>Ga0209058_1000033_pt1 | contig 98016 bp, 67 predicted proteins | sample GraSoiAngelo_147_FD_185904 | JGI IMG/M metagenome (GOLD analysis project Ga0209058, IMG submission 185904) | Grasslands soil microbial communities from the Angelo Coastal Reserve, California, USA - 14_1009_05_40cm (SPAdes) (version 2) | ecosystem: Environmental > Terrestrial > Soil > Grasslands ... | reverse complement strand
CGCCCGATATCCAGCTTCACTAACCCGGAAAGCTGCGAGCGCATCATCTATGGAGTGATCACGAATTTAAACCGCTCCTGGGAAAGAAAACCCTTCTTCGAATTTACACAAAACCCTTGACGCTACCGCTTACAAATATTTATTGACAAATAACGTCAATGTGCTATAATAGTGTTGCTTTTGGCAGGGCTGACGGTCCTATTAGAGGCGCGGTTTCAAATGCGGGTTAGACTGAACACTCGCAAGGGCTCCAAGCGGCCGCCTCTAACTATCTTTAGAATCAACACTTATGCGGCGTCCGCAACTGTTGATTCTAAAGAGCTTGCAGAAACACTAAGTCGTTTAGATGCAACGCTTACAAAAAACACGGGGGAGGGGGGCCACTAGAAAAATGCGCGGTTAGCCGCCGTGAAATCCAACTTTCTTCATCGCGGATTGCGCTTCGGGATTTTTCATGAAGGTGTTCCAAACGAAACCGCTTCGATGGTTTTCCGCCATCAGCATGGTGATGCCCAGATCGATACCCAGCACGTCCGCGTCGTACCAACCGGTCAGAGGATTGAAGGCGTCGACGAACCCGTACTTCTTCCACACGCGTTCCCGGTAAGGCCCGCGTAGATGGCGCAACACCCGGATGCAATCGTCGAAGAGAAACGGCAAAGAACCGCCGGTCGCGCAAGGCACGATGCTTCCATCGATCGGCCCAAGCGGCCCACCTTGAGCCGACGGCCCGCCCCACGCCGTGTAGCCCTTCACGTAATCGGAAGCGCTGATTCCCCAAAGGTTTTCGCTGTAGTCGGGGAAACGGTCGCGCAACGAGAGGCAAAACAGTTTGTGAGCTTTGGTCGCCTTCACGGAATTCTCAAAATAATCCGCGTAGGCGTCGCGCTTATTCCGAAAATCGAACCACGCATGCGAATACTGATGGGTGAAAATCGGATCGTTGCCGGAAATATATTCGATCCCCTGATATTTGATTTTCGGGCGCGTCCACGCATCCCAAGAGCTCGCGGGCACTGGATGCGTCGACGAACCGATCGCCAAAAGATAGATCATCATCAATTCGCAGTAATGCTCCCAGCGAGCGTTCAAAAATCCCGATTCCGGATGCCAGCCCATGGAAAGAGTCGAACCGCCGTTCAGCATCCAAGGCCAGTCCACGCGTTCGTAAATTCTCGTGGCCAGATCTTTGATCTCTTGGTCGGCAAAATATTGCCGCGCGGTGAGAACGCCGCACAAGAGAATCGAAGTATCGATGGAGGAGAGCTCGCATTTTTCCCAGCGCTGCCCGGTATCCATGTGGATGAAGTGGTATAAGAAACCATGCTCGTTGGGCAAATCGTTGGCGAGAAATTTCAGCGTCTTGCGCACTCGTTCCAGGATTTCCGGATTCTTCCTGTATTCGCGCTGATCGCCGATGCACAGGCTGGTCAGGCCAAATCCCGTGGCGGCGATGCTGGACATTTTTCTCGAATCGTTTCCATTAGCCAGCGCGCGATCTTTTATCTGGCCCGTCTTTTCGCTCGCCTCGCCCCAGAAGAAATTGAACGCGGCGCGCTGAATCTGGTCGAGAAGCTGTTCGTCAGTTCCCTCGTAGGGTTTGCCTGCGGGCTCAACGAAAGAATTCGCAGCGCGCTGCCCGCAGGCAGACAAACTCGCCAACGGCGACGCAAGCACACTCATCCCGCAAATTTTCATGACTTCTCTTCGGCTTAGGAGGTTTTTACTCGTCATGATGGTCCGGTTTTATGGCGTGATTTCGAGCGTCTTTCCCTCGCCCTGCGCGGAATCCGGGCTTATCCACACGGTGAGGCGCGCGGGCTCAACAGCAAATTTGTTTTGGTCGTTCCAGAACGCGAAGGTTTCGGGACCTAGTTCAAACGTCACTTCCTTCTTCTCGCCAGGCGCGAGAGAAATTCGTTGAAAACCGCTCAGCGCGCGCACCGGCAACGCAACGCTTGTTCCGCGCAATTGAATGTAAAGTTGGACCGTCTCCTCCCCTGCCCGTGTTCCCGTGTTCGTGATCTCCGCGCTCACGGTCAGCGCCCGGCTCGTCTGCGGATTGCTCGTGCGAAGCTGGGCATTCAGCGCTCTCGCACTCAATTGCGGCGCGCCCGTGGCGAACGGGCTGCTCGCCTGAGTCGCTCCATAACGAAAAGTCGTGTACGCAAGCCCATAGCCGAACGGAAATTGCGGAGTATTTTGCTCGTCGATATAGCGTGATACATATTTTTCATCACTATTCTTTGGCGGGCGAGTCAGGTCGATGTTACCCGCAGGCCGGCCCGTGTTCAGCGCGTCGTAGTACAAGGGTTCCTGGCCTACGCTGCGAGGCCAGCTCACCGGAAGTTTTCCAGTTGGACTTACGTCGCCGAATAACGTTCGAACCAGCGCTGGCCCCGCCTGAGTCCCAGGAAACCAAGCGGCCACAACCGCTGGTACGTGTTCGAACGCCCAAGGAAGCGTTAGCGGACGGCCACTGAAAAGCAGCAAAACGACCGGCTTCCCTGTTGCCACGACTTTTTCAAGCAGTTGCTGCTGGTATCCTGGCAGACCAAGATGCGCGCGCGACGCGGCTTCTCCGGTCATCTCCGGAGCATTTTCTCCCAGGGCGACGATCACAACGTCGGATTCTTCCGCGGTCTTTACTGCTTCTGCTAATTGCCCGTCCGATCCGCCGACAATTTCAGTTCCTTTTGCATAGTGAACTCGATCCGCTCCAAGGCGCTGCGTGAGGGCTGTTCTCAGCGTAACGACATCTTCGGCTCGGCCTTGCCCGGCCCACGAACCTAGCATGTCGTTCGGATCGTCGGCCAGCGGCCCCACCAAAGCAATGCGTTTCAGGTCGTTGGAGAGTGGCAAAACTGGCGCCCCACCCGAAATGGCAGCATTTTTCAGCAACACAAAGGACCGTTCCGCAGCAGTGCGAGCCAGGGAAAGACTCTCTGGCCGAAGCATGGCGCCGGCCTCATTGTCTTCGTCGGCATAGGGATGTTCGAACAAACCAAGGGCAAATTTCACACGCAATACACGGCGGACGGATTCGTTCACTGCCGCTTCTGGAACTTGGCCGGAGCGCACCAATTGCACTAAGTACTCGTGATAAAGGCTGCTCACCATGTCCATGTCCACACCGGCGAGAAACGCCTTACGCGCAGCAGTCGCACCATCGTTGGCGATGCCGTGTGCAATGAGTTCCCCAACGGAGGTGTAGTCGCTATCTACAATTCCCTGAAATCCCCACTCCCCCTTGAGGATCTGCTTCAGCGTGAACGGATTCGCGGAGGAAGGCACGCCATTCAACGAATTGAAGGAACTCATAAGCGTAGCGGCGCCCGCATCGATCGCGGCATGAAAAGGCGGCAAATAGAATTGCCGCAGAGTGTGTTCGGAGATTTCCACGGAATTGTAATCGCGGCCGCCTTCCGCCGCGCCGTAACCGACGAAGTGCTTAGGGCAGGCGGCGATGCTGTCGGGCGCGTCCAAATGCGCTCCTTGGTAGCCACGGACATAGGCGCGAGCGATCGCCGCTCCCAGAAAAGGATCTTCGCCGGAGCCTTCGGTCATTCTTCCCCAGCGCGCATCCCTGGCAATATCCACCATGGGAGAGAAAGCCCAGCGAATGCCGCTAGCGGAAGTTTCACGAGCAGCGACGCGGGCGGTTTGTTCGATCAGATCCGGATCCCAACTGGCGGCCAGCCCGAGTGGAACAGGGAATTCCGTTCGGAATCCATGAATCACGTCCAAGCCAAAAAGAATAGGTATGTGCAGCCGGGACTGTTCGACAGCAACGCGCTGGTAGGCATTGACCTGACGCGCCGTGGTGATGTTAAAGAGCGCCCCAACTTCCCCCTTCCGGATCATGTCGTCGTAATCCGTGCGGCCGGTTCCAGGGCCCGTTGGCTGTCCGGCGGAGTATTGGACCAGTTGGCCGACCTTTTCCTCCAGGGTCATCTTTTGCAGGAGCGCTCCCAGTTTTTTCTCGGAGCCTGGATTGCTCAAACTCGAGTGAACGGCGGCGCTAGGAGACACCACGGCAGGAGATTTGGTTTGCGCAAGGAGCGACTCGCAGCTCAACAAAATGCAGGTCACAAACGCGGAACGAAGCACCAAGTTAATCACGATTTAGACGCTCCAAATGTGTCTTGCGAAACGCAGACAAGGCGCCTTGAGATGTCCGACGTCGACTTCGGCGGTAGCATACTAAACCGATTTAGCCCGCATATCAAGGGAATGGACAGTTGCAAGCGCGTGTTGATGAGAACGCTCATGGGGCTTGTCGCGGTCCAATCCTTATGCGAAACTATCCGGCAAATACACCCCTATGGCTCGTTCAAAACCCACCCTGGGCTCTAAGGCGCAAAAAAACGCCAGAGAAAGTATCAGTCTGAAAACTCTCGCGGAACATCTGGGACTCTCGAAGACGGCTGTCTCCCTGGTGATCAATCGAGTTCCCGCCGCCAAGTCGATTCCGCACCGAACCCAGGAATTGATTCGTGCGGCAGCTCGAGAGCTGAATTACAGACCGAATCATCTTGCGCGATCCCTGAGGCAACAACGGAGCTACACGATCGGCGTGCTTGTTCCGGAGATCAGCGAAGGGTACGCGGCGCTGGTCATGTCGGGAATTGAAGATCATTTGCTCCAGGAAGGTTATTTCTATTTCGTGGTCAGCCACCGTCATCGCAATGAGTTGATCGAAGAATATCCCCTCTTATTACAGCAGCGCGCGGTAGAAGGCCTGGTAGCCGTGGATACTGCTCTTTCCGAGGGAGTGCAGGTCCCGCTCGTGGCCGTCTCTGGCCACCGGGATTTGCCGGGCGTTACGAATATCGTTCTCAACCATGCACGAGGCGCAACGCTTGCGCTGGAACATCTTGCGAAACTCGGGCATCGTCAAATGGCCTTCATCAAAGGGCAGGAATTCAGCTCCGATACTGCTGTGCGTTGGGATTCCGTGCGCGGAGCTGCGACAGAACTCGGTATTGAGATCAAAGAGCGGCTGGTCGGACAACTGGAAGGCGAATCGTCCTCACCAGAATTGGGATACCAGGTTGCCCGCAAACTTCTCGCCTTAGGCGATCCGTTCACGGCTCTGTTTGCGTTCAATGATATATCGGCGATTGGTGCCATTCAGGCCCTGCGTGAAGCAGGCCGGCGCATACCCGAGGACGTTTCCGTTGTCGGCTTCGACGACATTCAAAGCGCCGCGTTTCAGAACCCTGGCCTCACAACAGTCAAACAGCCGCTGCGCGAGATGGGCGTTCTGGCTGCTCAGACTGTTTTAGAGCGCATCAACGCTCCAGTGAAGCAACCCTACCCCAAGGAAATCATTGTCGAACCGGACTTCGTAGTGCGAGGGAGTACCGGGCCAGTCCCACGAAGCGCTCGGGAGAAGTAACGCGTTTGCGCAAATTTTTTGCCCGCAGCCAAAGCCTGCAGTCCCGTGTGCGCGACCTTTTCAGCGGTTTCGGTCCTACGTCTGAATTTTTCCTGGCCGGAAACGACGTGAAACTCAGACTCGGTCGAGCCGGGGCAAAGCGCGCAAACACGGATTCCGTAAGGTTTCATCTCTTCCGCGAGGCCTTCGGCGAAAAGCAGGTCGAACGCTTTCGTGGCCGCGTAGGTGGAAATATACGAAACGGCCTGAAAAGAAGCGGTCGAAGCCAGGATCAGAATATCGCCACGGCGGCGCGCGACCATTCCCGGCAAATACAGTCGGGTCAGATGGACTACCGCGTGGCAATTCACCTGCAGCATGTCGAGCATTCGCTGCTTTTCAATGGAATGGGATTCGCCGTATTGGCCAAAGCCAGCATTGTTGATCAGCAGCTCGATCTCAATTCCTTTTTCCTTGGTGAAGGCGAAAATATTTTCAGGGGCATTCGAATCCGCCAAATCTGCCGGGAACACTCGGCGTGGACTTTATGAGCAGCGGTCAGCTTGCGAGCCAATTCCTCGAGGCGATTTTTCCGGCGGGCTGTCAGGACGAGGTTTGTTGCGCCCGATGCCAATTCTTCAGCGAGGGCCACACCAATCCCGGCACTGGCACCGGTGATGAGCGCCCATTTTCCGGACCAGTTTGCCGCTGCCCGCGACTTGGCATTTTGCAAAGCGCCCTCCACAAAACATGCATTCTGCTATTTTCCCGGTCGGGGATAGCGTTTTCATTTCTTGCTCGCCGCAAAGCGGTCAGCCAACCGCCCGCCTTCCCGCTTGAGACGGTCCATCAAGCGGCGCGCCCAGACAAATTCCGCAGCCAGCAAACCCAACCCAAGAAAAATCACTAGCAATCCCGGTCCGGGAGTGACCAGCATAACGCCGCCCGCCAGCAGCAAGGTGAATCCGGCAATCATAAGGAAGACTCTGCGGACCTGCTCGACCGTGCGGAGGATCATGTACCCCTAGGGAATCGGCTTTCTGGCGGAGAGGGTGGGATTCGAACCCACGGTAGGGATTAACCTACACACGCTTTCCAAGCGTGCGCCTTAAACCGCTCGGCCACCTCTCCGACGATACAAACAACCGATCCAATTTAGCAGAATCCTTGGCCGCGCGCACGCGTCCGACTCAGCCAACGATTCATCCAATGACTCACCGGCCCTCCGAATGCAACTAATCAAAATCGCTCTTGTTGGGACGCCGGGCTGGAAATGATGATCACTCGTAGCGCAGGGCTTCGACGGGGTCGAGGCGGGCGGCCTTGATGGCGGGGTACATTCCGAAGACCAGGCCGACGCCCATGGAGACGCCCACGGCGAGCACAATGGACCAGAGTGGAATGGAGGATGGCAGAGTGGGGACCGCAAGATTGATAAGCAGACTGATGGCGCCGCCAAGCAGCACGCCGATGACACCTCCCGCACCGGTGAGCACCATGGCTTCGGTGAGAAATTGCCAGATGACGTCACGGCGGCGCGCGCCGATGGCCTTGCGCACGCCGATCTCGCGGGTCCGCTGCGTGACGGACATCAGCATGATGTTCATGACGCCAACACCACCGACAAGAAGTCCAATGGAGCTGACGGCAAAAATCAGGGTTGCAACGGAAGCCGTAATCTGACGAAACTGGTCCGCGATTTGCTGGGCGCTGGAAATTCCAAAATTATCGGGCTTGCTGTATGGCACGTTTCTACGGCGGCGCAGCACGCCGCGGATCTGGTCCTCGGCTTCCGACATGCGTCCCGGGTAAGCGACCGCGCCGATCATGTTTTCGTCGTCCTGCGGAATGTGCTTATGATACGTACGATAAGGAACCATCACGGCTTTATCCGCGGATTGATCCTTGACGAGTTGGCCCTTCCGCGGTTCCAGAACACCAATGACTTCGTAAGAAATTCCGCTGATGAGAATAGGTTTCCCGAGTGGTTCCATGTCGGGGTAGAGAGTCTTGGCAATGTCAGGGCCGATGACGGCAACGTCGGCACGATGCATATTCTCCGCATCGCTGAAGAACCGCCCTGTTCTGGGCCTGGAATTAAAAACTTCTTCGTTGGAGGGAAGCGTCCCGTTGTAATCAATCCCCGAGACTTCCTTGCTGAGATAACGCGCCGTGACCGGGCCGGTGCCGGGCCCTTCATCCGTCCATCGCGGATAGACACTGGCAGTGACGGCCTTCACGGCGGGGCACAATTGCCCGATAGCCTCGGCGTCTTCCAAGGTCAGCGGTTTGCGCGCTCGTTCGTCCGGAGTGAGCCTGCCGGTGTGGATGCCAGGATCGAAACGGAAGATGAAAAGGGTTTCGGAACCGTAGTCTGACAGATAGGCGTTCACGTCTCCATCGACACCGACAAGGATAGACACCACGGAAAGAACAGCGGTAATGCCGATGACTACGCCCAGAATGGTGAGAAACGAGCGCATCTTGTTCTCACGCAGGGTGGTAAGCGCCATTTGAGCGTTCTCGCCGATGTTCATGCGCACGGGAATATGCATGGCCCTCACACTTCCTGGCGCAAGGCTTCGATGGGTTGCAGGCTTGCGGCACGGCGTGCCGGATAAACGCCGAAAAAAACGCCGACGGCAGCGGAGATCACTTCAGCAAGCAGAACGGCGGAAAGGGAAACGTTCATGGGGATGGACATTGCGGTGGCAAGGGCTGCGATTCCATAGGCGACCACCACCCCAATAGCTCCACCGAAGGCAGCCATGACCGTGGCTTCGAGCAGGAATTGCAGGAGAATGTCGTTGTGGCGGGCACCGAGAGCCTTACGGATGCCGATTTCGCGCGTCCGCTCCGTGACAGTAGCAAGCATCACGTTCATGATCACCACTCCGCCAATGACCAGGAATACGGAAACGACGCCAACCATGGCCGTAGCGATCGCACCGGTCAAGTTTTTCCACAATTCCATCAGCGTTGCCTGGTCGAAAATGCCGAAGTTATCTTTTTCGTTGGGAGCGAGGTGGCGCCGCGCGCGCATCATCACTCGCGCCTCCTCCTGAGTCCGTTCCATCCACTCGGCGCCACGCGCCTGAATGTTGAGCCAAATGGTGTCGTTGGTTCCATACATCTTGAAATACGTCTGGATGGGGATATACGCAAAGTTATCCTGCGATTGGCCAAAGGCTGTTCCGACAGTCTTCGCAATGCCGACTACCAGGAAGGGCCGGCCTTCAACCATCAGTTCGTGCCCGATGGGATCAACGCCGGGAAAAAGCTGGGTGGCCAAGTCGTTGCCAATCATGGTGACCTGGGCGCGACTCTGGTCGTCGCCCTCGGAGATGTAGCGGCCGTCTCGCGGCACGATGGGGTCAATGTCCGCCATGTTGGCTGTGACGCCGCGGATATTAGTGTCGTTAAGGCTGTGCGACCCGGCGCGGACTTTTGAATCGATACGCAGTTCCACGCCTACACGGAGAGGCAATTTCAGATTGTCGCGGAGAGCTTCGAAATCGTCCCACGTGACCTTCTTGTTGCGGCGGTTAGCCTTGACATATTCTTCGACGTCCGTAATGACGGGAAAGCGGGTGAGAAGAAAGACGTTTGAGCCCATATTGGCGACACGGTCCGCAATGTAACGGTCTACTCCGGAAATCAGGGCAACGACCACGATAAGGGTGGAAACCGAAAGGATAATGCCCAGGAGCATCAGGAAAGAACGCATCTTGTGGGAGCGCAGAGTCTCCAAGGCCACGCCGATCGGTTCTCGGAGCAAAACCCGCCGCTTCATGCGTGCGATTCCCCTGTCCATTCTACGCGCAAGAGATTGAAAAGGTTTCCAGATGCGCGGCCCGTTCCCGACACGCCGCAGTCCTGTTTAGAGACGTTATCACCTTCGCTGGTTGTCCGGGAATGGCGCGGAAAAATGGAGCCGCGCGCAAATTCGTGAATGGGCTGCTCTTGGGCGCATTTGCGCGCGTCTGCTACACTATTTGGACCGGTTCCGGGATCGTCTAATCGGTAGGACATCAGCCTTTGGAGCTGAGTATCGTGGTTCGAGTCCACGTCCCGGAACCAAATTTCCTCGCCCCAATTCCCTGCCTTGAGTTGAAATCGTCGATTCACATTTCGCGGTAGTTCAGTAGGACAACGCCAATCAGAGCGATGCACAGCGGCCAGAGGCGAGCCATTACGCCGCGCGTTTGATTCTCTGAAGGAAGCCGCAGTTCCAGCCAACGCGACCACCCCGCGGTTACCGCGAAAATGGCGATGGGGATGTGGCTTAGCTCGGCGAGAACTTCCTCTTTGAGGTTCCCGAGGCTGTGGGAATGGGTGAGAAGCAATGCGCCTGAGACGGCGATGAGGACAGGGAAAATCAGCCGGCCACGGCCGGAAGCGATGCGGCCGGTTTGCACGCGCCACTCAAATATCGCCAGAACGATAACCAGCACGGCAAAAAAGCGATGCAGCAAGACTTCGGGATCCGCGAGGGTCGCCCAGAATCCCACCGGTCCGAGCGGCCACGTCTCCGGGTCGCTGCGGAGAAAAAGAAACGCAGAGAGGCCGAAGAAGGCAAGCGGCCAATTGCGGGCCCAGGAGATTTTTCCCGCCTGCGCGATGAATGCCAGAAGCCCCATCGCTAGAACGAGGATGCCCGCCCAGTGATGGTTGTACTCGGACCAGGCTTTCTCGGCGGGAGTGTTGGGGCGCGTTCCGGTTTGGCCGGGAACATAAGATTCGGTCGACAGCGGCCCAACTTCAAATGCTTTCTTCTGCGCCGCGTAAGCGTCTTCGGGAAGCTCTTGAACGGACGGGCTGCCCAATCTTGGCGGATGCGGAGACATGCGCGCAATGATTTCTGAACCGGTCACGCGGTCCTGAGCAAGATCCGCGGCGGGAGGAAGTGACGTCAGCGAAGCGGCGGTGAGGATCACGGTGATGCCTATTCCAATTTCAGCTTCGCCAAAGCGCTTCAGGCTGGCGAGAATGGAGCTGGCCAGTCCGCGACGCACGAGCTGAAAATTGAGCGCACCGAGAAACAAGAGAAGACCGAAGAGAACCACTTTGGTGGCGACCATCGCGCCGTAGGAAGTTCCATAGACAGCCTTGAGCGAGCCCACGTAGGCCAAGCTCAACACGAAGCCAGCAGAAGCGAGCACGGCAACGCTGACGAGGGCGAGTTGTGAAAACCGGGCGCTGAGCCGCCGCGCGAACTCCGGGGATTGCGCTTGCCGGATGGCGATCAGCAGATACGGCAAGCCGCCAAGCCACGTCGCTGTCGCCGCTTGATGCAGGGCGGTGAACGCGACCAGCGGGGCACGATAATCCAGGCGAGCCATGGAATGGCTGGTCATGACGGACGAGGCGATGATGGCGGCTGCGGGGAGAAGCAGGTCGGCGTAGCTGGTGGAGCGCGTCGGAGCGGTCAGGACGATGATAGTAAAGGCCGCCGCGATGCCAATCGCACCAGCGAGAACAAAATTCGCGCCAAGGACGTGGCGAAGAGGCATGTCGGCGGATTGTCTAAGGATGATTGAGTTCGCAAGGATGTAGGAAATCTCCATAATGGCAAGCGCGAGCGCGGAGCGCCGAATCCAGCGCAGACAAGCTTGGCGGAGGGCCGCCGAATCCTCTGCGGCGCTGCGGACAACGAAAATCAGAAAAACAATCCCGCCAACCGCGAGCGATTGAAACGTCAAAGTCGCGCCGCGGAACAGTACCGAGAGGAAGCCGAAGACTTGGAGTAGTCGGGCCATGAATCTCGATCAGGACGCAGTGACCGTGAAAGGGATTTCGCCGCGGGTGATGTGGCCGTCAGACGCCAACACTTGCCAGCGGAGGCGGTAGGCACCCGCAGCCAGGCCGGTGGCCTCGGCTGAGAGCGTGTCCGCGGGTGTCTGCTTGCTGATTTCGAGGGCTTGCGTCGATCCGTCTGGACGAATGAGCGTCAGGCGGGAACGGAGCGCGTCAATGCGCACGTTAAAGCGGAGCTTGACCGGAACGTCTGGCCCGGGTACCGCGCTCTTCAGAGCGGGGCTCGATTCCAGCAGGACCGCATGCGCAGCAGCGGGAACGTCAATCAATAGAGCGGCGGCGGCTGCAAACAGAACGAGTGCGCAAAGATTTCGACGTCCAGGCTGCATGACGCTTCTCTTACCGGGGGCGGTGAAGAGCTCCGTAAAAGTTGGGTTGACTGCTGAAGAAAATTATACAGAAGCCGGCGTGGATTGCTATTTCATTTGGGAGCTGGTGTGCAGACAGGGCTGCCTCCGCGCCCGGCGGAGAAGCCAAGAAAATCCGCCGGTGCAGCGCGGCAAAAGTCAGTCGAGACTACTCCTGAGAATTGATCTCGTTGTTGTGGTTCCAATCAATCGTCGGGTCGGAAGCGGGATCGTAAGCAACTTCAGTGGTGGTGGTCTTGTCGAGCTTGCGCTGTGCGCGCTTCTCTTCCTTCATTTTGCGCTTCTCGATGCGCTTCATTTCTTTCTGCCGTTTCTGAAATGTTGTGGTCATAAGCTCTCCTTACAGCAGAGTGCGGCGAGGGCCCTGGCCCGTGCCGTCCAGCCTATCCATGAAAACGAAAACTACCAGCGCGGTTCGCGTGGCTGCCGCGCCGACTCACGGTAATCTTCGTTTGAAAAACGGTCGCGTCCTCCGCCCTTGCCACGTCCGCCTCCACCGCCTGGGCCGCCAAAATTGCGCGGACCACGCGGCGGTCCGCCTTCGCCCTTCGGGCGCGCTTCATTCACTTTCAAGTTGCGCCCGCCCACTTCTTTTCCATCGAGGGCAGTCATGGCTGCAGCCGCTTCAGCGTCATTGGGCATTTCCACGAACGCGAAGCCGCGAGCGCGGCCGGTCTCCCGGTCCATGGCCATATGAACGCGCGTTACCTGGCCAAACGGGGCAAACAGCTCGCGCAATTCGCCCTCCGAGGTCTGGAAGCTCATGTTGCCCACAAATAAACTCTTCATCTTGAATCTCCCTGTACTCTTCGAAGCACCACGAGCGCAGGATCTTGGTGAAGGGCCGCTTCCCAGACGCTACGAGCCGTTAGCCTGAAATTGGCTGAAATCAAGGGAGGGAGAACCGCAGAAAACACGCCCTTCCGGGAATCCAGACAACTCTACTTCGGGAGTCTACCTAACAACAGTAACACACTTCGGCGCGAATGGCCGCATGCTCGTTTTGAGGCCACGATTGCATAATGATCAGGAACAAACGATTTTGATGAGAAGAAGAGCTTGTTAGCCGCGCAGGAGTTCGCCAACGGCGCGCCAGGCCTAACCGAATGGCAAGCGCGCAGCCTGATTATTTATAAATAGCCACAACTTCGCCGTTCTGGATCCGCAAGTCCGAAATCTCTGGAGGCAGCTTCAGCTTATCGCGGTTTTCAGGAGAGTTCATCATCCGCTGCACCGCCGATTCGAGCGCGGACTGCGGAATCGGCAGCGAGCCAATCTCCCCGCCAAGAGGTTCAAAGCGCAAATAGCCGTCTCGAGCGGCGAGCCGGCCTTCGAGTTGCAGCGTCATGTCTTTTCCGTGCACGTCGAAAACAACGTAGGCTTTTACGCGGTCGTCGATCAGCTGCACTTTGAAGTCCCGCACGTTCGAACGCATCTGTTCGACTTCCTGAGCCGTGGGAGCCGCACTGCTGGCAGCATCTTTTTCCCCTCCTGCGGGGGTAGGATTCGGCGCACTATTCCCTTCCAAGGCTAGATGCGCGCCCAAATAGGAATTCAACTCCGTCTCGTCCATGCGCAGCGTTGCGGGTTGCCCGTTTGCGACGGCCTTTTCCACTTGCTCCAGCTTTTCTTCCGCTCGCGCGGCGGCCTGCGGGCTGGTTTCCACCAGCGGTGGCGGCGCTTTGTGGAACACCAGAACCAGCGTGACGATGGCAAGCGTGTAGGTTGTCCAGCGGATGATTCGGAAGATTCGCTTCCGCGGACTGATGCTAGTGGCATCGGAATGAGCAAACTCCATCGGTTCCGTCGGCCGAGCCATTTGCGCCATCATTCCCTCCTTCGAGGCTAAATCTTCCGTTAGCCAAACAACCGCGCGCATTCATCCTACAGAAACCCTAGCTCCCCTCCGCGCTTGGAACAAGAGAACCGAAGCGCGACGGAGCCTATCGGACACCTGCCCCGGAAACATTCGAACGGCTGTAGCGTCTAGACTCTATGGCGTCTCACGACATATGCTTCGGGGCATTGATTTGGCCTCGACAATCACGGCGCCGGTGAAGGGAGAATTTTCATGAAACGATTCCTCGCGGTGCTCGCGATTGCTTTGCTAGCTGGAGGCCTGCTCTTGCGCGCCAGCCGCAGCCAGCCGCTGGAAAACACAAATTCCGGCCCGCAGTACACCAGCGATGGAAAACTGGTGCGTCCGCAGGGTTATCGCCGCGGGGTATACGTCTCTTCCGGCTTCGGAATGAGTTACAACCCCGACGTGGGCGGAAACGGGCAGCCGGCGTTTACCAATGTTTTTGTGACTCCGTCGTCCTATGACTATTTCTTGGCCAACGGCAAATGGCCGGACAAAACCGTCTTCGTCCTCGAAGAGTACCGCTCCACTTCGCACGGCTCGATCAACCAGCATGGAAGTTATCAGGAAGCGTTCCTCGGACTGGACGTCGAAGTCAAAGACGAATCGCGCTTCCCGGAGAAGTGGGCCTACTTCGGATTCGACACGACCCAGCCGTCATCCAGCGCCATCAAACCGGCCAAGAACGGATGCTGGAATTGCCACGATCAGAGCGCAGCCGTCGAACATTCGTTCGCGCAGTTCTATCCGGAATTGCTGAAGGTTGCGAAAGAAAAAGGAACCATCAAGCCAACCGTGCACCTGGAAACCAAATAAGCCAAAGCGCACAGTGCCGATCAGAGTCTCCTGAAGCCTCTTTTTCGCGCTTGCTGGAATCTCTACGCTACGCCAAACTCGTAATCGATTTACGAATTGAACGATTTTGACGACCACGCGGAGGTCTGCATGCGCCGAATTGTTTTCATTCTTTTTTTCCTTCTGTGGCCTGGCGCATCGCGCGCGCAGCAAAACGAGGCGCCACGCGTGCGCCCGAAAATCGGCGTGGCTCTGGAAGGCGGCGGCGCCATGGGCCTGGCGCACATCGGCGTGCTCAAGTGGTTCGAGGAACACCATATCCCCGTCGATTATGTTGCCGGGACCAGCATGGGCGGCCTGGTGGGCGGTTTTTACGCCACGGGCATGACTCCCGATGAATTGAAAACCCTCATAGAGGGCATGGACTGGCGCAAAATTCTGGGTGACCGCACTCCCTATGAAGACCTCTCCTTCCGCAGAAAAGAAGATCAGCGCGCCTATCCCAATTCACTTATTTTTGGTTTGCGCCACGGATTAACCTTGCCTGCGGGGCTCAACGCGGGGCATCAGATCGGCTTGATTATCGACCGCACGACTCTGCCGTACGACGAAGTGCCTTCATTCGACGCGCTCCCCACTCCCTTCCGTTGCGTTGCCACGGATCTCGTTAGCGGGAAATCCCATACTTTCAAAGACGGCTCGCTGGCCGTAGCATTGCGCGCGACGATGTCCATTCCGGGAGCGTTTTCGCCCGTTCGCGATGGAAAGGCCGTCTATGTAGACGGCGGCCTTCTGGATAACCTGCCGACGGACGTCGTGCGGGAGATGGGCGCGGAGATTGTCATTGCCGTGCACCTGGAATCAGCGCCGGTCGACGCAAAAGACATTCAGTCCGTGTTCGGCGTGCTGAATCATTCCGTCCGCGTCGTACTGGAACAAAACGAGCTGCGCGGTTTGGCGCAGGCGGACGCCGTCGTTTCCGTGCCGCTCTCCGAATACAACACGGTGGATTACGCGAAGAGCGCGCAAATCATGAAGCGCGGTTACGAAGCCGCTAATGCGCGGGCGCCCTTGCTCGAAGCGTTTGCTCTCGACGATGCAAGCTGGCAAGAACATCAGCAAGTACGCGAAGCGCGGAAGCGCCGCGATGTTCCCACGCCGCAGTTCATCGAAGTCGAAGGTACCAACGCGCACGAAGCCACCGACGTCACTCGCTACGTCAAACGCTTCCAGGGCAAGCCGGTCAATCCTGAGAAGCTCGACGAAGTGCTGACGCGGCTCACCGGAGTCGGGCGCTACGATTCCGCAGGCTATCGGCTCATCGAGAAAAACGGCCAAACAGGGCTGCTCGTTGATGTCGTGGAGAAAAATTACGCACCGCCCATGTTCCAGACGGCGTTTGAAGTGGACGGCTCACAGAGCGGCAACGTGGACTTCACCGCAGGAACACGCTTCACCTTCATGGATGTGGCCGGCTTCCGCTCGGAATGGCGGACCGACGTGCTGCTTGGGAATACCTACGGCATCCAGACGGAATTGTTCCGGCCGTTTCGCGCGGAAAGCCGCTGGTTTTTTGCGCCGCACGCGGACGCCAGCGACACCACGTTTCCGATTTACGCGAAGAACGATCCGCTGGCGGACTACCGCATCTATCGCATCAATGTTGGCGGCGATGTGGGGTACAGCTTCGGACGCTTCAGCGAATTGCGCGTTGGCTATGAAGTTGGCTCGCTGAACACCAAGCTGCGGCTTGGCTCGCCGGAAATTCCTTCCGTGGCAGGCCGCGTCGGACAGGCGCATCTTTACTACTTGCTGGACCACACCGATGATCCCGTGATTCCCCGCCGCGGCTTCAGCGCGGAAACCAATTTTCGCTGGTTCGACCAAAGCCCCGGTGCCAATGGTGCGTTTCCTTCGATGGACTTGAAATTGGGATTTTTTCAGCCCATTGCGCGGCGCGCATCGCTTTTTCTTGAGAGCGAAGGCGGCACCACCTTCGGCAGCACGAGCACCGGAGTTCCCCAATTTTTCCTCGGCGGGCCGGTGCGGCTCAGCGCCTACGGCCAGAACGAGTTTCAGGGCAATCAGTATTATTTATTTCGTGGGGGGTTCTTGCGTGATTTGCTGATCCTTCCTCCATTTCTAGGCAAGAAGGTTTACGCCGTCGGAGCCTACGAAATCGGGAAAATGTACGGCCTGACCACCGGCAGCGACCTCCCCGACGATGTTGCCGCAGGCTTCCTGGCCGAAACAGCCATCGGCCCATTCTTTATCGGCGGCAGCGTCGGCGACTCCGGCCACCGCAAATGGTTCTTCCAGCTAGGCCGTGTGTTCTAGTTCACCGTGGAATCTACACGCTTATACTTTTCCTGGTTGTAATTAATTTTTTCTATTTTCTCTGGCACCCTTTCTATGGCATGTTCGCAATAGTCCTAAGGAGGACCACGACCATGCAACGGTTGAAACATATAGGCCGTTTTGCGGCATTGCCGGAGCGAGATTATCGCGGCAGTGAATGGGCGTCGTCTGCGCTTTTCAGCTAGCCCACTTCTCTTCCGGCAACATTTCTAAACTGTTCCAACGTTGAGCGGCCATTTGTGTGCCACATTGTCGCGCGAATTTTGCGATTCGTGCGAGTCACCGCTCTGAGTGTGCCCTCACGATGTGTGTGCGCACCAGAGTACATCCCGAAGCGCTGAAGCGCTTCTTAGAAGAGAGAAAAGTATGGTCACCATCAAAGTCAAGGACGGCACCCCGCAGGGCGCTGAAACCTTGTGTGTGACCTGTCGCTGGGCTCGTATCGTGAAGGGATTCAGTGCGTCACAAGAGGAGATTCACTGCGGTTGGCGCTGGCGCGACCGGCTGGTGCAATTTCCGGTGAGTCAATGCAGCACCTATGACGACAAACGCCTTCCGAGCAAATGCGACATGGAGAAGATCGCCTGGATCCTGCTGACCAAACAGGCGGGCCGCACTATCGGCTTCGTCACGGTCAAGCAGTTCCGGGAGATCGAAGGGGATGATGCTGAAATCATCCCTGCAGCTTCAGTTGAACCGAAGATGCAAGAGTAAGCAGAAAACCGCACCCTCTGAACGGAGGGTGCGGCTTTCTGTTGTGCCGAATTTTCAAATTCCTACTGGAGGTTGTCATGCGAAACGAACACTTCAACGAACAACATTGCTTTCGAGCGCAGCAGTAAGCGCCGCAAGGGCTATCCATCCGAAACCAAAGTGAAGCGCGGCGCGCGAGTGGTTCACGGCGAAAAAGAACTCGTCGAAAAACTCGGTCGTAACGACCTGTGCCCCTGTGGCTCCGGCCGCTGCTTTCAAGCGTTGTTGCCTCCACACCGGCAAATACGACGGCATCAACCGCCACTACTTTTTTCCGCGAGTAATAGTGTCCTTTCGCAGGAGATACAAACGCGAAATCGATCTTGACTTTCGCTTTTTATTCGCCTATAGTGCGGGGCGGTAGAGGAAACGGGAAACGGGTGGCGCGCCGGCTCCATTGCCGATCAGGCTCTCACGAGTCGGCCGCCGCCCGTTGAAAGTTCCGAGCCGTAAGCGGGGTGAGGGGTCGACTTGCAAGACGATCCCTCGACTCCGGAAGCCGACCGCGTCGGCTCCTTCGCTCGGGTGACAGTATAGGCGTCCCGCTTCCCTGCTGCGACCGTTGTGCGGTCATAGTTACCAGGAGCCGTTATGGAAGCCCTTATCGAGAACGTTGTCATTGCTCCACCCATTGAGGCCCTGCGGGAAGGCCTAGAAACTACCGAGGAGAGAAGCCTCGGGCCTGAAGGCCCGAGCTACAGTGACACAGGCGAAAAAGCTGTAGCTCAGGGCGGTGTGGCTCAGGGCGATGTAGCTCAGGGCTTTAGCCCTGAGGATTCTGCTGCTATTGCAGGTTCATCCGAAACGCCGCGAACGGAAACGCCGGCGGAGAAAAATCCGTGGTCCGCATGGGCCTGGCTGGGACTATGCAGAACTCGTGAAGCGAAAACCCTTGGGCCTGAAGGCCCGAGCCACAGCGTGCGCATTCCCAACATTGTTCACGTGGATGTGGACGCATTTTTTGCGTCGGTCGAACAAGTGCTCAATCCCAAGCTGCGCGGCAAGCCCGTGCTGGTGGGGCGCGGCTGTGTGGCTTCGGCCAGCTACGAAGCGAAATTCCTCGGCGTAAAAACGGCGATGGGCTTCCGCGAAGCCCTGCGCATCTGCCCGCAAGCCATCGTCGTGCCTGGGCAGTACGAGCACTACGCCGACTTTGCCGAGCGCGTGCGCCGCATCCTCGAAACCTATACGCCGGCGGTGGAAACCGCCGCGCTGGACGACTTTTACCTCGACTTCGCCGGCACCGGGCGCCTCTATCCCGATTACCAAGCCACGCTGCACCGCTTGCAAGCCGAAATATTTGGCCGCACCGGCTTGAACGTTTCGATTGGCGCGGCGCGCACCAAAGTGGTCGCCTCCATCGCTTCGCGGCTCGAGCGTCCGCGCGGCTTCCGCATGATCGCGCCCGGCGATGAAGAAAATTTCCTGACGCCGCTGCCCGTGGAAAAACTTCACGGCATCGGCCACGTCCACGCCGGAGCGCTGGCCGAGCGCGGCATTGCCACCATCGGCCAACTCCGTCAAGTGCCCAAGCCCGCGCTGCAGGCCGCTTTCGGCGAAGTTATCGGCCTGCAAATCTGGGAGCGCGCCCACGGCCTCGACGGCCGCGAAGTGCTGTTGCCCTCCACGCCGAAATCCGTTTCTCGCGAAACCACCATCGAAGGCGGGACCATCGACACGGAATTTCTCAGCGGCCTGATCGAGTATCTCAGCGAGCGCATCGGCTCAACCCTGCGCGAATACGGCAAGCAGGCGCGCACCATTGGACTGCGCATCCGCTATGTCGATCATTTTTCGGCCCACCAGACTGTGCGCCTCACCAAACCAACCAACGACGAGCGCGAACTGCTCGCCGCCGCAAATGATTTGTTCGGCAAATTATTCACGCGCCGCGTGGCCGTCCGCCTCGCCGGCGTCAGCGTGCACAACCTCGAAACTGACAAACGCCAGCACGAACTTTTTGACACCAATGCCAATCGCCGCTGGTACTTGAACCGCGGCCTCGATTCCGTCCGCGGCCGCTACGGCTGGAACGCCGTCTTCTACGGCAAAGGCCTCGAGCTCCGCGAACATTACGCCACCAAGCCCAACGGCCTGGTCCTCTCGACGCCCTGCTTGTCGCGATGAGGAGAAAAAGCCTCGGGTCTAAGACCTGAGCTACAGCATTGTGCATGTAGGGGCGCAGCATGCTGCGCCCCTACAAAGAAAAACGAAATTGCTGAGTTTTCCTTCCCTTCCCCTACCTGATTTGAATTGAAAAGCATGCCTGCTGAGAAGCGGGCATGCTGTCTTTCCTTTCCAAGCTGGGGCAGCCGTGTTCGTACATTTACATTGTCATAGCCACTACTCGTTTCTGCGCGGCGTGGCGTCGCCGGAAGAAATTATCGCCGCCGCGGTCGAGCAGAAAATGCCCGCCGTGGCGCTGACGGATACGAACGGTTTGTATGCGGCGGTACAGTTTTACAAGTTGGCGCAGGAAGCGCGAATCAAGCCCATTGTCGGCGTAGCGCTGGATATTCAGTGGCGAGTGACGAGTGGCGAGTGGCGAGAAGGAATCGGAGAGATTCCTCACTGCACTCGAAATGACAGAAGAACACACTCCATGTCACTGGTGCTGCTAGCAGCTGACATGGAAGGCTACAGCAATTTATGCCAACTCGTGACGCTGCGGCATCTTGGCACAACACAATTGTCACAAAACATGAATCCTGCTGAAACCGATGGCCGGCCGGTGACCATGCAGGAATTGGCGGAGCACAATCACGGGGTGATCGCGCTGTGCCCGTTGCCGGCACGATCGCGTGATACGAGCAACCGTAGGGGCACGATACATCGTGCCCCTGCCAACACAACTCAGGCAGAAGCCGATTGCCACGAGCAAGGATGCTCGGTCACGAGTCGCGACTTACGAATCACCAATTATTTTTCACAGCTCAAGGAGATTTTCGGCGACCGCTTATACATCGAAGTGCAGCGCCTCTTGCCGGGAGACGGGCGCACGTTGCGCGAAGCGGAACGTATCGGCCGCGAGCTGGGTGTGCCGTTGGTGGCGACAAACAATGTTCATTTTTTGCGGCCCGAGGAGCACCTGCATCACCGCGTCGTGAATGCGATTCGCACGGGCGGATTGCTGACCACGGTAGCGCCGCCGGAAATCACCACCGGCGAAGCATGGTTCAAGCCAGCGGCAGAAATGCAAAAACTTTTTCCCGATCATCCGGAATTGCTGCAGGCAACGCTGGAAATCGCCGACCGCTGCAACTTGCAACTCGAACTCGGAAAGCTGATCTTTCCCGAGTGTACCGTTCCGGAAGGCGAAACTCCGGATTCCTATTTGGAAAAAGTAAGTTTCGAGGGCGCGCTAAAACGATATCACTTCGTAACACCAGAAGTGCGTTCGCGGTTGATGCGCGAGTTGGCAGTCATCAAGAAGTGGAGCCTGTCGCCGTATTTCTTGCTGGTATTGGACATCGTGAACGAGGCACGGCGGCGCGGGATTCCCGCGGTGGCGCGCGGTTCAGCAGCAAGTTCGATGGTGACGTATGGCCTGGGAATTTCGCGCGTGTGCCCGTTGCGGTGGGGGCTCTACTTCGAACGCTTTTTGAACGAGCAGCGCGGCGATTGCCCGGACATTGACATTGATATTTGCGGCGCGCGCCGCGACGAGTTGCTCGATTACGTGTACGAACACTGGGGCGGAGAGCATGTCGCGATGATCGCAAGCTTTGTCACCATGCACGCGCGGCTCGCCGTGCGCGAAGTGGCAAAAGTGTTTGGCGTGCCGCCGGGTGAGGTGGACCGTTTTTCGAAGCGGTTGCCACACCGGCCGGTGCGTGAAATTTTGCAGGCCATTCGCGCGCTCCCGGAATGCCGCGACTTGCCGATCGACGACGAACCCTGGAGAACGATCCTGCGAGTGGCGTTGCGTCTCGACGACGCACCGCGGCATCTCGGGATTCATCCTTGCGGCACGGTGATTTCCGCGCGTCCGCTGACGAGGTTGACACCGCTGGAGCGCGCAACGAAAGGAATTGTCGTTACGCAGTACGACATGAACGCCATCGAAGCGCTCGGCCTGATCAAAATGGATCTGCTTGGCCAGCGTGGATTCACAACGATGTCGCTAGCGCTGGACAACATCGAAAAAAGTAGGACAGGCATTCCTGCCTGTCTTGCCGTGCGCGAACCACAACCTAGAAAGCGGACAGACAGGGATGTCTGTCCCACCGCGCGCGAAATTGATTTTGACGCGATACCGGAAAACGATCCCGCGACGTGCGAGGTGATTGCGGCCGGGCGAACCATGGGAGTTTTCCAGATTGAGTCGCCGGCCATGCGCGGCATGCTTCGCATGCTGAACGCGCGTACGCTCGAGGAAATGGCCATCGCCCTGGCGATCATCCGGCCGGGCGCAGCGGAGTACGGATCAAAAGAATTGTTTGTGAAGCGGCTGCGAAAAGAGGAAGAAATCACATTTGCGCACCCGGAACTCCAGAAAATTCTTGGCGACACGCTGGGCGTATGCATTTTCCAAGAACAGGTGATGCAAATTTCGCAAACACTCGGGAGCATGTCGCTGGCGGAAGCCGATCTTGTGCGGCGGGCGTCCGCGAAATTCTCCGGCCGGAGCGACCGCGACCGGTTACGCGGGAAATTCCTGAAAGCCGCAGGAATGATGGGGCTGACCAGCCAGCAACGCGAAGAAACCTGGATGATGGTGGAAAAATTCGCGGGCTTCGGTTTTTGCAAAGCGCACGCCGCGACGTACGCGGACATTTCGTACCGCATGGCATATCTGAAAACGCATCACACGGCGGAGTTTCTGGCGGCGATGTGCAGCGCGGGCGCGGGATTTTATCACGTATCGGCGTATGTCGAAGAAGCCAAGCGTTGGGGCATCGCGGTGCGGCTGCCTTCGGTGAATCATTCGCGGATGGAGTACACGGCAGAGGACGGCGGAGATGGAAAACGCGCGCTGCGCGTGGGCTTGATGCAAGTGCGAGGCCTGCGCATGGAAACGATCACGGCAATTTTGAGAGCGCGGGGAGAAGGCGGCGCGTTTCCATCGCTCGAAAATTTTCTGCGGCGCGTGCCGGTGGAAAGCGATGAGATCGAATCGCTGATCAAGTGCGGCGCCTTCGATGAAGTTTGTGACATGACGCGGCCGGAACTTCTGTGGCGCTGGAATTTTTTGCAAGCAGATAAATGTGCGCACGCAAAAACCTCTGTTTCAATGGGAGTAGGACAGGCATTCCTGCCTGTCGTCTTTGCAACGGAAGAAAAAAACGAACAGACAAGAATGTCTGTCCCACAGTACACGCTGGAACAAAAGCTGCGCTACGAACGAGAAATTCTGGAGGTCTGCGTGAGCGGCCACCCGCTCGATTTTTTGCCGCGCAACGGCGAAGCCTGGAGCGACGAGCTGACGGGGCTGCGCGGAAAGCGCGTGACGCTGTGCGGCTGGGTGGTGACTTACCGCCACGTCGGCACAAAAAATTACCGCAACATGATGTTCGTCACGCTGGAGGACCAGCGCGGCATATATGAAGTGGTGCTTTTCCCCGATGCGTACGACCGCTTTGGCAACCTGGTGTATGAAACGCGCACGATGCGCGTCACCGGGCGCGTCGAGCAGGACGGGCAGATCAAGGGCGAAAAGTTGGAAGCATTGAGGAAGTAACCGATGAACTTTATGATTCGCACAAAAGCACAAAACACAACGCCCGTGGCGGAGCCGGAGACGGGGCGGCCAGCCGGAACCGGCGAAGAGTGGCTGGGGCGAAACCGAAGCAGCAAGCGGCGGCTCTGGGAACGGCTCAATCCGATCAGTCGCAAACAGATCCGCGTCATCGCCGAAGCCCTGGCGCTGCAGCAAACTCACGCGCAACTACCGGAACCGTTGCGCGCGCGGCTGAGCGCGGCGGCCAGCGAAGTGGAACGGCTCGCGAACCGCTTGCGGGCGCTGCTGGCGGAGGTAGCACGCCGGACACCACCCCGTGCGTGAGGGTTGCGGCCCTCATTGGGCGGCGGGATACTTTCTTTATGGCTGTCCCCAATGTGCGCGGCCCCCTATTTCTAGCGTCCCTTGCGCTGGCGTTCTGCGCCGTTGCGTTCCCGGCGCGGGCGGACGAAATTCGCTTGAAAGGCGGCAGGAAGCTGTACGGCGTGATCGTGGCCTATGAAGACAACATGTTCAAGATCAAGACCGATTTTGGATATGAGCTGATCGAAAAAGACAAAATCGAGTCCATCATTCCGTCAACGCAGGCGGGAAAAACGGAAACGCCAGCGGGGGCAAAGAAAAATGCGACTCCGCCAAAATTTGAGGGTGGGGCACCCACGCCGCAGACGGAACCAGCGATCGCGAAGCCTGCCGATGCTGGCTCCGCAGCGACGAATGCCAGCGCAAGAACGGTAAATCCCGGCCCGGCAGGGAAGGTGGACAAAGCCCCGCCGAAAATAACGAACGCTGCCGCGAAGCCGGAAGTTCCAGCGAACACCACAGCCAGCAACGCCACAGCGCCGGCGATCAAAGGACCTCCAGCGGCGCCGGCGGGCGCACCGGCGGCTTCTTCTGCACCGCCTGCCCCACCGAAAGAGCCAGAAGTTCCTGCGAACCGCGAAGAGATTCAGGGCAATCTCTACACGAACTATACTCACGGATTCCGCATGTACAAAGCGCCGAGCTGGAGCTTGATCGAAGAAGCGCGCGGGGCGCTTCCGAACGCGATCGTGGCAATGGGCACGTCCAACGAATCCACGTTGATGGTGGTCGGCGAGGAGAAAACGAAAGAACCTCTGGACACGGCGGCCGCGGCGGTGGAAAAGCGGCTGCAAGACGTGTATGTCAATTACCAGCGGCTGGCCCAGCGCAAGACGGCAATTGGCGGATTACCCGCCGTGGAGTATCAATACCGCGGAAAAGCCGACGAGCACGACTGGTCGGGCAAGCTGGTTGTTATTTCGCGGGGCAAGGACATGTTCACGGTGCTGGCCATGACCTACGCCGACAGCGACCTAATTCAAATTCAGGAAAATGTAATTTCCCGCGCCATTGCGAGCCTGGACTTCAGCGTCCGCTAGCCGCACGCCTCCATGTTCAAGAAATCAGTAAGGACAGAGCAAGGAACTCGCGCCCGGGCGTCGGCAGAGGGCTCGGGGGGGTATCCACCCCCCATTACATGGATGAATATCAAAACAAAGGGCTTACAAAATGGGCTCCATGTAAGTGATTGATTTTAAAGGGCCGCAAACTCCACGACCGGAGAAGCAACATGTTAACTTCATCAAAGGAAAACAGTTGGGCTTAAGAAGTCTAGTTATTGCTCAGTGAAACATGGATGGAGTTCCGATTAGGACGGCGCAGGTATCTACAGGAATAAGTATAACACAGATTAAAGAAAAGTCAAACGAAAAGTACGAAGGGTGTCAAGCCCCTTTCAAAATGTCCCTTTCCCTCGCGACGCACGGATGATCCCCTTATCCAGATATCCGTGGCGCGGCCTTTGAGTCTAGTTTCCCTCACCGTCTCGGTCGTCGCCGCGCGCGCGCATCGCGTGTCTCGACACATAATCAGCGACGGCTCTGCCGAGAGTATTTGCGCGTAAGCAGCTGGTTCGGAAGTGAATGCCGCCAAATACGCGCGCATCGACAATTTCGGCAGTCGCGTCCGAGAAGCTAGAATACGCCCGAGTGCCCGGACGTGTTTCCGAGGTGAGGGTAAATGCTGTGTGCTCACCAAATGCAGCGGCAAGGATGAAAGCCGCTGCTCCACTCATCGAGGAATGAGCCGACGGATACTCCGGATGCGCAGGAGTGCCCGACGTAGAGTCCAGCCACGGCTCCCAAAGCGGGTCGGCATCCGCAGGGGTGAGACCCGCCCGGATTGCCGTGATCGGCCGCCAGAAAACGTAGCGGTACTTGCTATCCCAGCACGCGATCAGCGAGTCGGAAAGTGAGAGATTCAACAACGCAAATAAGTGTGCATTCTCTGTCAGAGTCAGCCCGCGCGCTGCCGAAATCTGAGCGGCAATGCGGTTCCAAGCAAGGGGTGTATTCAATGCCCAAAATAGCGCGAATTCCGATTGATCTGGAGTGCGCGCCGAGCCAGAGAGGGTGCCCATAACCTTTACTTCGTTGAGATCTACAGCGTACTCCGGGCTGTTGAGGGCCAGTGGCGGCGGCAAGCGGAACTGCGATGGCCGCCTGAGCACCCACGGGGTCATGGTGGCAATCTGCGGTGTTGCACCTGATGCGTTAGCGGGCGGCGTGGGACGCCAGAAGCCCACGGCACCCGGTGTTCCGACGATGCCAAGCACACCGAGGAAAGGCGGCGGCGATGGCACGAACCCATCGGTCAGGCGCGAGGCCCAAACGGCATCGGCGACCGTTTGGCCCCAACCGACGCCGGCGGCGATGGATTCGGCTTTTTCGGTTGACGCAAGCGCCGCGAGCGACGCATTCCGCTGAGTCGTGAGCGTCGTTTTCTGTGCCGGATACAGGTTCAAGAGGATCGCGTAGGCCGCTTGGATCGCCGCTGCGTTTTGCGATGCGCGATGCGGCGCGTCCAGTCTCACTTGCAACGGGCGGAAGCGCGGGTCGATGCCGTTGACGGCGTCGAATACCGAGGCCGATACCAATGCGGCTATGCGGCTGGTTACATTCGGGGCGGTTCCGGCGGTAAGCACCGTAGTGTTCATGACGCCGATCCACTCCAGCACCGGGTCAGCCGTGGCAGCTGACACTGGTGCGGAACCAACGACGAGCAAGGCCACAATCAACATCAGCATTGCGTTCCGAATCGTTGCCTCTGCGCCTCGCAAGTGCGGCAAGTGAACAAAACGCAGGCCGGGCCAAGTTAATTTGCGAAACATTTGCGCTGCTCCCAAGAAAGCTATTGTCGAAATTCGAGCTTTGGACATGGTGGTCCTTCCTTGATAGTCGGTACTGAGCGCAAATCTGGGGGGAGAAGCACGGCGATGAACCTGCCGCGCCCCGAATTAATCCGCGCGTAGCGGGATGCTGCACCAGGCATACCCCCTTGCGCAACGCGCAATAAGAGGCAAAGTGGAGCAAAGAGCGGTACGGACGGCTTTTTTTAGCAGTTTAGGCAGTTGTCATAGAGGCGAACCGGTGTGATACTTCTACCATCAGCAGGAGCCCTCAGCCCATGTCTGTCCAGATGACATCAGGCCCAAGTATCGGTGCGGATGCTCGGGGGCGGCGTCTGGAATCCTGGAAGGAAATTGCTGCCTATCTGGGGCGCGACGTCACGACGGTCCGCCGGTGGGAGAAGCGCGAGGGGCTACCGGTATACCGGCTGCTGCACAGCCGGCTCGGGTCGGTATACGCTTACACCGCAGAAATTGACGCATGGCGGGACAAGCGTGCGCCCGCGCCTTCGAGCGATGCCGTTGAGGTGGGTCCTGCTTCAGAGGTGGTCCGAAGCAAAACCCATTTGCGTACAAAAGCCGCTCTCATGGCGCTAGCATTGGCGTTAGCCGGTAGTTTGTTCTGGCTTGTGCGCGAGCGGAGCGCCATCCCACCGGCGAGCGCCAGCGGGGGCATCCGGTCACTGGCCGTTCTTCCACTGCAAAACTTCTCCGGCAATCCCGAGCAAGACTACCTTTCCGACGGCATGACGGAGGCGCTGATTGCACGGCTTTCGTCAATTCACGCCCTGCGTGTGATCTCGCGCACTTCAGCGATGCAGTTCAAGGGCACACGGAAGTCCGTGCCTGCGATTGGGAAGGAACTAAACGTCGACGCGGTTATCGAAGGATCGGTGCTGCGATCGGGAGACAAGATTCGTGTCACTGTTCAGTTGATTCGGGCCGACACGGACGAGCACCTGTGGTCTGGTACGTATGATCGCGAACTGCAGGACGTGCTGGCGCTGCAGAGCGACGTGACCCAGGGCATTGCGGGTCATATTGAGAGCGCGGTTACCGGCACGAAGAGAGGCCCGGCGGTTGCGGCGCGTACGGTAGCGCCCTACGTCTACGAGGCGTACCTGAAGGGCCGTTTTGCGCTGCACAAGAGCAGCCGAGCCGGGCTCGAGGAGGCCCTTCTGCACTTCCAGGCTGCGGTCGATGCTGACGCCACGTTTGCTCCGGCCTACTCGGGTTTGGCGGCTACTTACTCTGCTCTCGGGCTCGTCTTTTATGGCAAACCTCCTGGCGAAACTCGCCCAAAAGTGATCGCCGCAGCGCGGAAAGCATTGGAGTTAGATCCCGAGCTTGCGGAGGCCCGCGTAACGCTTGCAAACGCGCTGCAGAAAGACTGGCACTGGGGGGAAGCGGAGGCCGAATACAGGCGTGCTATCGAAATGAGCCCCAACGATGCAGCCGCTCACTCAGGCTGGGCCGATTGGCTGCTGTGCCAGGGCCGGACTGAGGAAGCGCTGGCATCGGCGCGGCGGGCGCAGGAACTTGACCCGCAGGCATTTAACGGTGTGCAGGTCGGCTGGATCCTCTTTCAGGCTCGGCGATATGATGAGGCCAGTCGGGAATTGCGCACGGCGCTAACCATGGAACCAAATGATCCGATGGCCCAGTGGTTCCTTGGCTTTGCGCTGATCGGGGCCGAACATTTCGATGAAGCGGCCGCAACTCTGGAGAAAGCCGCTTCCCTGTCGGATCGCAGTTCGGCTGTGCTGGGCGTGCTTGTCCGGGCGTACGCTCGGGGCGGCCGCCGTGCCGAAGCGCTGCGGGTTCTCGACGAGCTTCACCGGCGCCGACAGAGGCGTTACGTCCCGGCGGCCGCATTCCTCCAAGCCTACCTGGGACTCGGTGACACGGAGGAAGCATTTGTATGGCTAGAGCGTGCCGCCGAGGAACGATCAAACATCGTTCAGTTCCTCAAAGTAGAGCCGTTCTTCGATTTGCTGCGCGGCGACCCACGGTTTGCAGAGTTTCTCCGCCGGGCGAACTTCTCACCTGAGGAAGTAGCGAAAGCACCCGCTTAGGCGATACAAATTGCGCTCCGCATCCCAGACGCCCGGTGACGCGAGAATCCTCCAACCGAGATAGCGGACTAGCTGGCGGCGGCTTCGGCGGGTTCGGAGAGCTTGCGATGCTCGCGGATGATGCCGATGAGGGCTTGAGCGGCGCGGGGAAGGCTGCGGTCGCGGCGATAGATTAGTCCCAGTTCGCGCCAGAGGTCTACGCCTTCAACGGTAAGCAACTTCACTTCTCCGGCCTTCACATAGTCCTTTGCAAAACTCTCGCTGATAAACGAAACACCGGCGTCGGCGGCAACGAAGCGCTTGATCATGCCGATGCTGGGCAACTCCATGGTGACGTGAATGCGAGCGCGATAAGGCCGGAAAAGCTTGTCGAGCACCTGACGGGTGAAACCGGTGCGCGGGAAAATGAGCGGCTGTTCGGCAACTTCAGCAAGCGTGATTTTGGAGCGATGAGCAAGCGGGTTCTTGGTGCTAACCATGAAGCGGAGGCGATCTTTGTAGATGTGGTGCATCTTCAAATTGGGCGACTTGATGGGCAAGGTGACGATGCCGACATCGACGGAGCCATCTTCGACGCGCTGGAGAATCTTGTGGCTGAAGTTGCGATAAATGCTGATGTGCACGAGCGGATAGCGGCGCTGAAACTCCGCAAAAATGTCAGGAAGAAGATAGAGGCAGGTCGCTTCGTTAGCGCCGAAGACGACGGGACCCTGAACGACGTTGCCGCGATCAGCGACAACCTGGATGGATTCGTCGCGCAAGCGAAGCAGCTTTTCAGCGTACTCGAAAAGAACTTCGCCGGCGGGAGTCAGCTCGACCGACTTGGCGGAGCGGTCGAGAAGCCTGGCTTTATAAGCTTGTTCGAGCTGGCGAATTTGGGCGCTGACAGCGGATTGCGAGCGGAAAACTTTCTGGCCCGCGCGTGAGAAGCTCTTGAGTTTGGCGACAAAGACAAAAGTAGTGAGCTGGTCGAAGTCCATAGTCAGAACGCCCGGCAGGGATTATAGCGAATTCTGTTTGCCGGATGCGGAGTTAATGTCTTCCTTTCTCGGGCCTTTTCCAGGTCTCCTTCAGGCGTGAAAGGCCGCTTGTGAAATCGGCGCTGCAATTGGCGCCGGTAAAATCGTATGACGACGCGTGAGCTGGGCGAGAATGGGGGCCCAAGTGGCTTCCACCGTGCCCTGAAAATGCACCGGCTGCACGCGCATCAGCGGCAAAGCGCCGCGCCGCGAGAGCAAGCGAGCCGCGCGAGGACTTGACGTGAAGTAGACGTGTTCTTCCAGGGTGCGCCGCAACCAGCTTTCTTCGTCAGCGTCAATTTCGACGAGAGTCACGAAATCGCGGTGAAGCACATCCTCGGCTTCGGCACGCAGGACATACGCAAGCCCGCCGGTCATGCCGGAACCGAAATTCAGGCCGAGCGGCCCGAGAATGGCGGCGACGCCGCCGGTCATGTACTCGCAACCGTGCTGACCGACGCCTTCTACCACGGCAAGCGCACCGCTGTTCCTGACAGCGAAGCGTTCCCCAGCGCGTCCGGCAATGAAGAGCTGGCCAGAGGTGGCACCGTAGAGCACAGTGTTGCCAGCCAGAACGTCCCCGCGCCTGGAAGCGGCGAGGCCCGCGGAGATCGCGATGATCCCGCCGGACAGTCCTTTTCCGACGTAGTCGTTGGCTTCACCCTTGAGCTTGAGTGTTACGCCCTCGGCAAGGAATGCGCCAAAGCTTTGGCCCGCCGCACCATGAAAATTCTGCCTAATCTCTTCATCGCCGGGCAGGCAGTTCTTGCGCTTGCGCATCAGTTCCCCGCTCAGACCCGTGCCAACGCTGCGATCCGAATTCTGAATCGGCTGAGACTCATTCTGGAGTCCGAGAGCCGTATAGAAATGAAGTGATTCTTCAAGCGCCCCGACATGGAGGGCAGGCTCCTGCTGAGGCGCGACGCGATTCGAGGGGGAGATTGGCACAACCAGAAACGGATCCACTCCCGAGCGGGCACTGAGGCGGTCGTACCAGCCGGTGAGCTCGCTAAGTGAACGCACGCCAAGCTGCGCGAGCCGGTTGCGTACTTCTTCGGCGAGCGAACGGAAATAGGCGATCACCATTTCGGGCTTGCCTTGGAATCTTGCGCGTAACTTTTCGTCTTGCGTGGCGATTCCCACAGGGCAGGTATTCAAATGGCATTGCCGCGCCATAACGCAACCGATGGCGAGGAGCGATGCAGTACCAAAGCCGAATTCATCCGCGCCGAGAATCGCGGCCAGAACGATGTCGCGCGCGAATTTCAGACCTCCGTCCACGCGGAGAGAGAGCCGTGAACGGAGGCCTGCGCGAACGAGAGTGTCATGCGTTTCGCGCAAACCAATTTCCCAAGGAAGACCGGTGTTCTTGATGGAAGTCAAAGGCGAAGAACCAGTGCCGCCGTTGTGGCCGCTGATGGTGATGACGTCCGCGCCCGCTTTGGCGACGCCGGCGGCGATGATGCCGACTCCAGCACCGGAAACGAGTTTCACGCCGATGCGCGCACGGGGATTCACGGCGCGCAGGTCGTAAATCAATTGCGCGAGGTCTTCGATGCTGTATATGTCGTGGTGCGGCGGAGGCGAAATCAGCGGTGTGCCGGGGGTAGCGTGCCGGATGCGCGCAATGTATTCGCTGACTTTCTTCGCGGGCAATTGGCCGCCTTCGCCGGGCTTTGAGCCCTGCGCCATTTTGATTTCGAGTTCTTCGGCGTGAACGAGATAATCGGCGGTAACGCCAAAACGGCCCGAAGCGACTTGCTTGATCTTGTTGGCAGCGGCCGGCTCAAAGCGATAGGTCTGAGGATCCTCGCCGCCTTCGCCGGTGTTGCTGCGGCCGCCAAGCTGATTCATGGCCATGGCCAAGGTGCGGTGCGCTTCCGGACTGAGCGAGCCGAGAGACATCGCCTGAGTACTGAAACGCTTTACGATGGACTCGAGTGGCTCGACGTCGTCGAGAGGAACGGCGGTGTCAGGAATGGTATCAAGCATATCGCGCAGAAAAACGGGGCCCTGGTGTTCGGCCAGCTCTTCAAACGCAGAGTAGGTCTTCGCGCCGGGCGCGCGGACGTGGGCGTGAAGCCTGCGAACGACTTCGGGAGAACTGGCGTGAAGTTCCGCGCCTTTCCGGAAACGGTAAAGACCGGAATCCGGGAGTTCATCGAATTCGGCAGAGAATGCCGCTTTGTGCAAACGAAGATAATCGGAGAGCAAATCGTCGAGCGATTTCTGGCCGGGATAGTCGGCGGCATCTTCAAAGACTTCCGCGCAGAGATCCTCGGAGAGGCCAACGATTTCAAAAAGATGGCTGTTGCGATAGCTGGCAAGCGTAGAGACGCCCATGCGAGCGAGAACTTTTCGCAGACCGGCGTTTATGGCGCCGCGAGCTTTCTCCATGCCGCCCGGTTCGAGAGATTCGGCAAACTCATCCGCGAGGTAAGGCAACACAGCGCTGGCGCCCGCGGCTACAAGCAGCGCGACATGATGGGTATCAAAAACCTGCGCCGATTCGACAAGCAGGGGCACATCCGACAGTCCTTCGCGCACCATCGCCTTCCACACCGCCGCCGTGGCAAGCAGCGCGGGCAGCGGTGCGCGTTCGGCGCTGATTGAGCGATCGGAAATGAGGAGGAGCCCCGGGCGCCCGCTGCTGCTCAGAGGGGTAGAAGAAAGCTGAGCAAAACTGCAGCGCGCCCCCGGAACTCCCGTGGCGGAAAGAAAAGTGATGTCGATGCGCTGCTCGGGGCCGAGAATGGCGGAAAGTTGCGAGAGCTGGCCGTCCGAGATTACGGGGCTTGGGAGCGTGATGCCGTCTTTCAAATGGACATCGAGAGACATTACGTGGGTTTCGCGCAACGGGTCGATCGGCGGGTTGGTGACCTGAGCAAAACGTTGCTTGCAGTAGTCCCACAAAGTTCTTGGGAGCGAGGATAGAAACGCGGGCGGCGCGTCGTCTCCCATACTCCAGTCCGCTTCCTTGCCGCGGGTCAGCGCGGAAAAGAGAATCTTGAATTGATCTTCGGTCCAGCCGGCAGCGGCAGCAACGCGTTTTGGTTCATTAACGGGAGTCGAAGGCGCAGTGACCGACGCGGCCAGCATCCTTTGCGGAATGGCATTACGCGCTTGCTGAATGGCGAGGCGCTTGAGAATGTCGCGCCAGCGCAAGAAAAGCCCGGTGACGGGATTGGCGAGGATCATTTCGCCCGGGCCAAGCCGCTGGCGCTCGGCGATTCGGGATTCGTCCAGATCGACCAGGCCCGTCTCGGAGCCGGCGATCAGCAAACCATCGTGCGTGAGCGTATAGCGCAGCGGGCGGAGGCCATTGCGATCCAGCTTCGCGCCGACAAACTGGCCATCTGAAAACACTAAGGCTGCGGGGCCATCCCAAGGCTCGCTTTGCTGCGAAAGAGCGGTCAATGCGCTGCGGACGTCGCGCGAAAGCAAGGGATCTTTCTCAAAGGCCGGAGGAACCATGGCGAGCATAGCTTCCTCCGAAGAGAGCCCTTCGAGGAGGCGGAGCTCAAAAGCATTATCGAAACTCGCGGAATCGCTGACGTTTTCTTCGAGAAGAGGAAACCACGATCCCACGGTGAGGCGTGCGCGGAATTCGGCGGATTTGGCACGAAGCCAGCGGCGGTTCGAGACGATGGTATTGATCTCACCGTTGTGGGCGACATAGCGAAACGGCTGCGCGAGATGCCAGGAAGGCTGCGTGTTCGTGGAATAGCGCTGATGAAAAACGGCAAAAGTTGTGGCGAACGAGGGATCGCGCAAGTCTTCGTAAAACTGGGGGAACTGCCAGGGCGTGAGCAGTCCCTTATACACGATGGTTTGCGAAGAGAGCGAACAGATGTAACAGCGCGGGGGCAAGAGCGATTCCGCGCGTTTTCTTAGGAGTGAAAGACGCCACTCGAAGCGAGCTGTTCCGCGCGCGGGATGGAATGGCTCGACGAAGAACTGCCAGATTTCGGGCATCGTTTCCAAAGCGCGGCGGCCCAAAGAATTGGTATTCACGGGGACACGACGCCAGCCGATGACGCGCAGGCGCTCAGTGTCCGCGGCGACTTCGACGGCTGCGCGGGCTTCCTCCACGGCGGAAGGAGGAAGAAAGGCAAAACCGACCGCGAACATTTCGGGCAGATCAATTCCCTGCTCTTGAGCGCGGGCGCGGAAAAAGGCTTGCGGGAGCGAAGTAAGTAAACCGGCGCCGTCGCCGCTGGCTCCGTCAGCGTCGACGCCTCCGCGGTGGGTAAGGCGTTCTAATGCTGAGAGCGCAATCTGGACAATTTCGTAACTGGGAGCACCGCCGAGGCGGGCGATGAATCCCGTGCCGCAGGCGTCATGGTCCGGGTGACCCCAGTTGGGGTGACGATCCCGAGCAGAAGGTGGTCTCGCGTCGTGCTGACCGCCCTGGCCTCGACCATGCGGATAGGACATACCAGTTTATCGAACGGGAGGGGGGTGGTTGTACAACGCAGAATTTTGATTCTGTGAATTGATTTCTTGATAGGTGAGGGTTGAGAGGCCTGAATCGCTAAAATTTGGTCACTTCGGAGAAATGGAAGTTGCGAACCTTCATGGCGGGTACAACCATCTCAAAGGCTTCTTCGCCGGTGGCGCGGACAGCGGGCCCGAGCAATTCCACGTTTTTGAGCATTTCGATGAGCGACTGATTGAAACGAAAGTTGCGGACGCCACCAGTAACGTGCCCATTCTCAACGAGAAACAGGCCGTCGCGGGTCATGCCGGTCATTACCTTTTCGTAGGGATCGACTTCGCGAATGTACCAGAGGCGAGTGACAAGGAGGCCGCGTTCGGTGGAGGCGACCATCTTTTCTATCGATGAATCTCCGCCACCGAAGACCAGATTCATGGGCGCTTCGCCGTATTCGTTGGGAAGAGCGAACCCGTGCCCGGTGGGCTGCTTGTGCGCCGCTTTGGCGGCGGCCCGGGAATACACGAGATTCTTGGGGATGCCGCGGTCCACGAGCACGACGCGCTGACGTGGCACTCCTTCGCCATCGAATGGGGCGCCTTGCTGCAGCGAATGATAAACGTCATCGGTGATGCTGATGTTTTGGCCGAAGAGCTGCTTGCCCATGCGTTCGTTCAGGCAGGAGCGCTTGTCCGCGAGTGCGGTGGCGGAGAAATCGTAAAAAAGAAAACCGACAAGGTCGAGAACGGCAGCGGGTTCGAGGATGACAGTGTAACGACCGGGGGCAAGCTCGCGTGCGTTCACGGCGAGATGTGCCTTCTCGCCCGCTCGGGCGGTGAGCTTCTGCGGATCGAAGGCGCGAACGTCGGCGGAGTTGGCTTTGGCCCAGCTTGCGGCAGAACCTTCCTGCATGGTGATAGAAAACTCGGAGTGCGTTTCGCGATAGACGGCAAAAAGACCGCGAGAATTTGCCAAGGCGGACTGACTCTGGCCGTTCGAAAAGATTCCGGCGGCGACCTGGCCTTTCTTGACGGCTAAGTCGCAGGCGCGGCGAACGGCGCGGGCCCGATCTTCGGCGGAGAGGGCGGCGGTGTGTTTGATGAAGCGGTTTACCCGGCGATAGCGCTGCTTGCCAGGTATCGGCAGGAGGTTGGGGATTTTCGGCTGGCTGTGCGCAAGGGAGAGAGAGGCTTCGACCGTGGAGCGGAGCGAGTCTTCGTCGAAGCGATTCGTCGTGGCGCGCGCCGTTCGCCCGTCGGTGACGGTGCGAATCGAAACCGTGAGGCCGTGCTCGGCGACGTTTTGGTGGATGGCGTTGTTGGCAAAACGGGTCAGCGCGTTGGCAACTTCGTCGACGTGGACTTCGGTTTCTTCGGCTGCCGTGAATTTCGCCAGACGAAGGACTGTGTCAGCGATGCGGCGAAGTTCGCGCTCAGGGAGAAGCTCGGAGGCGAACGCGCTCACCCTCTTTGACTTGGTGGCGGATTTCATTGGTTTGAAAAGGCCGTTCCAATGCGCACGTTGCGAAAACGCGCCGGCGAGGCCCCGTGGCCTGTGCCCATGGTTTGCATGGGCTGGCCCTTTCCACAATTGGGCGTGCCCCAAAGCGTCCAGTGATCGAACTTGCAGATGGCGTCACAGGAATTCCAGAACTCCGTGGTAATGCCGCTGTAGCTTGGATTCTTCAGCATGCGGACTTTCTTTCCGGCCTTAATCTCCCAACCAATCTCGGTCGAAAACTGAAATTGGTAGCGACGGTCGTCGATGGACCAGGAGCGATTCGTCTCCATCAGGATTCCATCGTTTGTGTCGGCGATGAGATCGTCGTAGTCCCATGTGCCCGGGAGCAGGCTGACGTTGGTCATGCGAATGATGGGCAGCCGGTTCCAGCTTTCGGTACGCATGGTTCCGGAAGAGCGGTCCAGGCCCACAAGATGCGCGGTTTCGCGGTTGGATAGATAGCCGCGGAATTTTCCCGCTTTGATGATGTCGGTGCACTGCGCGGGAACCCCTTCGTCGTCGTAAGCAAAAGTGCCCAAGCCCTGGCCGTGATCAAGCCGCGCGTCAGCGACGACGTTCACGATGGTCGAGGCGTATTGAAGTTTGTTCAACTGATCGAGAGTCAGAAAGCTCGTGCCGGCGAAATTGGCTTCCTGGCCGAGGACACGGTCCAGCTCGATGGGGTGGCCAATCGATTCGTGAATCTGCAAGCCGAGCTGGCTGGCACCCAGGATAAGCGTGCCGATTTTTTCAGGGCATTGCGAGGCAGAATGGAGCGCGGCGGCTTCTTCGGCGATGATGGGAGCATTTCTCATCAAATCGAGCGAATCGACAAGTTCATATCCTTGGAGAGCATGCTGGCCGCCAAAACTATTGGGATAAGAACGTTTTTGAATTTCCTGGCCTTGAAACGAAGTGGCGGCAATGCCGCAGCCGGAAATCACCTTGCGCTGATGAATACGCGAGCCGATGCTGGAAGCGAACCAGGAATCGATCTTACGGAATTGCATGTCCGTTTCCGTGAGGGTGACGCCTTTAACGCGGCGCATTTCGGCGTCGGCAGCGAGCAGCAGGGCGAGTTGCGTTTCAAGAGGGATTTCGAATGGGTCTTTGCGGAACGGGCTCTGCCAACTGTCCACGTAGGCTTGCTCTGGCGCAAGAACCACTTCGCCCCGTTTCGCGAGCGCCGAAGCTTTCGCTATGGAAACGGCGTGCGCCGCACAAGTGGCGACGCCATCCTGCGTCAAGCGATCCGTGGAAGCAAAACCCCAGGCACCGTCGGCCAGCACGCGAATGCCGAGGCCAACCGATTCGCTTTGTGAAAGTGTGCCGACCTGTCCGTTTTTGGTTGTGAGGTCACGCTGGCGTAGATGCATGACGCGCACGTCACCGTAAGCAGCGCCGCGCAGCCTGGCCGTGTCAAGGGCGTTGGTGCAGAGATCCCACATGTGTTCGTCAAGCTGAAAAAGATATCAGGAAATGCGAATGGACGCAGTATCTGTTCCAACTTTGCCTGACGACGTCGCTGGGGGAAGGAAAAGCGGCGGCCCTTCGGGTAAGGGCAACAGAGCCGCCGCACTCCAAATTACGTGCCTTCGTTCCAGGAGGCCAGGTAGTGTTGCTGCTCAGGCGTTAGCTTGTCGAGCCGGTGGCCCATGGAATCGAGCTTAAGGCGCGCGATTTCCTTGTCCAAGTGCTCGGGAACGACGTACACCTGCGGCTTTAGTGTCTTGTGATTCGCGCGCAGATATTCGGCGGAGAGCGCTTGATTGGCGAAGCTCATGTCCATTACGGCAGCGGGATGCCCTTCGGCGGTCGCGAGATTGACGAGGCGCCCTTCACCCAACAGGTAAACTTTGCGGCCGTCCTTGAGTTGGTATTCGTCCACGAGGGGACGAACTTCGCGCTTGCCAGTGGACATTTTCTCTAGCGCCGGAATGTCGATTTCCACGTTGAAGTGGCCGGAGTTGCATACAATCGCTCCGCCCTTCATTTTTTCGAAGTGTTCAGCGCGGATCACGCTCTTGTTCCCCGTCACGGTGATGTAAACGTCGCCTTCCTTCACGGCTTCGGCCATGGGCATTACGCGGAAGCCGTCCATGGCGGCCTCTATGCCCTTGACTGGATCGATTTCCGTGACGATCACGTCCGCGCCAAGACCCTTGGCGCGCATGGCCACGCCGCGGCCACACCAGCCATACCCGGCGATCACAACTTTGAGACCCGCGAGGAGCACATTGGTGGCGCGAATAACGCCGTCAATGGTGGATTGCCCGGTGCCGTAGCGATTGTCAAAGAAGTGCTTGGTCATGGCATCGTTGACGGCGATGATTGGATATTTCAAGGTGCCGTCCTTGGCCATGGCGCGCAGGCGAATTACGCCCGTGGTAGTTTCTTCCGTTCCGGCAATTACGTTCGGGACGAGATCAGTACGCTTGGTGAGCAGCATGGTTACCAGGTCCGCGCCGTCGTCCATGGTGAACTGCGGCTTGTGCTCCAGCGCAGCGCTCAAGTGCGAGTAGTAAGTGTCGTTGTCCTCGCCCTTGATGGCAAACGTTGGAATGTTGTAGTCGCGATTGAGCGCAGCGGCGACTTCGTCCTGAGTGGAGAGCGGATTGGACGCGCACAGCACGGCATCGGCGCCACCGTCGCGTAGTGCAATCATTAAGTTCGCGGTTTCGCTGGTCACGTGCAGACAGGAGGAAACGCGCAGGCCCTTGAGCGGCTGCTCCTTCACGAAACGCTTGCGGATCGATTCCAGCACGGGCATTTGCTGGCCAGCCCATTCGATCTTACGCTTGCCAGCATCGGCAAGCCCGATGTCTTTCACATCACCTTTTTTCAGTTCAGCGATTGCCAATGTGTTGCTCCTCAATTTTGGATTTCGAGCCGGAGGGCAGTAAGCTAACTACTCGGGTGAAAGGCTGCTTGCTGCCGGTATTGTGCTGCTCTGATTTGAAAGTTAGACGCGTGCTCCGACTTCCGCAACCGCGGCTGCGCCGAGGCCCGCGGCTTTGCGGAGAGCATCCGCGCGGTCCGTACGTTCCCAGGTGAATCCGGGTCCGCTACGGCCGAAGTGGCCATAAGCGGCAGTGGCTTTGTAAATCGGACGGCGCAGGTCGAGCGTCTCAATAATGGCCTTGGGTGTCAGTGCGAAGAATTCGCGGATCAGCGCCGTGATTTTTTCTTCCGGCACGGCGGCGGTACCGAAGGTTTCCGCCATAACGGAGACAGGTTCGGCAACGCCAATAGCGTAAGCCAATTGAACTTCCGTCTTCCGCGCCAGGCCCGCAGCCACGATGTTCTTCGCGATGTAGCGCGCCATGTAGCAAGCCGAGCGGTCTACCTTTGAGGGATCCTTGCCGGAGAAAGCGCCGCCGCCGTGACGGCTGTAACCGCCGTATGTATCGACGATAATTTTGCGGCCCGTCAAACCCGCGTCGCCCATCGGACCGCCGATAACGAAGCGGCCGGTCGGGTTGATGTGATATTTCGTTTTCGAATCCAGCATGGATGCAGGAATAATCGGCTTGATCACGTGCTCGGTAATGGCGTCGCGAAGGTCCGTGTTGGACACCTTCTCGCTGTGCTGCGTGGAGATCACCACGCAATCGACGCGCACCGGGCGATCGTTGCTGTACTCAATCGTGACCTGAGACTTTCCGTCGGGCCGGAGAAAATCAACTTTGTTGGATTTGCGAATCTCGGAGAGGCGCTGCGTGAGGCGGTGGGCGAGCTGGATGGGCATGGGCATCAATTCTTCGGTTTCATCGCAAGCGAACCCGAACATCAAGCCCTGGTCGCCTGCCCCGCCGGTATCCACGCCCATGGCGATATCTGGCGACTGGCGCTTCACCGTGCACATGACGGCGCAAGTACCGGCATCATAGCCGTACTTGGCACGGTCGTAGCCGACACCGTGAATGGTACCGCGAACGAGTTCGTCGTAATCAACGTGCGCGGTGGTGGTGATTTCGCCGGCGATGACCGCCAGGCCTGTGGTAACGAGGGTCTCGCAGGCAACACGTCCCTTCGGGTCGTGCTTCATCACTTCATCGAGGACGGCGTCAGAAATCTGGTCAGCAATCTTGTCCGGATGGCCTTCGGTGACAGACTCCGACGTAAACAGGAAATTGCGTAGGGCTTGGCTCAAAACAAGTTCTCCTTGTCGGTTGCGTTGTTTGCGCTTTGTTGGCCTGCGTTTCGCGGCCTGTGTTTCATCAGAAGTACCGCAGCGGCTTCCCTAGTTCGAGGACTTCGTCTAGTCTTTACAAAACTACCATTCGGGGCGCAAAGAATCAACGCATTGATTTCAAAAAGCTTATTGGAGCATTGAACGGTCGAAATCAGGCCCCGAACGGCTATTAGCCGCATTAAACGGTAAAGGTTAAGCCGCGTCCGCATCGTCGTCGGGCTGGATGTCGAGCCTTCCCTTCGTCTTCTTGGCCATCAAGTAGGAACGGATGAAGGGGTCCAGGTCACCGTCCATTACCCGGTCCACATCGCCTACTTCGAATTTAGTGCGGTGGTCCTTAATCAGGCGGTAAGGCTGCATAACGTAGGACCGGATTTGGCTGCCGAAGGAAATGTCCAATTTGCTTTCGTCGAGCTTGTCGGTGTGTGCCTGCCGTTTCTGGACTTCCAGATCGTAGAGGCGCGAGCGGAGCATCTTCATGGCCATCTCACGATTCTTGCCCTGACTGCGCTGCGCCTGACACGCAACGACGATGTTCGTGGGGATGTGCGTGATGCGCACCGCGGTCTCCACTTTGTTGACGTTCTGCCCGCCCTTGCCACCGGACCGAAACGTGTCCACGCGAAGATCCTCGGACCTGATATTGATTTCGATGCGGTCGTCGATCTCGGGAATCACGAAGACGGACGCAAACGAAGTATGGCGGCGCGCGGCTTGATCGAAGGGCGAAATCCGCACGAGACGATGAACGCCGGTTTCGCCCGCAAGGAGACCGTATGCATTTTCACCGGAAAATTGAATCGTTGCCGACTTGATGCCGGCTTCTTCTCCGGGAGTCTCATCAAGAATCTCGGCCGTCATTCCCCGGCGTTCCGCCCATCGCAAGTACATACGGAGAAGGATGGAAGCCCAATCCTGCGATTCCGTCCCGCCCGCGCCGGGCTTGATGGTCATGATGGCGTTGAGGTGATCGGTTTCTCCAGAAAGCAGCGTCCTGGTTTCCAGTTCGGAGATGTACGCATCCGCGGCGTTGAGTTCGCGATCCAGTTCTTTCAGCAGATCGTTCTTTTGCTCGACGTTGGTTTCTTCTTGGGCAAGATGGATGTACGTCTCAATGTCGCCGGAGATGGAGGTGAGTTTCGCGTCTGCGGCAATTTGTTCTTCGGCGCGCTTGCGCTCGCGGAGTACGCTTTGCGCGGTTTCCTGATTGTTCCAAAAATTGGGTTCGGCGATGCGCGCTTCGAGAGCTTTCAGGCGCTCGCGGTATTGCGGCGCGTCAAAGATAGCTCCGCACGAGCGTGATTCGCTGCTTGAGCCCTTCGTAGCGATGCTGGAGATCCTCGAGGATCATGCTTGTTTTGTTGAGACGTCCGCCATGGAACGGCCGTTACTTTGCCTTTCGAAAAGTTCCAGCAACTAGAATAACGGAAACAAGCACGCAGAGCCAAGCGAACCAATCGCCAAAACTTGTGTAAATCGTCTCATCGGCGCGAAAGTCATAGGGAAGATCAGCCACAGCGCGAATATCCGGAGGAATTGGCTCGAAGACGCGGCCGTAGGGATCGACGGAAACGGTAAAGCCGTTGTTCGTTGCGCGCACCAGCCAGCGGCGGTTCTCTACTGCCCTCACTCGACCCATGCGCAGATGCTGTTCGGCCGCGGCGGAGCGCCCAAACCAGCCGTCATTCGAAATATTGATGAGCACCTGCGCGTCATTCGCCGCAAAGTGGCGCACTTCGCCGGGGAAAATAGCTTCGTAGCAGATGAAAACGCCGAATGTGTTCCCGCCAGGAAGCTGCCCCACGACGTACTTGTTTCCTTTGTGAAAGCCGCCCACCTGTCCGGAGACGCTCGCCACCAGACGATGAATCAACGGAAACGGCTCGTATTCGCCGAATGGCACAAGATGGACCTTGTCGTACACGAAGACGCGCCGGCCTTGCGCATCAAAAAGTAGCGCGCTGTTGTACGGCAAGAGAGTCCCGCGAGGCGCCGCGTCCGATGCGTCCACCGGTGGTTTCCATTCGACGGCACCGGCGAGGAAAGGGTGGCCGAAACGAATCGCCACGGTTGAGGCAATCTTTGCGAATTGCGCATCTTGGTAGGAGAACGGGGCAGGCGCTTCAGGCCATACAAGAAGGTCGGGCTTGTCCACGGAAGGGGCCAGGCTGATGCGCACGATTTCCTCGAGGTCCGCGGCGTGCGCCTGAAACCAATCCGCCGGATACGATTCCACCTCCGGAAAATTGAGCTGCACGGCGCGCGCGAAATGATGAGCTTGAGGCTTTGGCACCAGGCGGGGGCCGCCCAGCGCGGCGATCCACAAAACTGCCGTCGCGGCAGCGCCAAGTCCGATGCGCGCGCGCGTCGTCAGCATATTCGAGGCGCCCGTCCATACAAGGAGCGCGTTGAAACTCGCCGCAAGAAAAGAGAGCCCGTAGATTCCCGTGATGGTCGCGAGCTGAAGCAAGCCTAGATTTGCGGACGCGGGATAGCCGAGCAAATTCCAAGGAAAACCGATTTCAGGCAAATGCGCGCGCGCAAATTCGAATGTCACCCAGAGAAACGGCGCACCTAAACATGCGAGGTCGATACTTCGCAGGGACAGTCGGTGGACGGACCAGGCAAAACCGCCGGTAAGTATTCCCCAGGCAATGGCAATCAGCAGCAGGAGACTCCATCCGCCTGCCAGCGAGATGCCACCGTGGACGGCGAGAACGGTCGCAATCCACGGCAGCGCCGTTATGACGAAGAGTAATCCGTGAAGAAATCCGCACGCAAACGCCACGCGGGGACGCACGCCGAACAGCGAAAGGAGGAGAATCCCAACGCAAACCCAGGAATAGATACTGAGGTAGAGACCAGTGTACGAGAGCGAAAGCGTAGCGCCGGAAACGGCGGCAACAATAAGACGAAAGCTCGCCGGGATTTCCGTACCGGCTTGCGGGCGAAGATAGGTGAGCCAACCGCCCCGAGGCATCAGTGTTTCACGATGGCTTTAAAACCTGCGTCCTCGAGGCCTCTCCTGGCACCTTCGGCGGCCTTCGGATCAGCGTACGGGCCGACTTGCACGCGGTAATACTTGTCTCCTTGCGGAGAAAGAACGAACGCCGGGAATTTTTTCTTCTGTAAACGGCTGGCGAGTTCCATGGCATCCGCTTCCCTCGTTGTCGCCGCCACTTGCACAGTATATGAGCCACCTGGAATAAGCGGCGCATTGGGGCCTTTCGCTGAACTTCCACTGTTTCTCAGTGGCGGGGAGGATCTCACAGCTACCGGCGAGCTCTTCTTTGCCGGGGCCGCGGGAACTGCAACGGGCTTCAAATGGTCTTCGGTTTTCTTACTGTCGCCGGCGTGATAAAACTCCCAATCCGAATTCGGTGGAGCGGGCGTATCCGTTGGCGCCGTGGCAGGAGCGGGATTGCTCGTCCGCTTCGGATTTACATCCGCTTTAGGAGGAACGGAAATCGATGGCTTCCTGAAAAAATCGGTCGCGGCGCGTACCGAGCCATCGTATTCATTGCGCCCCATGACGTAGCCAAGCGTAAAAAATACGCCCGAAAACAGCAGCATGAGCATGAACAGACCGATGACATGCCGGCTTTCGAGTACACGCTCTCCGGCGCCCCCTCGTTTTCCTCCAGAAGACATCCCTACTTTTGCGCTCCTAAATTCCTAGTCCACTGATTAATGATATCGATAGGCAGCGGAAACACAATCGTTGTGTTCTTCTCGACACCTATCTCAGTCAGAGTTTGCAAGTAGCGGAGTTGGATCGCGGAGGGTTGCGTCTCCAGAACTTTTGCGGCGTCGGCGAGTTTCTGCGAGGCTTCGTACTCTCCTTCAGCGTGAATGATCTTTGCGCGGCGTTCGCGTTCGGCCTCCGCCTGCTTGGCGATGGCGCGCTGCATCTGCTCGGGGATGTCCACCTGCTTTACCTCGACTTTGGAAACTTTGATGCCCCAAGGCTCCGTGTCCGTGTCCAGAATGACCTGGAGCTTGGCATTGACCTTATCGCGTTGGGAGAGGATTTCATCCAGCTCAAACTGGCCGACGACACTGCGGATGGTCGTCTGGGCAAGTTGCGAAGTCGCGTAGGTGTAGTTCTGCACTTGCGAAAGGGCCAGGTTGGCGTCCACCACGCGGAAATAACAAACGGCGTTTACTTTCACGGAGACGTTGTCGCGTGTGATGATGTCCTGCGGCGGAACGTCGAGCGTCTCAATCCGCATGTTGATGCGGTATAATGTTTCTATCGGCCAAAAAACAAGATTTATGCCGGCGCTCTTTGCTTCCGGTATCAATCGGCCGAGCCGCAGCACGACGCCGCGCTCCCACTCCTTGATGATGTACAGCGAATTCCAGAACCAGATGAGCCCCAGGCCGACGATCAACGCTATTCCGACAAAACCAATTTCCATGTGTTCCTCCTGAACGTGAGAATCCCTATTTTGCCGCGGCAACAGCCACATTGGCCGGCTCAACGTACAGCTTCAGTCCCTCGACACGCAAAATCCGGACGGCTTCGCCTTCCTGCACAGGTTTCGAAGATTCGGCGCGCCAGAGTTCGCCATGGACGCGGACCATGCCTTCAGCGCCTGCGCGGAGCCGCTCAACCGCGACGCCCTGTGACCCGATCAGCTCTTCCTTCCCCGTTGCGGTTTTCCATTGGCGCGAGCGCAACACCAAACGCATTAAGACGACGGCAAGAACGGCAAACGGCAGCGTTCCCGCCAGCGCCACGCCGATGCTGACTCCACCGGAGGTGAGCGGCGAGCGTATCAGGAAGATCGCGCCCAAAAACATCGACACCACTCCGCCGAAGGCCAGCACTCCGTGGCTCGGCGCTTTTGCCTCCAATATGAAAAACGCAAGCGAAAGCCCGATCAGAAACAGGCCTGCAAGATTCACGGGCAGAAAATGCATGGCATAGAGCGCAAGAATCAGGCAGATTCCCCCGATGACTCCCGGAGCGATCACTCCCGGGTGCGTGAACTCGGTATAGAGGCCCAATACACCAAGAATCAGCAGCACGAAGAAAACATCCGGTTCGACAATCCGCGCTAGGAATCTTTGCCGGGCGGAGAGCTCGAAGGCCGCGCGCGAGGCGTTCTTCAGCGCCAGCGTCACTTGCGTCCCGTCAAAGCGAGTAATGGTCCTGCCATCCAACTGCCGAAGAAGATCCTCTGTGGAGTTCACGACCAGATCGATCATCTTCGCGTCCAGCGCTTCCTTTTCCGTAAACGCTCTGGATTCCGTGATCGCCTTTTCCGCGAGCTCGGGGTTGCGTTTGCGTTGCACCGTGAAACTTCGCAGAAACGCCATGGCGTCCTGGTTGATTTTCCTCCGAAATACCTCATCGATTTGCTGCGGAAATCCACCGATTGCGATGATGGGAGAAGCTGCGCCAGCATGCGTGCCGGGAGCCATCGCAGCGATATCGGCCGAAAGTAGAATATAGAAACCCGCGGAAGCGCCGCGCGCGCCCGTGGGTGAAACGTACACGGCCACGGGCACGGGGGAAGCAAGGATGTGCTGAATCATGTCCTTCATCGAATCGCTCAACCCGCCGGGCGTGTCCATGGTGATTAGCGCCAGCGCCGCGTGACGCCGCGCCGCGTCCGCCAGCCCCTCATCTATATACGTAGCCAGGATGGGTTCCACTTCACCGTCCAGGCTCAATTCAAGGACGAATGGGCCGGCGGAGTGTTCGTCCGCGCGAACCGAAGGCAGCTGCCGGAGAATCGCGTCAGAGAGCAGCAGAAAAAGCGGGGAGAAGGCCAGCACGAACTTCCATTTCCTGAAAGATGGGAAGCGCCTGATCGGTCGGGACCAATCGCTCATGGCGCACCTCCTCCTGGCTTTTTCCCGGCGGGCTTGAAATTCTGCAAATGGTCGAGCAGTTGTTTGGCCTCGGCATAGTTCGGCGCCAGCTTCAGTGCTTTCTCGGCTTCCGCTCGCGCAAGATCGGGCTTCTTTTGCTCAAGGTAAATTCTTGCCAGCATCGTTCGAACAACCGCGGAATCCCGGGCTTGCAGAGATGCCTGCAATTCCTTCACGGCATCATCCAATTTGCCCTGGCGGTGGTCAATTTCGGCCAGCCCGCGGTGCGCAGCAGGACTCGTGGAATCAGCGGCGAGCACGGCGCGAAACTCCTTCTCCGCGGCTTCGGCGTTTCCGGCGGAGAGTTCCTGGCGGCCACGTCGAAGGTGTGCGACCGCCGCGTCAATCGAGGAAGCAGCGTCGCCGGCCGAAGTCCCTGCGGATTCGATCTCGGTGCGAAGAGCGGTTACGTCAAGCTCGGTCTTGACGCGATTCAGCTTCGCCAGGGTCTCGTTCTTCGCGTCGAGATGAATGGCCGGCAGCCCGTTCGGACCAAAAGTTTCAGTCGCGGTATCGCGCTCCTGGTCGGCTTCGGTTTTCTTATCCGCCTTTTCCAGGGACAGGATCAGCAGCGCCCGATCCTCCGCGTTATCCGGCGCACGTTCCGCAGCTTCGCGGAAATAATCCGCCGCTGCTGCGGGGTCATTATTCTGTAGTGCGAGCAGGCCCAGGTTGAATGGATAATCGTCTTCGTCGGGTTCCAGCTCGGCCGCACGGCGAAGATCTGCTTGTGCCGCGGCGGTTTTGCCTTGTCGCGCCCTCGCAACCGCCAGGTCATTTAGAATTTCTGGCAAGTCGCCTGCTGAAACCAAGTTGTTCTTGAGGGCTTCCTGCAACGACGTAAACACTTCCTCCGCATGGTCTGGCTGGCCCTGGAGAATCCGGCAAACACCCGTGGCGAAGACCGATTCCACATAGTGGTTGTGAGTTTTTGGCACTTGCGCGTACCAGGGAAGCGCGGACTCGCAGTCGCGACGCGCGAAATAGATTTCGCCCAGCGCGAAGGCCGGTTCCGGCCATTCTGGTTCGAGACGTGCCGCTTCCCGCAGCTCGCGCAAACGAGCGTCGTCTTCATTGGCCAGAAGCCCGCGAATGTAATGTTCAAAGGCGTCGAGGCGCAGCGGACGCTGGCGTTTCGAGAACTCCGCAAGGCTCTGGGAGTAGTTGTGATCGTTTCCGGAAAGCATCCGCCAGATCAGACGAGAATGCAAGTCCATGAGCGAATCCAGCGTGCCCGCTTCCCGCTGTGCCGGGAGCAGTCGCGCCGGACTCACCTTTAGGATTCGTGATTCAATGGTGAGCGAGTTCCCGCGAGCCGCAAACCGGCCAAAAACCACAAAATCCGCGTCGAGGTCTTCCCCGATGTGGAGCATGGTAGCGCGGCTGAGTTTCGATGAACGCAACAGTCCGTTCCGCTCGAGCTCGGCGAGCCGGCCGGCGTGCGAATACACCTGCTCCCCGGCAGCCGAAAGCCGCTGGATAGTCAGTTCCTCGAGACCTTCGCTGAGCCACTCCAATCTTGGCGACGCTGCTGCGTTTTCAAAGGGAAAAACCAAGTAGATTCCCTGCTGATGAGCTGTGGCGGAACCCGCGCGGGGAGGTGGAGCAGATTGCGGGGAAGCAACCGAAACGGTTTCAAGAACGAAAAACGCGGAGAGCAAGAACAGATAACGCGCACTGAAGAAATGGCGCACCATGTCTGTTGCATTGTAACAGACGCACCAACTCGTTTCGCGCTGGACGTGCGGACCGAGTCTGAAATCGCCAAGCCGAAGCTGCTTCAGGGTTGCGGGCTGCTGGGAGGCCGCGGAGCAATAACCTCTTGTACGGCGGGATCCTTCAAAACCGCCGCAAAAGAGGGATCAGACTTCACGGCTGACAATTCCTTGTAGCCTTCGTCTTTAGCCTTTCGCAGATAAATCAAGCACCGCTCCAGGTTGCCTGCTTCTGCGAACGACTTCGCGAGCAGGAAATAGAATCGCCCTCGGTCGCCCACGGAGCGATCCTGCAGAATCGACCCGTTCCTCGAACTGTTGTGCTCGAAGAGCTGCGGATCCAACGCCAGCGCTTGCCGGAACGAGGAGATGGCCTCCTGGTACTTTTTGTCCCCAAAGTACGCATAGGCAAGATTGCTGTGAAGAACAGCCATGTCGCTGCGAATATTGATCGCTTTTTGGTACGCCTTGATGGCTTTGCCGAACTTCTTCCGCTGATACCAAATTGTTCCGATGTTGTTCTGCGCATCGGCATAAGTGGGATCAACCTTTGACGCCCGTTCGTAGTACTTCAACGCGGCGCTCAAAGCCGCCTGCTGGTGCAGGGCAATTCCGAGCTTATTCAGATACACCGGATTCTGGGGGTTCCCGTCGGCGAGCCGCTTATAGGACATAGCCGCCTCTCGGTACTCTTTGCGCGCCATGTACAGATCGGCAAGCTGCTCGTCGGTAAGGCCAGGCTTGACGACAATGACGGATGATTCCGCGGGCGATTGGGGCTGCGCCTGCTGTGTGCGCGGCACGACCGGAGCACTCGGGGTTTCAGTGAACGACTGACCTGCGGAGGGAATCGAAAGACTGAAGAGGAGAACGACTGCTGGAAACGCCAATCTGACTCTGATCATGGCGAATCTCCCTTCTCCGGCTTAGGCTTGGCCTTGTCCGGTTCCTTCTTCTTACCCCCAAAGATACCAAAAATCTTCGATAAAGGATTCTTTTTCTTTTCCCCGGATTCCGCTGAGGGGTCCGCAGGGCCCTGGCCGGTAGCATTGGGTGGCCGGTTCGGATCGTACGTTGTAATTGGCTGGCCATTTGCGTCCTTTTGCGGCGTCTTGGGATCGCCGCCAAAGACGCGTGAGAGGATGGAGCCCGTGGTGGTGAAAAGGTTGTGGCCTCCGTGGACCTCGCAGAATACGGTTGGCGCCGACCCTGCAACGTAAACCTCTTCACGTGTCGTAGGGCAGTTAGGAGTCGCAAGCTCCAGCGTGTCCGGATCGATGACCACGGACTGCACGCCATCCGGCATCGTAAAATCCTTTACGTCCCGATACTGCGCGAGGGATGTCGCGCGGGTCATGAAATCCGCCCAGATCGGCCCGGCCACCACACCACCGGTAAACCCCAGGTCGCGGTTATCGTCAAAGCCGATCCAGATGACACATAGCAAATTGGAAGTGAATCCCGCGAACCATCCATCGCGCGAGGTCCCGGTCTTTCCGGCGGCGGGCAGGGTGAAGCCGCGCGCGCGAACTCCCGCGCCAGTGCCCTTGTCTAGGACATCTTTCAGCAGGCTATCAACAAGAAATGCCACCCGCGGATCCAGCGCCGGATGCGTCTGCGGCGTGAACTTCTCCAGTGGCGTCCCATCGGCGTTGACAACGACGTGCAGAAACTGTGGCTCTGCGCGCGTGCCGATGGTGGCAAACGTCGTGTATGCGGCGGCGACATCGATTGGCGTCATCTCATACGCGCCAAGAGCAACTGCCGGTGTCGGCTGAATGTTCGTGCCGAGGCCCATTTTCCGCGCGACTTGCACGACCCGGCCGTAGCCGATGAGTTCCGCGACTTTGACGGTTGCGACGTTCAGGGAATTCGTAAGGGCATCCCGCACGGTGACGCGCCCCATGAATCTTTCTCCGTAGTTATTCGGTGTGTATTCCTTGCCGTCGAACTCAAACGTTGTCGGCTCGTCGTCGATAGTTGTGGCCGGCGTGACGATGGGTTGCACGCCATCAACGGCATTGTCGAGAGCCGCGGCGTACACAAATGGTTTGAATACCGAGCCTGGCTGGCGACGCGCCAGCGCATGATTGAGCTGGCTCTGCCCGTAGTCGCGTCCGCCAATGACGGCTTTGATCTCGCCGGTCCGCGGATCAAGCGCGACCAACGCGACTTGCGCCTGCGGGATAGCGTCGTTGCCGCCTTTCTTGGCCTGATCGCGTTTCCACTTTTCGTATTTCTTCGCCAGGAGCACGTCCACATTCTTCATCCCGGCATCGATGGCGGCCACGGCTGCGCGCTGCAAAGCGGGGTCGAGCGTCGTATACACGCGGAAATTCTCGCTCAGGAGCTCGCTCTCAGAGTATTTGTCGAGCAGGTGATCTTTCACCATGTCGACAAAATAAGGCGCTTCGCTCCCTGAAGTTGACGTCCGGATAATCTTCAGCGGCGCGGTCTTCGCATCCTTGAGGTCTTCTTCGTTGATGTACTTGTTGTCGAGCATCTGCGTCAGCACGCGGTCGCGAGCCTGCACTCCGCGCTCCGGGTGACGGTCGGCCGACGAATAGTAATTCGGGGCACGAATGATTCCCGCCAGGTACGCGCATTCCTGCAGCGTCAGTTGCCTCAAGTCCTTTCCGAAATAGGCGACGCTGGCTTCCGAAAATCCGCGAATCCCAAAGCTCCCGCGGTTGCCCAGATAAACTTCGTTGGCGTATAGCTCGAAAATCTGCTGCTTGTTGAAGCGCTGTTCGAGCTCGACAGAAATCATGGCTTCGGCCACCTTCCGCCGCCAATTGCGCTCAGTCGAGAGAAAGAACGTGCGCGCCACCTGCATGGTAATTGTGCTCGCACCCTGGTAGTGCTGGCTGGTGTGACGCAAGTCGGCCCACGCTGCCCCCATGATGCGGATGAAGTCAAAGCCGCCGTGCTCGAAGAAACGCTTGTCCTCGGCGGAGAGAATCGCGTCCACCAGCATTACCGGCAAATCCTCATAGCGCACCGGCCGCCGCTTCTCGCGCGCGCTGTCGAAAAGATTGGTAATGAGTTCCGGTTCGATTTCCGCGGTATCAAGGTCTGTGCCGCCGCTAAGCGGCTTGATGGATCGAATACTCTTTCCCCTGAATTGAACCGCCAAGGCATTGCTACCCGCAAAATAGGAAAGTTTGGAAGGCCGGATATCGACCGTATTCTCCCGCACGGTGAATTGACCGATGGCATTCTCGTCCTGGATGGGGCGGTATCCGACGCGGGTGAGATATCCGGTCAGATCCTCCGGCCCCCAGGCTTGACCTGCCGAGATATGTTCCGGCGCAGAGAAGATCTGCGTGGTGTTCTGCAAGACGTTGCCGGAGAGACGCGCATCAATCATGCGCGCGTACTTCATGTAGTAGTAGGTAAAGACTCCGCCCGCGACGAGAAAGAGCCCGAAGATAGTGCCCAGAAACGCTAGGCCAATCTTTGAAGTGAAGAATCCCTGTCGAATGCGAATGCGCAAGTCTTAACTCCCGAGGGCTGGACTTCTATTGTCTCGCAAGAACGCACTCTGTGAAAGACGGTGTTGCTCGATGCCCGGTTGCCAATCAAGCACCGGCCCCGAGCGACCTCAGCAACGGTACCTCAGATGAGGGCCTTATTCTCGCTGGACGGAGAAAAATGAAGGTCCATGTGATAGAAGAGCAGATCAACGGGAACTGTGTATTCCAAACTAATTCTAACTATGGAATTGGTTGATACCACTTTGATAGATTCGCGCTTCGCCGGAATATCCAAATCCTGAATCACTTTGAGAATATTGTCCCGAATCTGATCCTCGGTGTAGCGATTCACTACTGCAAAACGCGCCTGCTCCTGCATTTTGTCGGAAAGCTGATACTCGGACACATAAATTGGCACAATCTTTACCGCGGAATAGATAGCAAGCACAATGATCGCCAGGGTTATGACCGTCTTGAGCTTGCCCTCCCCTCGCTCGCAACGGCGGTGCGCTGGCGCGTGAAGTTCTTGGATGGCCTCAAGCTGCACTGGATTCATCTCCCAGACCGGTCGCGCCTCACTGCGGACGGAACGGCGATGTGTGATTTGCCGGCTTCTTTAAAGCTAGCACCCGCGTGGACGCGTGTCGAGAATTTGGCGCGGAAGATGTTCCTGGAAAGAAACGCGCCTAATAGGCCCGCGCGAAGATGGCCCGCGTAGTGGCAGGCTGACCGCAGTAAACACAAGTTCCGCTTCCACCCTCTTGCTCCACAGGGATGCAGCGCATGGTGGCGCGCGTTTCTTCTTTGATTTTGGCTTCGCAATCGGCGCTCCCGCACCAGAACGAGAGGGCAAAACCATTCTCTACGGCCTTCTTCAGCTCGTCGTAGGTTTTCGCGTCCTGCGTGTTGCTCTTGCGGAAAGCCAAGGCTTTGTCGTGAAGCGATTGCTGGATTTCCGCGAGCAACCGCTCAATGGTAGCGGGCAGGCCCGCTAGCGAAGCGCTGACCTTGCCTTCCCTGCCCGGGCGATCTCGGCGAGCGAGGACAGCAGCTTGCTTTGCGACATCCTTGGGACCCAGTTCAACGCGCAGGGGGACTCCGCGCATCTCCCAATCGTTGAATTTCCAGCCGGGACTATTGCCTTCGCGTTCATCGAGAGTGACACGGATGTTGGCTTTAACCAGGTCGGCCTTCAGCTTGTGCGCCGTGTCGTGGACCAACGCCTTTTCTTCGTCCGTCTTGAAGATGGGGACGACGACGACCTGATACGGCGCAAGCTTCGGCGGCAGGACCAGCCCCTGATCGTCTCCGTGGACCATGATAATGGCGCCAATGACGCGCGTGGAAAGACCCCACGATGTCGTCCAGCAATGCTGCAATTGGCCGCTTTGGTCGAGATACTTAACCTCGAAGGCTTGGGCGAAGTTCTGCCCCAGGAAGTGTGACGTGCAGAACTGCAGCGCTTTGCAATCTCCCATCATTGCTTCGAGTGAATAAGTCGTGTCCGCGCCGGCAAATTTCTCGGCATCGGACTTTTTCCCAGGAATTACCGGAATTGCGGCATCGTTGACGGCAAAGTCCGTATAAGTATCCAGCATCTGGCGCGTTTCCGCTTCGGCCTCTTCGCGAGTCGCGTGCGCGGTGTGCCCTTCCTGCCAGTAGAATTCGAGCGTTCTCAGGAAGAGTTTCGTGCGCAATTCCCAGCGCACCACGCTGTTCCACTGGTTCATCAGCACCGGCAGGTCGCGGTACGACTGAATCCACTTGGACCACATGTGGCCGATAATCGTTTCCGAAGTAGGCCGGATGACCAGAGGCTCGGCGAGCTCCTCGCCGCCGCCAATGGTGACAACTGCAAGCTCGGGCGAAAATCCTTCCACGTGATGCTTTTCTTTGTCGATAAAGCTGCGGGGGATCAGCAACGGGAACGCCACGTTCTGATGACCGGTGGCCTTGAAGCGGCGGTCAAGCGCCTGTTGGATGTTCTCCCAAAGCGCCCACCCGTAAGGGCGCACGATCATGCAACCGCGCACCGGCGCGTAATCGGCAAGTTGCGCCTTAACGACCAGTTGGTTGTACCACTCGGAAAAATCTTCTGCGCGGGTGGGAAGTTTTTCTTCGGCCATTCGGCAGTTTGTCCATTCCTCTCAATAGCAACAACTCGGGCTAAGTAAACCAAAAAGCGTAGCGGACGCGCTCTGCAGTGTCAATGAAGCCGCATCCCAACCTGAGGATTCTTACACCTCGACGCGGCGATTTCGCATATCGCTGGGGACAATGACCAGCTGATCGGGCTTTTGGTACGGCAGGGGACGCAGCAGCACAGCGTTGGTGACACAAAAATGGCCGTACTCGCACCTACGCCCAAGGCGACGGTCAGTGCAGCGGTGAGTGCAAAGACGGGACTCTTTCGCAAAGTTCGCCCAGCAAAGGCCAAATCGCGGAATGGCATCTTTCCACCTCATTCACCAGCTGTGGTCGCGCCGAGGATACTACGTCTGTTATCCAGTCCCGGCACCGAGATTCCTCGGAACCGGCCTTTGTCGAAGAAGCTTTCTTCTACGCCTTGCGAGCCTTGCTAGGTGGCATTACAATGCCACTCGTTCTGCACGAACACTTTCTCGTTTACATCTGGCCCGCGAGGTCTCAGAGGAGAAACCACGCCATGAAACGTCTCATTTTGATCGCCGTGCTGATAGTTTGCGGAGCGTCAATCGCTTCAGCGCAGGACTGGGCCCGCGCGACGCTCGAAAAATCTCCAAGACATCGTGAGTGGGTCAGCGTGAAGCACGATGGCCGTTCGGTCGAAACGTTTGTCGTTTATCCCGAGTCGAAGAGCAAGACTCCCGTCGTGCTGGTCATTCATGAAATCTTTGGCATGACGGATTGGGTGCAGGATCTTGCGGATCAAGTGGCCGCCGCAGGCTACATCGCGGCTGCGCCCGATCTTCTCTCCGGCATGGGCCCGAACGGCGGCCGTAGTAGCGATTTTGCAGAGGGCAAAACGATGGAAGCAGTGAGCCACCTGAATCCAGACCAGGTGACGGCGGATTTAAATGCCGCCGCGGACTACGCCCTTAAGATTCCTGCCTCGAATGGCAAGCTGTTCGTCGGCGGCTTTTGCTGGGGCGGCGGCCAGACCTTTCGCTTTGCCACGAATCGCTCGGATCTGGCAGGAGCCTTTGTTTTTTATGGCCCGCCGCCGGATAAGGATGCGATGGTACGTATCAAAGCTCCCGTCTACGGCTTCTATGCGGGTACCGACGCGCGCATCGGAGCCATGATCCCTGATGCCGTCGCGCAAATGAAGACTGCGGGCAAGGCGTACGACATCGTGACCTACGAAGGCGCTGGCCACGGTTTCATGCGCTCCGGCGAAGCTCCCGATGCAAAAGAGGCGGACAAGAAAGCGCGCACTGAGGCTTGGGTCCGTTGGAGGGCCTTGCTCTCCAAATAGAAGCGCGTGCAGTTTAGCTTCCATCGCGGTCATAGCGAGATTCATTCTTGATGCACAAGTTTGACGTTCTGGTTCTCGGCGCTGGCGCCGCGGGGCTCCTTTGTGCGATCGAGGCCGGCAAACGCGGGCGGCGTGTCGCCGTCTTGGAGCATGCCGATCGCATCGGCAAGAAAATCCTGATCTCTGGCGGCGGCCGCTGTAATTTCACCAATCTCTATTGCCGCCCGGAAAATTTCATTTCCGCGAACGAACATTTCGCGAAATCCGCCCTGGCCCGCTACACGCCTGCGGACTTCATCGTGCTGGTCGAAAATCATCGCATTCCCTATCACGAAAAAACGCTCGGGCAGCTCTTTTGTGACCGCTCCGCGCAAGACGTCATCGACTTACTCGAATCAGAGTGTCGGTCCGCGGGAGTAGAGATTTTTCTGCAAAGCCGCATCCTCGAAGTGCAGCGCACGACGGAATTCATAGTTCGCACCGAATCCGGCGAATTTCGCGCGCCGGCCGTAGTGGTCGCTACAGGGGGCCTTTCCATCCCCAAAATGGGCGCAACGCCGTTCGGCTACGAATTAGCTCGTCAATTCGGTTTGAAAATCGTGGAGACCAGGCCCGCCCTTGTGCCCTTCGTCCTGGTCGGCAAAGATCGCAGCCGCTATTGCGACTTGGCGGGCGTTTCAGCGGAAGTGATCGCCAGGGCCAATCATCACGCTTTCCGCGAAAAAATGCTGATCACGCATCACGGCTTGAGCGGTCCGGCTATCCTGCAAATCTCTTCTTATTGGAAAAAGGGGCAGCCGATCCAAATCGATCTCGCGCCGGATCGCGATATCGCACAATCAGTTCGCGAATCGAAGGTGCGCAACATCGCCACCGCGCAAAAGGCCTTTCAAGGGATTCTGCCAAAGCGATTCGCCGAACGCTGGTTGGAAAATCATGCCCCCGCAGCATGGAGCAATGGTGCGCTGTCAAATTGGGAAAAGCACGTACACGACTGGGTGATCAAGCCCGCCGACACCGCGGGCTACGAGAAGGCAGAAGTCACAGCAGGTGGCGTCGATACAGCCGAGTTGTCCAGCAAGACGATGGAGTGTCGGAAGGTCAGGGGATTATTTTTCATCGGCGAAGTCGTCGACGTCACCGGCCATCTCGGCGGATTCAATTTTCAGTGGGCGTGGGCCTCGGGCGCGGCAGCAGGACGTGCTCTATGAGGGAACCGAGGCGCGCCGTGCGCCACTAGTGCGTGCTGGGGCCGCCGGGCCTTGCGCCGCTTTCGCTTCTTCGTAGGCCACGAATTCTTCGTACGTTCCCTTGAAGTCCTCGATCTTGCCGCCATGGAAATGCCAGATGCGCGTCGCGACTTCATCAATGACGTCGTGGTCGTGCGTCACCAATAGCACAGTCCCGTCGTATCGCTGCAGCGCGATGTTCAGGGCGTTGATCGATTCCAGGTCGAGGTGGTTCGTCGGCTCGTCGAGCACGAGAAAATTCGGTTTCTGCAGCATCAGCCGGCAAAAAATCAGCCGCGCGGACTCGCCTCCGGAAAGCGCCCGCGTCGGCTTCAGCGCATCCTCGCCGCTGAAAAGCATCTGCCCCATCAAGCCGCGCAACTCCTGTTGCGAAGCAGCAGGATCGAATTGCCACAGCCAATCGATCGCCGTCATGCCTTTGGTGATGGATTCGCCGTGGTCCTGTGCGAAGTAGCCTACCGCCACTTCATGCCCCCATCTGACCTCGCCGCCATCGATCGGAAATTGCAGGTCTTTGTCCTCGATGAATCCCGGCGCGTTCCGAACCAGCGACTTCAGCATGGTCGTTTTGCCGGCGCCGTTCCGGCCCATCAGGGCGATTTTTTCACCGCGCACCACGCTTGCCGAGAACCGCGGAATCACCTTCAAGTCGTCGTACGATTTCTCGACGCTCCGGATTTCCAGCGGGTGCTTCCCCGAATTCCTCTTCATATCGAACTTGATGTACGGCCGCTGGATGTTGCTTCTCGCCAGCTCCGTCGTCTGCAATCGCTCGACTTCTTTCTTGCGCGAAGTCGCCTGCGCGGACCGCGTGCCCGCGGAAAACCGCGCGATAAACTCCTGCAATTGCGCGATTTTTTTCTCGCGATTGGCATTGTCCGCTTCGATCCGCCCGCGAATCTGCGTCTTGGCCACCACCATGTCATCGTACCCCCCGACGTACATGATGATCGTCTCGTAGTCGATGTCCGCAGTGTACGTGCACACACTGTTCAAAAAGTGCCGGTCGTGCGAGATGACGATCAGCACCCCTTCATACTCGCAAAGATACCGTTGCAACCAGTGGACGGAATCCAAGTCCAGGTTGTTCGTCGGCTCGTCCAGCAGTAGCGCGGTGGGGTTTCCAAACAGCGCCTGCGCCAGCAGCACGCGCACCTTCTGCCCGCCCTGCAACTCGCCCATCTTGCGCTCGTGCAGTTCGCCTTCTACGCCCAGGCCGTCGAGCAGTACGGCCGCGTCCGCCTCCGCCGTGTACCCGCCCTCTTCCCCAACAATTCCCTCAAGTTCGCCCAGGCGCATTCCGTCCGTGTCCGTCAATTGTTCGTGCGGTTTGGCGTACAGCGCGTCTCGTTCCTCGAGGGCTTTCCACAGCGCGGCATTCCCCATAATGACCGTATCGATGACGCGGTATTCGTCAAATGCGAACTGATCCTGCCGCAGAACGCCCATCTTCTTCGGCCGCGTGACCGAGCCGCTGGTAGAATCGAGCTCGCCAGTCAAAATCTTCATAAATGTGGACTTACCGGCGCCGTTGGGCCCGGTGATGGCATAGCGTCGGCCGGCCATGAAGGTGCAGGTCACATTCTCGAACAGTACCCGCGGTCCAAACCGCATAGTGACGTTGTTGACGGATAGCATAACCCTCCAATTATAGCGTGAATTTGCCGTTCGCGCTCGCCGTCATGTGCGGCCTAGTTGTCTAGTTTTTGAGAGGATTCCAAGGATGAGGATCTTGAACGCGCGTCTTGGCCTTAGTCGCACCAAAGAAGTTCGATCTGCGACTCCCAGACGGCCGCCTCATGGCAAACCAAACGCAAACAGCGCCGATCCCGCCGCAACAGCAACGTATTGTTTGCCGTCAATCGCAAAAGACATCGGCGATGCAAAAACCGAGGCGCCGCATTGGAAGTGCCACAGCACTTTCCCTGAAGCCGCTTCGAGCGCAATGAAGTTTCCTTCCGCGTCTCCCGTAAACACCAGCCCGCCTGCCGTGGAAAGCACTCCAGCCCACGCCGGCGAAGTATGCTTCCATTCCCACTTGAGCTTGCCCGTGGCGGGATCAAGCGCGCGCAAGGCTCCCCAGAACGGTTGCGTTTCATCGTTGGGAAAATAGGCCGAGCCGTAGTACGCGTGCCCCGCTTCATACGGTTGCGGTGCCGTCGAAAAGATGTCGCATTGCTCGCGCGCGGTCACATAAAAAAGTTTCGTCTGCGGATCGTACGTCGGCGACATCCAATTCGTCGCTCCAAGGGCTCCCGGGCAAACGCGGTTTCCGTCAGGTGCAGGCGCGCCGGCTTTGTCCGGCAAGGGCCGGCCCGTCGCGTCCTTTGAGGTGCTCCAGGAAACTTTCGCATAGCTGGTGGCAGAAATCAGTTTTCCGTTCGTTCGATCTACAATGTAAAAAAATCCGTTGCGGTTCGCTTGTGCGATCCATTTACGGTCCCCGTCATCGATCATTACGGGGACCTGTGTCGCATCGTAGTCGTGTTCGTCGTGCTGCGTGAATTGGAAATGCCATTTCAGCTTGCCCGTGTCCGGATCGAGAGCGAGCAGACTATTACTGTAGAGATTGTCGCCCGCGCGGCCTTCGCCGCGATTAGAAGGCGAAGGATTTCCCGTTGTCCAGAACGTCGTGTTGGTCGCGGGATCGTAAGTCCCCGTAATCCACGCTGGCGAGCCGCCGATTTTCCAAGAATCTCCTTCCCAGCTATCGTGCCCAGGCTCTCCCGGCGCGGGAATCGTGTAGAACCTCCATTTGCGCGCGCCTGTCGCCGCGTCGTAGGCTTCGATGAATCCACGGATGCCGTATTCGCCGCCGGATACGCCCACAAGCACGAGGTTCTTGATCACAAGCGGAGCCAGTGTGAAGCTGTAGCCCTTGGCGTGTTCGGCCGCAGTTGCATCCCAAACAACATTTCCCGTCTTGCTGTCCAGCGCGATTACATGGGCGTCTAGAGTCGCCACAAAAACCTTGTCGCCGAGGATCGCAAGCCCGCGGTTGACTCGCCCACAGCACGGCCGAATGTCCGCCGGCAGCGTCTGCTGGTACTGCCAGATAGGCCGCCCCGAGCGCGCATCCAGCGCGTAGACGCGATCGTCCTGTCCGGTACCGTACAGAATTCCGTCGACCACCAGCGGCGTCGCTTCGAATTTGCCGCCTGCCATCGTTTGATAAGCCCACTTGGGCACAAGCGTCACCGCGTTCGACACGTTGATTTGGTCCAGCGCGCTGAAGCGATGCCCCGCATAATCTCCTGAATACATCAGCCAGTTCTGCGGCTCCTTCGAAGAATTAAGCAGCCGCTCCGCAGTCACCTGCGCCGAAGCCTGCAGCGCCAAAAGACTCAACGCCGCCACAAACGCTACAACTCCCCGCACTTTCGCCATACTCAAAACTGTCATTTCGAGCGCCGCGAGGAATCTGCTTTTGCTTCTAGCACTCATCGACCGAGTCTTCATTGCCCACCTCCCTTCTCGCTCGCCGCCAGCAAAAACGCGATAAGATCCTTCAGATCTTTGTCTGGAAGAGTCTTCACGTCATAAGCTGGCATCAACGACTCGCGCGTCTTTACGTACGATCGCAGCTTGACCTTCTCGAACGCGTGCAACTGTTCCCGCGTGTCCAGCATTTGCACGGTAAAACTGTCTTCGTTCAGCACGACGCCTTGTAGTTTCGTCCCGTCGGAAGTCACGACCGTCACAGTTTCGTATTCCTCCGAAAAATCCTTCAACGGCTCGGAGATTCCCTGCGCCAGCCGCTTGCTCGGATTGCGCAGCGACTCGGTGAGGTATTCAACGGACCGGGATGCTCCTGTGGAACTGAGGTCCGGCCCGAGTCGCCCGCCTTTGCCGTTCATCATGTGGCAGGTCCCGCAACCCGTCGCGCCATAGAAAAGTTCCTTTCCATGAGCAGCGTCTCCAGTTTCGGCTGCGGAGGCTTTCTTTTCCACGCTGCGGATATAGGTAATCACCTGCCAGATTTCTTCGTCTGACATGCCTACTCCGATGCCTCCGTTCGTTGCCGCAGGCATCGCCGTTCCCGCGATTCCGTCGTGGATGTTGTGAAAAAGTTCGCCGTCCGTATTGCCGTGATGTTTCTGCGCACGCGTGAGGTCCGGGCCGCGTCCTCCGCCTCGCCCGCCCAGCCCGTGGCAAAAGGCGCAGTTGGAGCGGAACTGGTATTCGCCCAGCTTTGCCACTTTCGCGTCTCCTGCGTACGGATTTTTCTCTTGTGCTTCCAGCCTCAATCCTCCGGCAGAGAGAAGCGCCAGGACAATAACTCCGGCAGCAATCGCCGGCCTCTTCTGCCCTTCACGTCGGACCTTCGAAAAAGTATCGCGCCTCGATGCACACATATTCTTCGTGACGCTCCTTGCGCAAAAGATTTCGCACCTCACGGCAATTTCACGCCATGAACCGCCGGAACCATGGATTCCCGCAACTATACCACTCGCCGCCACCCACAAATCTCGCATACCGCTGCAACCGCGCGCCTCATCATATACAATCCCCGCGGAGAAACCGATGACCGAGCTCCCGAAGAAACCGCGCATCGCCATTGGTTCCGATCACGCCGGATTCCTTGTCAAAGAAGCCATTCGAAAATATCTGGAAGCCACCGGGTACGCCGTCGACGACCAGGGAACCACCTCCGAAGAATCGGTGGACTATCCCGACTACGGCAAGGCCGTTGGCGAACGCGTCGCTTCAAAACAAGCCGATCTCGGGATCGCCGTGTGCGGCTCCGGCATAGGCATTTCCATCGCCGCCAACAAAGTGCTTGGTATTCGCGCCGCCCTTGCTCACGATGTAACGACCGCGCGGCTCGCCCGCGAACACAATGACGCCAACGTTCTGGCCCTCGGTGGCCGCATCGTCACCGCTGAAGCCGCCGTCGAAATCGTGCAAACGTTCCTCACCACTGCCTATCTAGGCGGCCGCCATCAGCGCCGTCTCGACAAAATCACCCAAATCGAGCGCGACTCGCACGTGCCTGGATCTCGCGGGCCCTTGTAAGAGCCTATGTAGGGTCGTGCTTCGGCACGACCTGCCATTGAATTTCCTGCGGCTTTTGAATCTCCGATAATCGATAAGCGCCCCGCCAAAGGGCAGTTCCCCACCAGGTAGATAGTCTCCACTATACTTCCAGACAAAACCTTGGAAAGGGGGCGTCGGGCACTCCCGCGAGACCACCGCCCGCAACATGAAACATATAATTCTGCTGTTTGTTCTAAGCGTCCTCTTGCCGATGGTCTTCGGTCTCTTCCGCAATCCGACCAGGAGAGTGATACCGGTCATTGAGTACGCCCAGAAGAAGGGTTACCGCCTGTTGAATCCTGCCGCATCGCAAATTCCGGGCAGTTCTGTCCTGGAAATGTTGAAAAATCCGGCTCTGAGAAATCTTGTGGACGCGTCCTCCGACCTCGCCGATATCGACGGACTCGACCACGCAACCGGAGGTTGGCTCGCCTTCACCAGCAATCTGCGGTCGAAAGAGGTTACCATTTTCAATTGCAGCACCATCGGCTCGATAAATGCCAATAGCAGGCCTGTCTCCTACAAGGTTGCAAAGATAAATGCTCAGGGTCTGCCACGGTTTTCCTTGGGAAGAAATTCCATCGTCCATACCGTTCAAGATGTCGTGGGCAAGATGGTAGGGGAACCGAAGCTGGCGATCAACGTGGACCAGCGGCTGTGCCCAGATTTCTCGGCGCACTATTGGATTAGAGGGTCGGACGCCGCCGCCGTTTCCGCGTTCTTATCCCCTGAAAAACTGAGATTCATTGAAACCGCAAAGCTGCCGGGCATCCTGGCCACCAACGCAAATTATCTTGTGTATTTTGAAGATGGTACCCTCCGCACCGAACCGGATTTCGACTCTTTCATTGCCACAGTCGAGAAACTCACCGCCGCCCTATTGTGATGTATCTATCGCTTCCGCCACCGTCGGATAGACATGCTGGCCATCAACTTTCAACTGTCGACTATCAACCTCTTCTCACGAATCAGGTCATTGGCTTTCCTCCGCTCCATCCGATAAAATCGCCTCGCTGCGCACACTTTGCCGGCAAATGGACCGGGCAATCGAGGAATCACAATGAGCAAGACCACAGACGCCAATGATCGCATGAACCGCCCTCTTGATGCCGTCGATCCGCAAATCGCCGGTTTCCTTCGCGACGAAGCCCGGCGCCAAGCCACTGGGCTTGAACTCATCCCGTCAGAGAACCTCGTCTCCGAAGCGGTCCTCGAAGCCATGGGCTCCATCTTCACCAACAAATACGCCGAGGGCTACGCGGGCAAGCGTTACTACGGCGGTTGCGAACACGCCGACAAAGTTGAGCAACTGGCTATCGACCGCGCCAACGAACTCTTCGGCGCCGAGCACGCCAACGTGCAAGCGCATTCCGGCACATCTGCCAACGTCGCCGTTTACATGTCCACTCTGCAAAAAGACGACGTCGTTCTCGGAATGAACCTTTCGCATGGCGGCCACCTCACGCACGGGCATCCGCTGAATTTCTCCGGCCGCATGTACAGATTCGTGGCTTATGGCGTGAAAAAAGAAGACGAACGTATCGACTACGACGAAATCGAAAGGCTCGCCGCCGAACACAAGCCCAAGATGATCGTCGCCGGCGCCAGCGCCTATTCGCGCATCATCGATTTCGAGCGCATCGGCAAAGCCGCAAAATCCGTTGGCGCGCTCTTTTTTGTGGACATGGCGCACATTGCGGGACTTGTCGCTGCGGGCGTCCATCCTAGCCCCGTGCCGCACGCGGACATCGTCTCCACTACCACACACAAAACGCTGCGCGGTCCGCGCGGCGGCCTCGTCTTGTGCAAAGCGGCTTTTGCCAAAGAACTGGACAAATTGACGTTCCCCGGTACGCAAGGCGGCCCGCTGGTGCACACCATCGCGGCTAAAGCAGTCTGCCTGAAGGAGGCCATGGAGCCGTCCTTCAAGGAATACCAGAAGCAAGTTGTGGCCAACACCAAAGCCATGGCTGCGGCGGTCGCCAAGCACGGCTTCCGCATCGTCACCGGCGGCACGGACAACCACCTATTCCTGATCGAAGTCCACTCCCGCGGCATCACTGGAACGGACGCCGAAAAAGCTCTCGACCGCGCCGGCATCACTGTAAACAAAAACTCGATTCCCTTCGATCCTCTGCCCCCCATGAAGGGTGGCGGAATCCGCCTGGGCAGTCCTTCCGTCACCACACGTGGCATGCGCGAACCGGAGATGGAGCAAGTCGGCATCTGGATCGCCGAGATTCTATCCAACATTGGCAACGCCGAAGTCGAGCAGCGCGTTCGCAAACAGGTTGCTGAGCTCGCCGCCAAATTCCCCATTTATGAATCCCGTCTCCGCGGCGGTCCGGCGCGCATCGAACACGCCCACGTTTAGCCCGGCGAACTCCGGCACATTCAGCATGAACGGCGAACTCGCTTCTTTGCCCAAAGAAAGGGATGAAGCGCGGCTTCTCTAAGACATGGGGTGGGAAACCGCGAACATACACTTCGGAAGCCCCGCTGCGATTGCCAGAGTGAAAAAAGACCTGGCCTCTCGCAAGGGCCGCTGGCTGCACAAGGCCGCGAAATCGATGCACAAAGCCACTCTAAGGGATTGGGAACACTGGCGCGACGATTGGAAGCGCTCCGCGCGGCATTAGGTGCCAGCGGAGCACCTGTCCTCCTTCTGGCCCTCTAACTCCAGTGCCGCTGAACCAAGACTGTCCTCCGGGTCAGTAGATTCTGAATAAAACTGCGCGTAGCTTCAACAAGCACTGGGATGGAAAGTTTACTCGCGACCGTGTTGCTCGCTGTTCTGCTCACCGCCTGGCTGAGCAGGACAATTCGTCTGGATGCTCCGAAAATGAAGTTGGCGCGATCCTCGAACGCGCCGCGCGGGTTCTTCCCAACCTCCCGGAATTCCAATTCTCCTGCAACCCCGATGTGGTCGGGGTGGACGAGGTGAGCCGATGCTGGATACGGAAGCCTTCCGTGAATTCAAGACTGGACTGACTCTGTTGCGGGACAATTATGCAATGAAAGCATTGCCGCACATGCGGCGTGCAGTGGACCTCGATAAAAACAATCCCTATTACATGTCTTACCTCGGAGTGGTGCTGGCGCGCTCGGAACGCAAATGGGGCGAAGCGGAGCGGCTGTGCGACTCCGCCGTTCGAATGAAGCGGAACCAGGCGCAGCTGTATTTGAATCTCGCCGAAGTTTACGCCGCCGCTGGACGCCGCGACGACGCCGTTGACGCCCTGCAAACAGGGCTGAAATACGCCCGCCGCGATATCCGGCTGACGATTGCGATGAACAAACTCACGCCGCGGCGGTCTCCTGTGCTCGGCTTCCTTGGCCGCAGGAACGCGCTCAACCGGCAGCTAGGAATCCTAAGACATCGCGCGATGCGCCTGTTCGGGCAGGCGGCGTCTTAAACAGTTCTCTCCACCCCCAAACACAAGAACGGGCGCCCCAATCTTCTGGGGCGCCCGTTCTTGCTTTTATCGAATGGTTCGAATGGCCTGGGATTACGCGTTAACTAGCGCGACTGACCGGGGCCAAAGTGATAAGTGTGCTGGATTCCCATTTCCATGAGGATCTTGATCCCGATGCCGAACATGCCGGTCGGGAGAACGTCCCTTCGAACGACTTCGGCGAGGTACTCACGGGCCATGGAAGCGGGGTCTTTCGAATAGGGCATGGTTACGAAGAGCCGCATGCCCACTTCATAGCCAGATTCGCTGGACTGGAAAAAGACACCGGAGCGGGAAACACTTACGGAACCCCGCAAGTCTTCAAAGTGATCCTTCTTCGGGTCGGAAGGACGGATGCGCATGAGCTGCGTAATCTTGCAGCGGCGGCTGCCGCGGCGCTCCGTGTTGGAAACCGGCTTTGTGGAACTTCCTGTCGGGATTTTCTTCGTCATCAACTCGTCGTGCTGGGTCGCCATGGGGTAAATCATCTTTCCGGAAAACTGCTGAACCGCTGCCCGAAAAGAGTGTAATCCGAGGGCGACAGCCAAACCTATAGTGGGAACGTACCCGGAAGGAAGTAGGACGCTCCCAGAAAATCGTAGTACGGAAGTACTACAAAAGGAAAGGGAGGAACCTGTGGAAAAGGAGTAGTAGGTTGCTTCCTTACTGCCTTCCAATTTTACTTGTGTATCGCCACTTACGCGGAATACCGTTGGTACTTGCTTCAAGTGATTACCTGACTCGCTTTTAGGGGATCTGCCGGATGGGCGCATTGGACCGAAATGCACTATTTTCCCGCGCGCCGGCTCCCACGTTTCACGGCAAATTACTGCCTCCACGTTCCCGCTCGTGCTCGATTGGTTCGTGGACCATCCGGAGGCCCGATGCAAGTGACCAGTTTCGCCCCTTCGGGCGGGTGGCCGGGACGACAAATCCTGAAACGAATTTGGCTGGCCAAGCCGTTCGACCTGCCTGCGCAGCTGTTCAACCTTCAATTTCGACGGAGCGAACTTGCTGCGTTGACCTTTGTCCCAAATTGGGGCAGGGCGTGAGGATTGGTACCAATTCGAGACTGGGGGGAGAGAAGTGAGGCGCGACTAGGACTTAAGTGGCGCTTTTGCGCGGAGTTAGCGTGGAGGGAGGGTGTGGGTGCAAAGGAAGGCGCGGCTGCAAAATTGCATCATTGAGGCGAACGCGTGGGGCTCCAGCAAATCGCTGATCATGACGGCTGGCATAGGCGTGAGAGCGCGCACTCATGGAGGATGTCCCACGATGAATGCAGGCACGCAGCAGATTGTGCAGGAAGCAGAGTCGGCCCAGAAGAAAAACCATTCAAACGGCGATCTCCGGACCAATAAAGCAGCAAGAGAAATTGCCGCGCGCGTGAACGGGAGCGCGGTTGTGGAGCGGAAGCCGCGCGTCTTTGTGGCTGCGGATAATCGCCTTCTGCGAGAAGCGATTTCCCGGATGCTGGTCAGGAGCGGGGAGATCGAAGTAGCCGCACCGGAGTTTGTGGAACCATTCCGGGCGGAAGACCTCCTGAAGGAACACGCGGACATCCTGGTTCTGTCCTCACGCGGAAATGAAAATGAAGACCTGGCCGCGATTCGCATGGCGCGGACGATGGCTCCCAAAGTGCAAATTCTTTTGATTGGCGCGACGGGAGAGGAGTCCGAATTCCTGCAGTGCGTGCGGGCGGGAGTGAGAGGGTACCTGCCGAGAGACGCTTCGGCAAAGGACGTCTTGGAAGGAGTGCGAGCGCTGCAGGCAGGCGAAGCGGTTTGCCCGGGCACACTCTGCGCAACCCTCTTTCGGTACTTGGAGAGAGAGGCAACTTCCTTCCCTTCCGCAACCGTACACCGAAGGATGGGATTATCGCGGCGAGAACAGCAATTGATTCCACTGATTGCCGAAGGACTAACGAACAAGGAAATCGCGAACCACTTCTGCCTTTCGGAACAGACGGTGAAAAACCATCTCTACCGGATGAGGCACAAAATTGGCGCAGAGGACCGGCTGGACATCGTGCAGGTCTGCCAAACGCAAGGATTCATGCCGTAAAAAGAAGTGAGCTACTCGTATCGCAAGGCAACAATCGGGTCGAGCTTCATCGCTCGCCTCGCTGGGATGTAACTCGCCGCAAGGGCGACGAGCATGAGCAAAGCCGCCACTCCGGCGAACGTCAGCGGGTCGTGAGGACTGACCTCATAGAGCAGGCCCGACAAGAAGCGTGTCAGCAGGAGGGCGCCGGCAACGCCCATGGTGACACCAAGCAGTGCCAGCTTGAACCCCTGCCGGACAACAAGTTTGAGAATGTCCTGCCGATCCGCCCCCAGGGCAATCCGAACACCGAATTCATGAGTGCGCTGCGTCGAGGAATACGCAATCACACCATAGACGCCGATCATAGCAAGCGATAGCGCGAGCAAGGCAAAAAGTCCGAGCAACAACATTCTGAAACGCCGAGGCGCCACGGACTTCGCGATGACCTCTTCCATCGTTGTGGTGTCGGACAGAGGCTGATTTTTGTCAATGCTGAGGACGGCCTCGCGCACGGACCCTGCAAGCATCAGTGGGTTGGACTCGGTTCGCAGCATGAACGTCATGCTGAAAGACGGCTGCTGGAGGTAGGGCACGAACATTTCGGGGCCTGGCTCTTTCTCGAGTGCATCTTCTCTTGCGTCCGCTACGACACCTACCACTTCCTTCCATGTGGGGGATGGCTCACCAAAGCCAATGTGCTGACCAATCGCGTCGCGCTCTCCGAACACCATTCGCGAGAACGACTCGTTGACTATGACAACCTTCTGAGCGCCCTCGACATCTCTGTCGCCGAACGTGCGACCCTTGAGCAAGCGAATCCTCATCACGTGAAAATAATCCGGGCTGATTGCCGTGACCGAGATCGGCTGGGACGGACGGAAATTCTCGGCGCCCTGGACACGCAGCATCATGGTGGCATTGTGGGGCGGGCCCAGAGGATAGCGTTGCGTCAGCGCCGCCTCTTTGACGCCTGGCAGGCTGCGGATCCTCTCGAGCGAAGACTGAAAAAAAGCCGAGTGCTGTTGGGAATCAAAGGCCGCCGTCAAGGGCCTCTCCACAGTCGCGAGCAACAGGCTATTCGGGTCGAAACCAAGATCGACTTCGGTGAGGCGCAGAAAACTCCTGACCATGAGGCCAGCGCCAACCAACAGAATCAGCGATAAGCCAATTTCGCCAACGGACATCAGGCCGCGCAGGCGGTGCGTTCCAGCGCTGGCCCCCAGGCGCAGTCCGCCCTCCTTGAGCCTTTCGTTCACATCGGTGCGCGAAGCAATCAAGGCAGGAATAAGACCAAACATGAATAACGCGAGAGCGATAATGGCGGCGGAAAATCCAAAGACTCGCGGGTCAAAGTGAACGTCGGCCGGGAGCGTCGCCGGAATCAGCTGCCTCAGGATTTTCGTCGCCCAAAGACCCGTTATCGACCCGAGCAAACCACCGATCGTGGCCAGCAGCAAAGCCTCCGTGAGCAACTGCCTAACCAGCCTAAGACGTCCGGCCCCGAGCGCTGCCCGAACAGCCAGCTCCCGTCCACGGACAACGCTGCGCGAAAGCAACAAATTGGCGACGTTGGCGCACGCGATCAACAGAACGAAGCCGACGGTCCCCAATAGGATCAGCAGAAGGGAACGCACGTTATGGACCATCATCTCGTGCAAGGGGATTACTTCCACTGTTTCGTGTGCCCGGAACTGCGCGGCCTCTGGCGGATATTCCTTGTCCATCTCCTGAGTGAGGACCTGCAGGTCTGATTGCGCTTTGCTGATTTCAACGCCAGGTTTCAGGCGTCCAATGGCCGCCAGCATCATCCACTGGGGAGAATGCGCTGAAAAAATATCTGCATCGAGGGCGAGTGGCGTCCACACATCCGCTTGAGGACGCACATTGGCCGGCATCACCCCGGCCACAAGGTAGCCTGCGCCGTCCAGACGGATCGTCTCTCCAATGGTCCGCGGATCGGAGCCGAAGCGGTTGCGCCACAATGTCTCACTAAGAAGGACCACTTTGTCTTGGCCCTGCTTCCCCTCCGCCGGCAAAAATGCCCGGCCTGCGGCTGGCTGGAGTCCTAACATCGAAAAAAGCCCGGTCGTGACGCGCGTGATGGTTACACGGGACGGTTCTCCTGCGCCGGTCAGGTTTGCACCGGACGTCCCGCCGAAAGCGGCGATTTGCTCGAAAACCTGATTGCGATCTTTCCAAGCAGGAAAGTCCGCGCTGATCACCGTTGAGGGGCCAAACGCAAAATGCTCCGTGGCCCACACCAGTCTTCCCGGATCCTTAAACGGCAAAGGCCGCAGCAGGACTGCATCAACCACGCTGAAAATCGCTGTGTTGGCGCCAATGGCGAGGGCAAGCGTTAGTATGGCGACAGCGGCGAAGCCCGGACTCTTGGCCAACATCCGCAATCCGAAGCGGACGTCCTGGCAGAGGTGATCCCACCAAAGCCAGCGGCCGGATTCGTAAAAGCGCTCCTCGGCGTGCATCACGTTGCCGAAGGCGCGGCGCGCGGCGGCTCGCGCCTCCTGCTCACTCAAGCCTTGTTCTTTCAAACGCTCGATTTCAAGCTGTAGATGGGCCTCAATTTCGGCATTGAAGTCGCTTACCGGCCGCTTGCGTCCGAACATGGCTTAACCCTCCTTCGCCTCCGGCCCGAGAATCCTTCCGATAGCGGTCGAGAGCCGCCTCCAGCGCGTACTCTCTTTGACAAGCTGTTTTCGCCCAGCCTGGGTCAAGGTGTAGAACCGGGCTTTCCGGTTATTTGCCGAAGTGCCCCAGCGAGCGTCAATCCACCCTTGCGCTTCCAGCCGCTGGAGGGCGGGATAGAGCGCGCCGTGTTCGACCAGCAGTGCATCTTCCGATGTTTGTTGAATGGCCCGCGCGATGCCTTGCCCGTGCTGCGGGCCAAATACCAGCGTCCGCAAGATGAGAAGGTCCAGCGTGCCTTGGAGCAGTGTCAGCCGTTCTCTTTCCTCTCGGGTAGACATACGACCCAACCCTACGCGCCTTCAGGTAAGTTGTCAACCCAACGACGTCTAGCACTTAGGAAATGACTGTGGATTGTTCTGAATAACGATGCGCTCGCCGTAACGCGACGCGCCAGATTGCATCGTATACTTCTGCTCTCACGATAGGAGCGAAAAACATGGCTAAATATGTGATTCAAAGCAAGCGTGGTGCGCCCCCGCGCGGAGCGTACTCCCAGGGATGGCGAGCTGGAGATTTCATCTTCGTGACCGGAACGGGACCGCTCGATCCGTCCACCGGGAATCTTGTGGGCGATACCATTGAGCGCCAGACCGCGCAGACCATCGATAACATTTCCGCCATTCTCGAGGCCGATGGCGCTTCGCTTCACGACGTGGTAAAAGTCAACGTCCACCTCAGCGACACGAGTCTTTTCGCCCGCTACAACTCCGTTTATGCAGAATGCTTTTCGCCGCCCTATCCCGTGCGCACCACGGTTGGCAGCGACCTGGGCCACACGCCAGGAATGCTGATCGAAATCGATTGCATCGCCTACAAAGCGGAAGAAACGGTCAAGAAGAAACCTCGCGCTGCAGAGAAAAAGGTGGCGCGCCGAAGAAAGTAGAAGGCAGTTTTTCTAGCCCTTGACGTAAACCGACTGATCTTTAGGCTGGAGCAACGGCGCCTCGCGCCCGCGCGCCGAAACTTTTTCTACTGCCTGGACTTCGCCGTCTCGCACCAGCAGAGCGCAATCAAAATTGTTGACCGTAGGGCAAACGTGTCGGGGCAAGAGATAAAGCGCTTCCCCAACTTGCGGCCCCGCGGCGCTTCCCTGTAACGCCATCGGCAGATGCTCTTCGCTAGGCGCGAGCGTAGTCAGTTCCGAATGCCCAATGACGACGCACGTAGGAACACCTGCGTCCGCTGACACGGTTTTGTGTCCGGCATCGCAAGTGACGATTCTCGCGCGCGGCCGGCTAACCACGCGCGTCAACACGAGTACCGCCGGCCGATAGCCGTACTCACTCGGGAACTGCGACAGGCTGGTTGCATCACAATAAACCACGGTTCCGGGAGAGACGCGGTGGAGGAAGCTTCCATCGCGAAAGCCTTGGAAAGCTAGCGAACACGGGAACGTCGGAGTTCCTGCGGTGATGACCTCCGGCACACTCACGCCGCTGTGCTCGAGCGCGTTCACAATTTTCAGTAAGCGTTCGTACCCGGCATGCGCCATTGCGATCCTTTCGCGCATTTCCAACCCGCCAAGGTGCCCGTCGTAATAGTGCAGGCCGCGGAACTCCAATCCGAGACCGGCAATCGCGCGGGCCAGTTGGACAACCATGTCGCAGTGAGTCTGCTCGATGCCGGTGCGATCCATGCCGGGATTGATGTCGAGGAAAACTCCCACTCGGCTGCCGCGCCATTGCCGCACTTGTTCTTCGTTTTCGGCGAGGGCAGAAATGCGCACGTCCGGAAATTGATCGGAGATTTCGCGCACGCGGAGCGCATTTGCGCCTATCGCTGGATAAGCAAAGAGCACGTCTCCGGCGCCGCTGTGGCAAGCCACAAGAAGTTCGAGTGTGGTGGCACATTTGAAATTGCGGATGCCGCGTTCAGCCAAAATGTTCAGTGTAAAGCCCAGCTTGGCGGTCTTGATGTGTACACGCAAGCGATTCGCGTCGCCGCCCAAGAGATCCAGGGTGCGCTCGATGTTGGAGACAAGAATCTCCGGATACAGCACGAGAGCCGGCGTCAGCAATTCTTCAATGGAGGAAACGCGGTAGCGCGGATCCCAGGGGAATTCACTCAGCATGGATTTTTGCGCAGCCATTTCGGGTTCGATGATAGCGCGTAAAAGAGGCTCGGGGCCATAGAACATCGAGTTCACCTTTGTCCCGGCGCTGGCGCTAGGCGCCGTTGGTTGACCACCCTGGTCCCTGATAGTAGGCTCTGTCATCCTTCGTGCACGCGACGAGTCCAAATCCAAACAATCCACCCGAGCGATCGGACCTGGTTCGGGGCCTGGGTCTGTGGGCGGCAACCGCAATCTTGATTAGCGACACGATCGGCTCGGGTATTTTTTTAGTTAGCAGCGATATGGCCCGAGCCGTTGGCTCGGCTAGGCTGGTTTTTGCGGCGTGGATTATCGGCGGACTCATAGTGCTGTGTGGCGCTTTCTGCTACGCCGAACTGGGCGCGGCATTCCCAGGAGCCGGGGGCCCATACGTTTACCTTACCCGCGGCCTCGGGCCGTTGTGGGGATTTCTCTTTGGTTGGATGAGTTCGTTTCTCGATCGCCCTGTGGCGATGGCCACACTGGCGGCCGGATTCCTACGCTTCCTTGGATTCCTGTTCCCGGTTGTGACCACTCCCCTGTTTACTGGCCATGTCGGAAGATACGACTTTACCTTCACCGCGGCCCAGCCGCTCGCAGCGTTCGTGGTGGTGGCTGTCACCGCCATCAATCTCCTGAGCGTGCGCTTGGGAGGAGCTATCCAGGTGCTGCTGACGTTCCTGAAGATTGGCACGATTGTGACAATTGTGCTTGCAGGCGTGCTATGGGGAAAACCGCATGCGATGGAAGCCGCGCCCCAAGTCAGCCACCTAGGTCTCGGAACGATCAGCGGCTTGCTGGCCGCCTTGGTTCCGGCCATGTGGGCCTACAACGGCTTCAACGACCTCGGCGACGTTGGTGAAGAAATTGTCCACCCTCAGAAGAATATTCCGCGAGCGATTATTCTAGGCCTGCTCACAGTGGGCGGCCTGTACCTGCTGGCGAACGTTGTTTACTTCCGTATCCTGCCATTCGCGGAGATAGCGCAATCGCAACACGTCGCATCGGATGTAGTGCAGTCGTTCGCCGGCTCTCGCGGGGCAGCTTGGCTGACGGTAGCCATGGCCATCTCCGCCCTCGGAGCGCTCCACGTCGTGGTCCTAACAGGGGCTCGCATCCCGTACGCCATGGCTCGTGACGGCGTCTTCTTCCCATTCGCCAAGCGCATCCATCCTTCCTTTCGCACGCCCACCGGCGCTCTAATCTTCCTTGGTTCTGTCGCCGCGTTGCTGGCCCTTAGCGGAACGTACGAGGAGCTCTATTCGCTGTTCGTCTTTGCCGCCTGGATATTCTTCGCCTTGACGGCACTGGCCCTATTTCGCTTACGCAGAAACGAACCCAACCTGTCCCGGCCGTACCGCGCATGGGGCCATCCCTGCACGACGCTCATCTTCCTAGGCGCAGCCATAGCCCTCACTGTCAATTTGTGGATGGTGCGGCCGGTACGCTCGTCTATAGGCCTGGCGGTAATTCTGGGAGGCGTTCCGCTATTCTACCGCTGGCGCAGGCACGTAGGCGCGTTCATCGGATGACTGGCGGCTCGGTTTGTGCGATTCTTTGTGCTCAATTGAATTTGAGGGCGGAGAGCGATGCTAAAAAAGTTCAAGGATTTGTCGGAAAAAGAGATTCTGGCGATCGCCATTGCCGCGGAAGAGGAAGACGGCCGGATCTATGGGGAGTTCGCGGACGCGCTGCGCGACGAGTATCCCTCAACGGCGCAGATGTTCGAAGAAATGCGTCAGGAAGAAGTGGGACACCGCGACCGTTTGTTTGCGATGTTCCGTCAGCGCTTCGGCGATCACATTCCGCTGATCCGCCGCGAAAACGTGAAGGGCTTCCTGACGCGCAAACCAGTGTGGCTGGTGCGGCCGCTGGGCGTGAACGTGGCCCGCAAGCAAGCGGAATTGATGGAGCTGGAAGCCAGCCGCTTCTACGCGCGAGCAGCCAGCCGCACGACGGACGTGTCCACGCGCGAATTGTTGAACAAGCTTGCGGATGAGGAACGAAAGCACGAGCGCGCCGCAGGCGAGCTGGAAGAAAAACATCTCCACGCCAGCGCGAAAGCCCAGGAAGATGAATCGCACCGCAAGCTGTTCCTATTGCAAGTGGTGCAGCCGGGTTTGGCCGGTTTGATGGATGGATCGGTTTCGACGCTGGCGCCGCTGTTTGCCGCGGCATTTGCAACGAAACACAGCTCCGACGCATTCCTGGTGGGACTTGCGGCCTCGATTGGGGCTGGCATCTCGATGGCTTTTTCGGAAGGGCTTTCCGATGACGGATCGCTGACTGGTCGCGGCTCGCCATGGCTGCGCGGCGGCGTGACCGGCTTGATGACCACTGCAGGCGGTATCGGGCATACGTTGCCGTTCCTAATCAGCAGCTTTCATGTCGCGACACTAGTGGCAATTATCGTCGTCGCCGTGGAGCTCGGAGTGATCAGCTATATCCGTCACCGTTACATGGACACTCCGTTCCTACAGGCGTCGTTCCAGGTGATTGTGGGCGGCGTTTTGGTTTTCTTGACGGGGTGGCTGATCGGCAGCGCCTGAACTAAGACGATTTTCTTCTGAGCCGGCGGCAGCGCGCCAAATAATTTTCTCGAAGGCTGACGGAAGCGCGAAACGTGGTCATTTCAACTAGAGAGTAAAACGAGGCCTCCGCATCAATAAAGCCTCGCTTTCCTGCGGCAAGGAGCACGCCGAGCGTTCCAGTGACAGGCAGGCCGCGGCGTTTTGCTTCCAAGCGGCCTCTTTGTTCATCAATCAACAGAAGATCTGCTTGCTCTTCTTCTGCGAGCTGAATTGCCTCTCGCTCGCCCGGATCGAGCATGCTTAACGACGAATCTACCGGAGCCTTGACAAAATGCACGCGCATCCAATCGGGCGGCTCGGAAGTCCACGAACGTACGGAAGCAGGAGCGTTAGGATGGCGGAGCTCCTCGAAGACACCGGAGGGGACGAGAACGACCTCGTATAGGCGTGCGAGTGCGCCCTCGCAGCTAATTTGAATGAGATAGTTCAGCGGTAAAGCATCCGCGACAACGATCATGCCTGGCGGCGGTCCTTGCGAGAGGCTTCCAGCTTTCGCAAGGTTTCCATATCGTCATCGAGATCCCCGACGGAATAAGCGTGGTCATCGATACCGCGTTCCTTCAGGAAGCGTTCAAATTCAAAGCGGGAGCTGAACTCCAACAGTTGAGCAGCCTGAAAGGCAGTTAACGTGCCGGCACGGAACCCGGCAATCGCCAAAGCTTCCAGGGCTTCGCGTGCTGGATTAGGACGCTGGATCAAGTCGTTGGGTAATTCGACCGTGATCTGCATGCCGGATCTCCCATCAATCTTCACTCAAGGCTAACATGAAAATTCCTCGCGCAGGGAATTCTACGCTTCACCAAACGCCGGTGGGCAGTTCTTGCGTCAAGACTGCTTCAAAAATCTGGCGTACACGGCGCACCTGTTAGTCGGAGTGGGCGGCAGCGGGAGCAGCCTCAGGGGCGCGGCTGAAGGTGCGGCGGAGCCAGGATTGCAAGCGGTCCATATAGATGTAGACGACAGGCGTCGTGAAGAGCGTTAGCATCTGGCTGAGGATGAGTCCGCCGACGATGGTAATGCCCAAGGGACGGCGAAGTTCGGAGCCGACGCCAGTGCCCAACGCCAGAGGCATAGCGCCAAGAAGCGCGGCCATCGTGGTCATTAAGATGGGCCGGAAGCGCAGCAGGCAAGCTTTGTAGATGGCTTCGACGGGCGAAGATCCTTCTTCCCTTTCCACCTGAACGGCAAAGTCAATCATAAGAATGGCGTTTTTCTTGACGATACCGATCAAAAGGATGATGCCGATGAGTGCGATGATGTTCAGGTCCGACTTGATGAACTGGATCGCGAGGAGCGCGCCGATTCCGGCAGAAGGAATCGTGGAGAGTATGGTGATGGGATGAATGAAGCTCTCGTAAAGAATGCCGAGCACGATGTAAACGGCGGCGAGCGCGGTGATGATCAAGACCGGCTGATTGGAAAGTGAATCCTGAAAGGCTTGCGCCGTGCCTTGGAACGTGGCGTGAACAGTAGAGGGAACTTTGAGCTCGCGGCGGGCCTGCTCGATGTGATCGACGGCGGGGCCGAGAGAAGCGCCGGGAGCCAGATTAAAGGAAAGAGTAATCGCCGGGAAGATGCCCTGGTGATTGACAGAGAGCGCGGTGTTCGACGGCTCGTAGTGGGCAAAGGCGCTTAGAGGAACGAGCTTGCCGGATTTCGAGGGCACATAAATGGACTTGAGCGCTTCGGGACCCTGCTGAAATTCCGGAGCGACTTCCATCACCACGTGATACTGGTTCAAGCCTTTGTAAATGTTGGAGACCTGGCGCTGGCCGAAGGCGTCGCCAAGAGTATTGTCGATGTCCTGTACGGCAACGCCGAGGCGGCCGGCGGTATCGCGGTCAATGACGATGGAGCTTTGCAGTCCATGCATTTGCTGGTCGGAGTTGACGTCGCGCAGCTCAGGGATTTTTTGGAGGCGCTGCATGATGATGGGCGCCCAATGCGTGAGGTCGCTGAGATTATCCGCTTGAAGCGTGTACTGGTATTGCGCGCCGCCGAAACGGCCTCCAACGTTGAGGTCCTGAACAGCCTGCAAGTACAACGCGGCGCCAGGAATCCTGGCAGTCTTCGTACGAATGCGCGCAATGACTTGATCAATGCTTAGCTTGCGCTCGCTGAGCGGCTTGAGCTGGCCGAACATGCGCGCCGTGCTGCCCCCGCTGCCCCCACCGGTGAAGGATGTAACCGTGTCGACCGCGGGATCCTGCAAAACGATGTCGGTGAATTGACGCATCTTCTGCGACATGGCTGTGAAGGAAAGATCCTGATCGCCTTGGATGAGCCCATTGAAGCGGCCGGTATCCTGTTGCGGAAAGAAGCCCTTGGGAGTCTGGACAAAAAGATAGGCGTTCAGGCAGACTGTGCCAAAGGTGATGAGCAGAATTAGGAGCTGGTGACGAAGAACCCAGCGCAGAGAAACATCGTAAGTGCTCAACAGACGATTGAAAGCGTTCTCGGAAAATCGATACAGACGATTGTGCCGGCCGGTTTCGTGGCGAAGGAAGCGCGCGCACATCATGGGGGTGGTCGTGAGAGAAATCAGAAGAGAGACGCCAATGGCCACGCTGAGAACGACTGCGAATTCGCGGAAAAGCCGCCCGACGATTCCGCCCATAAGAAGAATCGGAATGAAGACGGCGACAAGTGAAGTGCTCATGGAAAGCACGGTGAACCCAATTTCACTGGCGCCCTTCATGGCGGCTTCGTAGGGTTTCATGCCGCCTTCGATGTGGCGAGTTATGTTTTCGATGACCACGATGGCGTCATCCACGACAAAGCCCGTCGATATGGTGAGCGCCATGAGTGACAGATTGTCCAGGCTGTACCGCCCAAGATACATGACGCCGAAAGTGCCGATGAGCGAAAGCGGCACGGCGACGCTGGGGATGACGGTGGCCCAGACGTTTCGTAGGAACGCGAACACCACGAATATCACCAGGACGATGGAAATCATGAGGGCCACTTCCACGTCATGCACGGAAGCGCGAATGGTCGTCGTCCGGTCAACAGCCACATCCAAGTGAAGCGAAGGCGAGATCGAGGCGCGAAGAAAAGGCATGATGGCCATGATGCGGTCAACCGTCTCGATCATGTTTGCGCCGGGCTGGCGGAAGATGGCCATGAGGACGCCGTGCTTTCCGTTGGACAGGCCGAGATTGCGAGTGTCCTCAACGGAATCGACTACTTCGGCGATGTCGCGCAAACGAACGGGAGCGCCTTGATGGCCGGCGACGGTGAGAGGTTGGTATTCGTACGCTTTGAAAAGCTGGTCGGTGTCGGAAACAGCCCAAGTCTGTTTGGAGTCGGAAAGCGCGCCTTTGGCAAGGTTGGCGTTGGCGGCTTGCAATGATTTGCGAACCGTCTCCAAACTGATTCCGTAGCTATTGAGCTGGTACGGATTCGTTTCGACGCGGACAGCAGGGCGGGCGCTGCCCCAGGTGAAGACTTGTCCCACGCCTTCCACTTGGGCAATTTTCTGGGCGAGGACGGAATCGGCAGCATCGTAGATCTGCGCGGGCGGGATATTGTCCGAAGTCAGCGAGAACATCAGGATCGGCGCATCCGCAGGATTAGCTTTTCGATATGTGGGCTGGCCGGGAAGATCGGCGGGAAGCTGGCTGCGAGCCGCGTTGATGGCGGCTTGAACGTCGCGGGCCGCGGCGTTGATATCGCGATTCAAATCAAATTGAAGAGTGATGCCCGTGTTGCCGAGGCCGCTCGAGGAAGTCATCTGCGTGACGCCGGCGATGCGGCTGAACTGGCGCTCCAGGGGAGTGGCGACGGCAGAGGCCATGGTCTCCGGGCTCGCTCCGGGCAGGCCGGCTCCGACGCCAATCGTAGGGAAATCGACTTGCGGCAGCGGCGCAACGGGCAGGAATCGAAACGCAACGGCTCCGGAAAGAAAAATCGCAAAGGTGATCAGCGACGTTGCGACGGGCCGTCGTATAAAGGGCGCGGAAAAGTTAGAAGAAAAATTCACGCGCTAGTCTCCCGTAGCCGGCTCTTCGATGGGATTGCCAATGTGAAACGAGAAGCGGCGTCCGAGCCAATCGAACGCAAGATAGACAACCGGTGTGGTGTAAAGCGTCAGTAATTGGCTGAGAATCAACCCGCCAACTATGGTGATACCCAGCGGACGGCGCAGTTCGGAACCGACGCCGGCGCCGAGCGCGAGAGGCAAACCACCGAGTAGCGCAGCCATGGTGGTCATCATGATGGGCCGGAAACGAAGCAAGCATGCTTCGTAGATGGCGTCGAGCGGGGCCTTCCCTTCTTTGCGCTCCGCCTCGAGTGCGAAGTCAATCATCATAATGGCGTTTTTCTTAACGATACCAATCAGCAGGATGATGCCGATCAGCGCGATAACGCTGAATTCCGTCCCGCAAAGGAGCAAAGCGAGAATCGCACCGACACCGGCTGAGGGGAGCGTCGAGAGAATAGTGATCGGGTGAATGTAGCTCTCGTACAGGATGCCGAGCACGATGTAAACGGTTACCAGAGCAGCGAGGATAAGAAGAGGCTCATTGGCCAAGGACTTGAGGAACGCCGCTGCCGTGCCTTGGAAAGTGGCCTGAATGCTCGGGGGCATGTTCAATTCTTGTTTCGCTCGATTGATGGCGTTCACGGCGTCGCCGAGCGCGCCGTTGGGAGCCAAATTGAAGGAGAGAGTGACCACCGGAAACTGGCCCTGGTGATTGAGAGCCAGCGCGGAAGCTCCGGGATCGAAACGCGTGAAGGCGCTGAGCGGAACCTGCGTGCCATTGGAGGATTTCACGTAAATGTTCTTAAGCGAATCGGGGTCCTGCTGGAACTGCGGGTCGACTTCCAGGACGACGTGATACTGGTTGAGCTGCGTAAAAATCGTGGAGACCTGGCGCTGGCCGAAGGCGTCGTAGAGCGTGTTGTCAATGTCGGCCGGGAGAACACCGAGGCGCGCTGCGGAGTCACGGTCGATGGTGATGGAAGCGACCAGACCCTGGTTCAACTGGTCGCTGGCAACGTCACGCAACTCGGGCAGCGATTTCAACTTGTCGATGAATCGCGGAGTCCAGTAAGCGAGTTCCTTGGCGTCCACGTCTTCGAGGCTGTATTGGAATTGCGTGCGGCTGACGCGATCTTCGACAGTCAGGTCCTGAATCGGCTGGAGGAAAAGCGAGACGCCATCGACCTTGGCGAGTTCGGGTTGCAGGCGGCGGATGATATCGGAGGCGCTGATTTTGCGCTCGGCGAGCGGCTTGAGATTGATCTGGATGCGCCCGCTGTTCAGTGTGGTGTTTGTGCCGTCAATGCCGATGAAAGACGAGAGGCTCTCGACCGCCGGATCCTTGAGAATCACATCAGCAAGAGTCTGCTGGCGCTGCGCCATGGCCACGAAAGAAACATTTTGCGGGCCTTCGGAAACGCCTAGGATTACGCCGGTATCCTGAACGGGGAAAAATCCCTTGGGAACGTAGATGTAGAGGAGAATCGTACCAACGAGAGTGGCGAACGTAACGATGAGGGTGGTAGTGCGGAAGCGGAGCACGAACTGCAGCGTCCGGCCATAAAGTGCGATAACGGCATTAAACGCATCTTCGGACTTGCGGTAAAACCAGCCTTCGTCCTCTTTTTTTTGATGGCGTAAGAGCTTGGCGCACATCATCGGAGTAAGCGTCAGCGAAACGAACGCGGAGACGAGGATGGTCACCGCCAGCGTGACGGCAAATTCGCGGAAGAGGCGCCCGACGATATCGCCCATGAAGAGAAGCGGAATGAGCACGGCGATGAGGGAAACCGTCAGCGATACGATGGTGAAACCGATTTGCTCGGAACCTTTGAGCGCGGCCTGCAGCGGAGATTCTCCTTCCTCGATGTAACGGCTGATGTTCTCGATCATGACGATGGCATCGTCCACGACGAAACCGGTCGAAATGGTCAGCGCCATGAGAGAAAGGTTGTTGAGGCTGTAGCCGAGCAGATACATCACGCCAAAGGTGCCAATCAGAGAGAGCGGAACAGCAATGCTGGGAATGACGGTGGCGCGGATGCTGCGGAGGAAAAGAAAAATCACCATCACGACGAGGGCGACGGTAAGCACCAGCGTAAACTGCACATCCTCGACGGACGCGCGGATCGTGTTTGTGCGGTCGGTGAGGATGTCCACCTTAACTGCGGCGGGAAGCGCAGCCTGCAGCTGCGGCAAAAGTTTTTTCACTCGATCAACCACAGCGATTATGTTCGCGCCGGGCTGCCGCTGAATATTGAGAATGACGGCGGGACCGTGATTGGCCCAGGCAGCCTGCTTGGCGTTTTCCACGCCGTCGACAACAGTAGCGACGTCCGTCAGCCTCACAGGCCCGCCATTGCGGTAAGCAATGATCAGCGGGCGATAGCTATCGGTGGAAACAAGCTGATCGTTTGCGCCGATCGTATAAGCCTGGTGCAAACCGTCAAACGTGCCCTTGGCCATGTCAACGTTGGCTTGGCCGAGCGCCATGCGCAAATCCTCAAGACTCAGCCCGTAGGAAGCCAGCGCCGTGGGATTCGCCTGGATGCGCACGGCCGGGCGCTGCCCACCGCTGATGCTGACAAGCCCGACACCGCTGAGCTGCGAAATTTTTTGCGCGAGAGTAGTGTCCGCGAGGTCTTCGACTTTGGGCAGGGGAAGAGATTTTGAGGAAAGCGCAAGCGTCAGAATCGGCGCATCCGCCGGATTGATCTTGCTGTAGATGGGCGGGTTGGGAAGTCCCTGCGGCAGAAGATTGGAAGCGCTGTTGATAGCCGCCTGAACTTGCTGTTCGGCGATGTCGATATTCAGGTCCAAATCAAATTGCAAAGTGATCAGCGAGCTTCCAAAGGAACTCGTGGACGTCATTTGATTCAAGCCGGGCGTTTGCCCGAACTGGCGCTCAAGCGGAGCCGTGACTGAAGAAGCCATTACTTCGGGGCTGGCCCCCGGATAAAACGTTTGTACCTGGATGGTGGGGTAGTCGACCTGAGGCAAAGCAGAGATGGGCAATTGGCGGAAGGCAACCCAGCCCACGAGAAGGACGCCAACCATCAGAAGGGTGGTGGCGACCGGCCGCAGAATGAACGGCCGTGACGGACTCATCGCCGAGATCCTCCAGCCTGGCCCTTCGACGATTTTCCGGATTGCGGAGCACCCTGAGCAGGAGACGGCGAAGCGCCGCCAGCCCCCGTTGCACCACCTGTGGGGTTGGGATTGACTCTGGTTCCGTCTTGGAGTTTGTCCTGGCCGTCGATGACCACCACGTCACCGGAATTCAAACCGGCGCTCAAACCAACGCTATTGCCCGTGGTAAGCGCTACGGTGACGGGATAAATCTTCGCGGTCGCGTCTTTGGACGCAGCGTCTTTAGCCACCGCGTAGACGTAAGTACCCTGGGGCCCGCGCTGAATCGCGGAGGCAGGAACAATGGTGAGATTATGCTTGACGTCCACGAGAAGGTGGACGTTGACAAACTGATTGGGAAAGAGGGCGTTGTCGGCATTGCCAAATATGGATTTGAGCTTGTAAGTTCCAGTGGTCGGGTCAATCTGATTGTCGATGGTTTGGAGTTTTCCGCTGGCGATTTTCGCGGTGTCGTCGCGGTCGTAGGCGTCGACAACGAGTTGAACGCCGGAACGCAGTTTGGCGTTCACATCGGGAAGCTGATCCTGCGGCAAGCTGAAAATTACCGATATCGGCTGGAGCTGCGTTATGACAAGAAGTCCATTCGTGTCCGAAGCATGCACGATATTTCCCGCATCGACGAGACGCAGCCCGATACGGCCACTGATTGGCGCAGTGATGCGCGAATACGTGAGCTGCAGCTTGGCATTGTCGATCTGGCTCTGGTCCGATGCGATCGCGCCGTCAAATTGCCCGACTAGTGCGGCTTGTGTGTCGAGCTGCTGCTGCGGGATCACGCCTTCTTTGAAGAGCAGTTTATACCGCTCAAAATTAACTTCGGCATCTTTGCGCTGCGCCTGATCCTTAGCGAGTTGACCCGTGGCCTGTTCAAGCTGGACTTGAAAGGGACGCGGATCGATCTGCGCGAGAAGATCGCCTTCGTGGACGAACTGGCCTTCCTTGAATGCGACACTGACGAGCTGACCGTCGACGCGGCTGCGAATCGTGACGGTATTGAACGCAGTGACAGTGCCAAGGCCGTTGAAATAGACGGGCAAGTCGCCACGCTGGGCAGTGGCAACGACAACGGGCACAACCATGTTGGCCGCGCTGAATCCTCCTGCTCCTCGGCCCTTGGCGGCTGCCGCCACGGCCGCGGCAGGATCGGCCGCCTGGCTCGCATTCTTGGAGCTGCGATAATACCAGCCGACTAAGGCGACAACGCCAAGCGCTAGGGCCCAGAGCCACCAGCGGCTCTTAGCAGATGAAGACACCGTTACCGAGGGGCTGCCAGCGCCCGGCTCGGGAAGGTCTATAGACTTCGTCTGGCCCATCCGTACGCTCCTGTTACGAAAACAATTGTGCGAGAGATTCTGCCGAAAGCAGGGCAATCGCAAGTAGACGCCGCGGGGCTGCGGCGTCTGATACGTGCAGCCTACCGGAATTTGTTGTCTACGACTAGATAAGACGGCTCTAGGAGGCGAATGGTTACGAAGGGCGTAGGGGGGTGGTCATAGTCGTCAGTGGGCCCTCGTGTGGCCAAGCAGGGACCAAGGCTGACGATGTCTGCAAGTTCAGGGTGCAGAAACTGTCGTGAGAAAGTAGACTGTGGCGGAACGGCCCTGGCTTCGGAAAATGGGAGCCAACAATCCTGATGGCTAACCTATTTAATGGCTAGCGGAGAAAAACGACATGATCAAGGGCATACTCCTGGGGATTCTGCTGGGAATTCTGCTGGTTGCAGGTAGCGTTTACCTCTACTTCTGGTCTGGGAATGCCCCCGTGGCTACTACGGCGCCACCAATCCCCTTCGAGAGGACGCTTGCGCGATTGGGACTGCATTCCTACTTGGATAAGCTGCCGCATCCAGCGCCTCAGGTGCCTGCGGATGAGGCCAACGTGATTGCCGGGGCAAAGATTTACAAGGAGCAATGCGCCACATGCCATGGCCTGCCGAATGAGCCGAAGTCCGCGGTCGCGCAGGGAATGTTTCCGGCGCCGCCGGAACTCTTCAAAGGAACGGGAGTAACAGACGATGAAGAGTGGGAGTCGTACTGGAAAGTGGAAAACGGGATTCGATTGTCGGGAATGCCGAGGTTCAATGGACAGTTGACGGAAAAGCAGATCTGGCAAGTTACGGTACTCGTAAAGAACGCGGACAAAATACCGGAATCCGTGAAAAAAGAACTCGCGGCGGGCGCGAGCACTCCGATGGAAATGGCGATGCCGGAAAATCCGCCAGCGAAACCCAAGAAAAAATAGTTCGATTCAAATTTCGCACCTCAGTGGCACTCGCCGCTGCCGGAATCGGTAAAGCTCTTCCCTGCTTCGGGAATGAATTGCCAGTCGTATGCGCCGGCTTTGAGAGTGAGCTTGAGGACGCCGAAAGCAGTGGCGTCGCGTACCTCGCTATTGGGCTTCACGTCGCCGAAGGGGCGATGATTCTTGCCGCCGGTGCCGACGACGAATTCGCGAATGCCGCGTTGGGGGTCGGGGGCGCCGTCGGGCGTTTGCGGGGCGAAGCGCTCGTAATCGTGGTCGTGTCCGCCGACAATGACGTCGGCGTTGGCGTCATAGAGGGCTTGCCAGAGAGGCTTCACCTTCAAGTCATTGCCGTGAGCGCTGCCGGAACTGAAAAGCGGCTTGTGCCAATAAGCGAGAGTGCAGGCGGAGGCATGCGCGGCTAGATCGGCGCGCAACCATTTTTCCTGAGGAGCGCCGGCTTCGCAGCCGCCGACGTCCTTGCACTCGCTGTTCAGCACGATGATATGCCAGGCGCCAAGTTCGTAGCTGTAATAGCCGGTCTTTGGGTCACCGGCGGCGGCGCCAAAATAATTGAAGTACGGCGTTGCGCCCGAAGAATGAAACTCGTGGTTGCCCGGGGCAGGGCGCGTGTAGAATTTTGCGCGGCCCCACGTTTTGTCGTAGCAAGTGAAATCTTCCCTGCTGCCGCCCGGGTAGGCGAGGTCGCCCGGGACCATGACAGTGCCGGGGATTTGGTCGAGCAATTTGGCAGTGGCTTCCGCACCGGAGAGATCCTTGCAGTCCGCGATATCACCCGCCCCGACAAGAATCGCACCTTGATCGCTGGCCGGAGAATCGCTTGAGGGATTGGCGCGATCCGGCGCGAAGGCGAATAATGTTCCGAAGAGAAGAATCACCACGATGAAAGTGGACTTCACATGAACCTCGTAAGGCGTCGGGAACCAGCCAACTTATATGAGGGATCGGGAGGAGCCCCCACCCCCACTTTTTTGTAAGTGTTGCATCTAAAGGGCTTAACTATTCCGTAAGTCTTTTGTTTGCAACACTTGCGCGGGAGATTCATAAGTGTTGCAGCTAAAGGCCTTACGGGACGTACGACATACCCCCTCCCCGCACGGTTTTTGTAAAACATTGAGGTGGTAGGAGTTAGAGGGTGGGGGTCGGCAAACGATATGGCAGGAAAGGACTTAGGGGATGGGGAGGTCGACAGTCCCGACCGGGTCGGGATCTTTGATCGGGCTAGACGCCGTCCGCAGAGATCGCGCGGAAGCGGGGAAACGAATCGGCGAGGATGGAATCTGGCAAACACGCGGAAGAATAGCATGACACTAGCGTTTGGCTAAGTGTTTTGCAGTGAATGGTCGAAAATGAGGGTTGAACGGTGCGCAGGAGGATTGAATGGTTTCACACTGACAGGGCAAACGAAAAAGGCAAAGTCAAAACCTCGCCCTCACAAACCGAAGGTAGGGCATCGTAAATTCGTTTTTGGATTTGTGGTCCGGGCCACCAGTCCCATCCCACCTATTCATCTACAGGTGTTGAAGGCAACGCGAAATCTAGTATAGCGACTTTGGATCCCCATTCTGGCCACGACTTGAGTACTTTGACCGTCAGGAGAGAGTGAGACCGACACGACAGCTCGGTGCCGTCCTAGAATCTCGTCCCCCACGCTGCCTTCCCGAAGGTCCTCACGGAACCCTTTTTTCTTCCACTCCGAAGAATAAAATTGATTAACTTCGGCGACTGAAAGATTGACTTTGCAAGAGAGGGTGTGTTGGATCCGAAGATCGTGCCATTTTGCCCATGCAGAAATCGCGTCCTGGTATCGAGCGGTCAATTGTATGCTTGCCGGGCTGCAACCGGGTGGAACTGGAAGTTCGACCATAGTGCTGGGAGAAAGAGCCTCGGTTAGGGCGAATCTCGGGCAGTCTGACTCAGATAGCCAGAGCGCGCAGATGAAGGCGGAGAGGACGGGCGCTCCCAGTCCGAATGCAATCAATAGTTTTCGACGGCGATTCATCATTTCCCCTCTGTTCAGATAGTAGTTCTTGCCACTCGTTGGCGTCGCAACTCGGCGCCTATCGGCCGACAAACCTTCTCACAACGGCATTTGCTTTTCGGCCATAATTCCTGCAGGGTCTCCCATTAGTAGGGTTTATGAAAGGATCGACCCAATCGGCCGATCGAAACCCATAGTCTGAGTCCGTAATAGTTCCACTTGGCGTAGGAAAAGCATAGCAGTTTACAGCGGAGTCACCAGAAATGGTGTGTTTAGGTTGAGAGACTATGCCGACGTGCCCCGTTGCGCCGGTCCCGTACTCACCAATCCTTTCTGCGATTACGTCTCCTGCCTGAGCGTAATCAGACGGAACGGAACCTACTGGTGCATTTGCCGGAACTTGTACGATTATCCAACCGGGAAATCTTAGCCCAGGGTTCGCCCATTCGCCTGCTTGCGCCGGCCATTTTGGCGAGTCAGCAAATCCGAGGGTGTATTTCAACCAGCGACTCCCCTTGGCCGACTCGGGTGCGTCAGCCCCTGTGTTTCTCAACATGTCATGCACGAATATATTGCAGAGGCTTCGTTCCGGCGTATCCAGCCATTGTGTCGAGCCTAGGTTTTTGACGGCTTCCACCGCGATTTGCTTTCGGACCAAGTTCGTGATCGGAAGTATCGCGGCGCCGTTCCCAGAAACATTTCCGTTCGGAGAGCGGTCCAGCCCGTTTTCCAGGAAGCCTGGATCGATTAGCGAAATTGGTCCGCGAACGGACGCGAAGGTCTCCGCCAGTTCAATGTCATCAGGAACGACCGAGTCGAGAGAACCGGGGCCTGTCTGATAGGCTCCTCCGGTCCAGGAGAGCGTCGGAGGAGTTGGCACCTGGCCAATAATATTTCCGCCTGGGTCAAAGGTGACGTACTGGCCGGAATCGGACTTTGCGAGGAGGCCGCCGTCAGAAGTGGTGAGCAGGGCCTGGTAATTGGTTGGCCCGGTCCACTTGACGCTGCCGTCCGGATTGAAGCCGGCGACGTTTATGGTGTACCAGTCGTCGGTATTAATGGCGTTGCCGATGAAGGTACCGTCTTGCGCTTGCAGCACAGGAGCGGGCAAGGTGTGACCTGTACTGGTGGTGGCCCCTGTCGACGTATCGGTCACCTTGATATCCCAGATGTTCGGGGAGCAACCTGAGTCTCCATCCGGCCCCGTAATTGCACATCCTTCCGGGAAAATCAGGCTCCAGGTGAAGAGGACACCTTTGTCCGCGTTGGTTATGAGGGACTCGAAATCGCCGTTGGGAAGAGTGTTATGAAATCCGCTCTCTCCGTAAATGAAATAGTCGTATCCAGTCCAGTCGCCAAGGTTCGTCTTCTGCACCGAGCCGTCCGTGCCCACGCGCAGCAGACGAAGGTGCGAGTCGAGGTTTTGCTGCCAGTTGCAGGTGGGCGGCGTACTGGTAGGGTCATAATAAGTCTCGATGTCGACCTTTCCCAAAAACTCATAAGGGATATAAAAGTAGCCGTCTCCGGCGATGATTGAGGGACCGAGAAAGGGCGGGCCGCTAATTCCGGCATCGATCTGAGGCCGGCAATCCGACGACGCGCTGTAGCTCGAGTCGTCCAGAGAAACGCTAAACTTGACGGTACCAGTTTGAGAATCAAGACCAACAACCTTATCTCCGTCCACAAGGAAAACGGTCCCGTCCGGGTGCACTGCAACAGGATGTTTGCCCCTGTAGAGATAGCTGGTGACGTCCGGGTTAGCGAACGCATACGTAAAGACTGTCTGGCCAGTCATTCCGTCGAACCTCTTGACCGAGTCGTGCGCAGAGACAACGAGTCCACCTTGAAAGTCAGGCAGCAGCGTGTTCCCGGCGCCAGCAGTGGCAGTCCAAGCCACTTTGCCGTCGGCGGTTACGGCCTGAACATTGCCGGATGCTTGTAGCGCAAAGACGTCGGCCACGCCAGTGTAACTAGGAACTGCCGGTATAGCCTGGACGATGCCGGAACCGTCACCAGGAGACGACCAGAGAACGGTTCCGGGTAGAGCCGCAGAAGCGGAGAGGACCGTAACGTCCGCCGAGGAATCCCCAGCGGTAATCGTGACGTGCCCAGGAGCAAGAGCGGTCAGGACCGGCGGGTCGTCGGTTGAGAGGCTGACCACGGTGCTGTCGCTTGACGTCCAGGTAAGACTGGGGATGGGCTGGCTGTGTGTATCCAGGGCTTGAATGCTGTGAGTCTCGCCAACAATCATGCTTAGGACGCTGGGCACCAAAAAGGCGTTATTGGCGGAGCCGACTGTAGGGACGACAAAACGGATCGAGTTGCTGGACACTTCGTTTTGCGTGACGCGAACGATCCCTGTCACCGATTGTGACGCAACGTTACCGACGATTTGCGTGTCGCTCCAACTCACGACTAGTCCATTGCTGCTCCCCAGCCTAAGGGTGCCCGCGCCCTGGCTCGTGCCAAAGCTTGATCCTGAAATGGTCACCTGACTCCCCGGCACTGCAGAAGCAGGTGTAACAGTGTTGATCTGGGGAAGTCCGGTAGAAAACGGGAGCGAGTTACTCCAAACGCCGTTCTGAAGAATCTGGGCAGTACCGGCCGCTGAACCAGTCGCGACCGTGGCTGTGACTTGCGTGTCGCTCCAGCTTACGACAGATCCGTAAGCCGTCCCCAACCAAACTTTGCCATTGGCTTGCGCCGGGCCAAAGCCGGACCCGGAAATGGTCACCTGAGTTCCGGCAGTAGCGGTGGTTGGAGAGACGCTCGTTATCATGGGCGTAATCACGGTGAAGTTCACGGAATTTGACGACAGGCCGCCCTGTATAATTTGGGCGGTTCCGGAGGAGGAACCTGGCGCGATGGTCGCGACGACCTGAGTGTCGCTCCAACTAACCACGACGCCATATGCAGTACCTAGCGTGACTCTCCCGGTCCCTTGGGTGGCGCCGAAGCCGGACCCTATGATCGTTATCTGTGTTCCGGCTGTACCGCTCGCAGGAGTTACGCTCGTGACATTTGGCGCGGTCACGCTAAAGTTCACGGCATTGGACCAAACTCCGTTCTGAAAGACCTGAGCTGTCCCAGACGAGGAGCCGGATGCAACGCTAGCGACAACCGAAGTGTCGCTCCAACTCATGACCAGGCCGATCGTGGTTCCGAGCAACACCTTGCCGATTCCTTGCGTGGCCCCGAATCCGGAACCTGAAATCGTCACTTGAGTCCCAGCCCCTCCGCTTGATGGCGTTACGCTGGTAACGGCAGGTGTGGCCACCGTAAAGCTCAGGACATTAGAGGAGGATCCGCCTTGTAGAACTTGTACGGTGGCAGAAGTTGAATTTGGGGCAACCAGGGCGACGATTTGGGTGTCGCTCCAAGTCGCGACCAAACCGTTGATGCTGCCCAGCAAAACACTTCCAGTACCGCGCGCGTTTCCAAATCCGGTTCCCGTAATCGTTACTGGAGTACCGATCGCCGCGGAAGTTGGCGAAACGCTGGTTATGTTCGGCCCGGAGCCAATGGTCAAAGTCACGGTATTAGACCAGACACCGCCTTGGAGAACCTGGGCTACTCCTGTACTTGACCCGGCAGCGACGTTGGCGACGACCTGCGTGTCACTCCAACTGACGACCACGCCGTAGGTGCTGCCCAGCCAGACATTGCCGCTCCCTTGGGTGGCACCAAAGCCAATGCCGGTGATGGTGATTTGCGTGCCCGCTATCGCCGTTGTCGGCGTGACGCTGGTGATGTTCGGAGTGCTCACCGTCAAGTTCACGGTGTTGGACCAGACGCCACCTTGCAGCACTTGAGCGACGCCAGACTTCGAACCCGAAGCTACGTTCGCGACGATCTGCGTGTCGCTCCAACTGACGACTACGCCGTAGGTGCTGCCCAGCCAGACGTTGCCGCTGCCTTGGCTGGCACCGAAGCCTGTGCCGACGATGGTGATCTGCGTTCCGGCTATTGCCGTGGTTGGCGTGACGCTGGTGATGTTCGGCGTGTTGACCGTTAGGTTCACGGTGTTGGACCAGACACCGCCTTGCAAAACTTGAGCAACGCCAGACTTCGAACCCGAAGCCACGTTGGCGACAATTTGTGTGTCGCTCCAACTGAGGATCACACCGTAAGTGCTGCCCAACCAAACATTGCCGCTGCCCTGGCTGGCGCCAAAGCCCGTGCCGGTGATGGTGATTTGCGTTCCGGCTATCGCGGTGGTGGGCGTGACGCTGACTATGTTCGGGGTGCTTACCGTCAAGTTCACGATGTTGGACCACACGCCGCCTTGCAAAACTTGAGCAACGCCAGTCTTCGAACCGGAAGCTACGTTCGCGACAATTTGTGTGTCGCTCCAACTGATGACCACGCCATAGGTGGTGCCTAGCCAGACGTTGCCGCTGCCCTGACTGGCACCGAAACCTGTTCCCGTGATGGTGATTTGCGTGCCCGCAATCGCGGTTGTGGGCGTGACGCCGGTGATGTTCGGAGTGCTCACTGTGAGGTTCACGGTGTTCGACCACACGCCACCTTGCAGAACCTGGGCTACTCCGCTCTTCGAGCCGGTGGCCACATTCGCGACAATTTGCGTGTCACTCCAACTGACGACAACGCCGTAGGTGCTGCCCAGCCAGACATTGCCGCCGCCCTGACTGGCCCCAAAGCCGGTACCCGTGACGGTGATCTGCGTTCCGGCTATCGCGGTGGTGGGCGTCACATTCGTGATGTTGGGCGTGCTGACCGTCAGGTTGACGGTGTTCGACCAGACACCGCCTTGCAAAACTTGAGCAACGCCAGACTTCGAACCCGAAGCCACGTTGGCGACAATTTGTGTGTCGCTCCAACTGAGAATGACCCCGTAGGTGCTGCCCAGCCAGACATTGCCGCCGCCCTGACTGGCCCCAAAGCCGGTACCCGTGACGGTGATCTGCGTTCCGGCGATTGCCGTTGTCGGCGTGACGCTGGTAATGTTCGGTGTGCTTACCGTCAAGTTCACAGTGTTGGACCACACGCCACCTTGCAGAACCTGGGCAACGCCAGTCTTCGAACCTGATGCTACGTTCGCGACAATTTGCGAGTCGCTCCAACTGGCGACCACGCCGTAGGTGCTGCCCAGCCAGACGTTACCGCTGCCTTGGCTCGCACCGAAGCCTGTGCCGGTGATGGTGATTTGTGTTCCGGCGATGGCCGTCGTGGGCGTTACGCTAGAAATATTTGGAGTAATGACCGTGAAGTCCGCGGCATTCGACCACACACCGCCCTGCAGAATTTGCGCCACGCCGGTCTTCGAGCCGGAGGCAACCGCGGCCACTACCTGCGAGTCGCTCCAACTGACGACGACACCATACGTGCTTCCAAGCCAGACATTCCCGTTGCCTTGGGAGGAGCCGAATCCCGAGCCGGTGATGAGGATTTGATCGCCGGCACGAGCAGTGGATGGCGATACGGAAGTAATCTGCGGCGAAGATTGCTGCGCAAACGCCGGGACGGCCAGGCCAAGACAGAGGCTTGCCAAACAAACAAGGAAAATATGACGCATCAAGATAGCTCCCATTTGCCGGTTGCAGTTGACAGCGGACGCACACATACCTACTCGCCGGGGCCGAGTCGGCCGGTCAAGTGGCAGCTAATTCAACGAATGATTCCCCCACGAAAAACAGAAGTGAAGTGTACGGTACTCTACGGTCAAACACGTTTACTTGTCAAGCTGAATACGGAGCTCGGGGAGGAGTGGCCGCCGTGGCGGAGCGGCAAGGGATGCTTCGCCACGGCTACGCGGGATTGGTTATTTTTCATGTAGCGGCGACCAGCGGAAGCCGGCGGCGACGGTGGGCTTGTAGAATTCGCGCTGGACCATGAATTGCGGGCTACCGTTGTAGAAACCGAAGACCTCGTTATTGAGATTGAGACCGTACATGACAAACGAGAGGCCATGGTTCAGGCGGACGCTGCCCTGGGCATCAAACTGAAGGTGAGGATAGAAGAAGTTGTCGCCGGTGGGCCCGGTTCCAGGATCCCCATAACCGGCAATATTTTGAGCGTTGTAGGAAAACCCCACGCGTACCGAGACTCGACCACGATCATAGGTCGGGCTGACGTTCCATGTGTGCGGGGCGTTGCGCACGAGCCGAGGATGGTCCGTGCGGCTGAAATCGGGTCCAAAGGAAGTGCGAGAGGCCGTGTAGCCATAGTTGGCGGAGATGCCCAGACCAGCAAATGCGCCGGGGAGGAAGGTGAGGTGTTGCAGATAGGCAACCTCGAAGCCGTTTAGCCAGGCGCTGCCGGCGTTCACAGGCTGAGTGACCCGACAAGTTAGCGTCGTGGTGCAAGTAGAGCCACCGAAGGTTCCCGTGGTCACGTTATTAAATGTGTGCGAGATGATGGGGTCAGTCAGATTTTTGTAGAAATAGCCAGCGGTAATGATTCCGAAGGGATTCAGGTAATGCTCGAAGAGCACATCGATGTTGTCCGCGGTTTCTGGTCTTAGACTTGGATTACCGAGGCTAACAAGGATTGGGCTGGCGGAACTGTCCACGGAAACCGCCTGGGCGATATCCTGCGGATTGGGACGGGAAAAGCCACGGCTGTAGACCAAGCGCAGGTTGGTGTCCTTCTTCAGCGCAAATCGCAGAGAAGCGCTCGGCAACACCTTTACGTAAGAACCGTTGAGCTTGGTAATACCACTGAAAACGGGGTTGCCAGTGACCGGATCAGTAGTAAACACGGGGGTAGCAGTGTCGAGATTGGTGCCCTCGAAGCGAACACCGGCGATCAGGCGGATTTTGTTGAAATCAATGGTGTCCATCACGTAGCCGGCGCTGACCTTCTCGATAAAGTCGAACTGGCTGGAAGTGTCTTGCGCCAGCGTGTAATTGCCGGGATTCGCGGCGAGATCCGCGCTGAAGGCGTTATAGATATCCGTAAAACTCGGGTCAGGGCCCAATTTGTAGGCACCATTGTAGTAATTGCTATTTGAGAACTTGCTAGGAAACTGCGACAACAGGAGGGGGTTTCCCGTTCCGCTGGGAAAATAGTTGTCTGTGAAGGTGTTGGCGAGTTTATGAGCGTTGCGGAATTTACCGCCGATTTCGATGGTGGAGAGGTGGGACCCCAGGTGATAGCGCTTGGCCGCCGCGCCAGAGCCTTGGAGATTTAACTGCGCCGTAAGCCCGTGGTTTACCTGCATGCGGTGCAAAGGGAAATTGCTCTGGTTGGTGTACGCTTCCGTGAAGCAGGCGGGAGTCCACTGCGGAAGGTAGAGGCTCTTCGTGCTGGCAAGGTCATACTGGCAGGAACTCGTTGCTAGACCGTCCGCGTTAAAAGATGCGGTGCGGTCACCGACTCCGCCAATCTGACGGGAACGAGACGCCGAAATGTCCCAAGCGTACCAAGTCGTCGTGAGCACATGCTTTCCGCCTAGCAGAATGCTCCCGATGCCATAATCGGGCCGACGGATCTGATCGTTAAAACTGGGTGGTCCACCGTTATTGTACAGGTTGTCGTTGATCGAGTAGACCCAGCGGTCGCCATAATTTTTGAAGTCGGAGTAGAGGCCACGGATGTAAATAGTCGATCCGTCTGACGGCTTGTAGTCGGCACTTCCCGCCAGTCCCCAGCGGCTGCGGTAATAGCGGTACTCACGCAGTCTACGCCTGCCCGGGGCAGAGGCAATGCCGTTATTCAGAATTATTCTTGAGCCGCTTTTTCGGGTTGGAGATAGAAATGAATCGCGGGCGTGAAGATGAGCGAAAGCACCATGGAGCTCAGAATGCCGCCAACAACAGTGATGGCGAGCGGCTTGAGCATCTGGGAGCCCTTTCCGATCGCAAAAGCCAGCGGGAGCATGCCGGCGACGGTGGCGAGAGCGGTCATGGCAATGGGACGAAGACGGCGGCGGCTAGCCTGAATCATGGAGTCTCTAGAGGAAAAACCGAGAGCGCGGAAGCGGTGCTCGGCGTCCAGAAGGAGAATGCCGTTTTTTGCCACGATGCCGATGACCATGATCATGCCCATGAAGGACGCGACGTTAAACGTCGTACGACTGATGAGAAGTGCGAGCAAGCCGCCAAAGGTCGAGAGCAAAGCGGAAGCCAGAATCGCGGTTGGCGCGGAAAAGGTGCGGAACTCAAATAAGAGCACAGCGAACAGCAAAACCAGCGCCAGCAGGAGCACCATTAAGAGGTCGCGGAAAGATTTCAGCTGTTCGGCGTAAGTGCCGCCGTATTCCACGCGGATGGAAGACGGAAGATGGAGATCGTTGACAGCTTTCTTGACCGAAGCGATGCCCGAACCAAGGTCCACGCCTTCGAAGCGCCCCGTCACTTCCACAAGGCGCTGAAGATTCTCGCGGCGGATTTCCGTCTGGCCGGGGTCCGAGCTGACCGTCGCGAGGGAACCGAGAGTGGCCGTGCGTCCCGTGGCGCTGGCGAGGAGTGTGCTGCTCATGCGATCCAGAGTCGAGCGAACTTGTTCGGGAAATCGAACGCGTATGGTGTATGCGCGATCGTTTACAACCACGGGTGTGGCGGCGGGTTCGCCTTCCAGAATGGCGGAAGCATCCACAGCAACCTCTTCGGGGGTGAAGCCCGCGCGCGCAGCCACGGCAGGATTGATTTGAAACGTGGTTGCGGGCCCGCTGATGGTGTTCTCGATGCCGTCAAGCACATCGACAACGCCGTGAACTTTCTGAATGGCATCGGCAACGCGCGGCGCAGTGTTCGCGAGGAGCTTGGGATCCTGCGAGAACAATTTGATGACGATGGGTTCCGGCTGACTGGTGAGGTCGCCGATCATGTCCTGCAGGACCCGGACGAATTCCACCTTGGCGGCAGGCTCCGTCTGCTCGATTTCCGAGCGAACGTCGGAGATGACCTCATCGATGCCGCGCTTACGGTCGCGCTTGAGCTTGACGGTGAAGTCGCCGCGATTGGCTTCCGTGACCGCGGCGAGGCCAAGCTGCAAACCAGTGCGGCGGGACGTGTTTTCAACTTCGGGCTGCGAGCGAACGATTTCCTCGATGTGCTGGAGGATGCGGTCGGATTCCGCGAGTGCACTCCCAGGAGGAGTCCAATAATCGAGAATGAAGCCGCCCTCGTCCATTTCGGGAAGGAGGTCGGAACCGAGCGCCTTATAACAAACGAACGCGAGGATAACGATGAGGGCGGAACTTCCGGCCAAAAGAAAAGGCCGCTTGAGGACCGCTTCCATCGCGCGCGCATAAAACGCAACCACACGGCCGAAAAAACCGGACAAATGGGCTTCTTCGGCGGCAAGAAGCGCGGCAGCATCACCGCCATGTGATGACTCCGCTTCGGCGGGTGGCGTCGCGCCGCGGCGGACAAGATACTGGCTGAGCGTGGGCGTCCAGGACAAAGCGAGCAGAAGCGACGTAAAAAGCGAGACGGTCATGGTAACGGCGAGCGCGCGGAAAAAGCTTCCGGTCACGCCGGTGATGGAGATCAAGGGAAGAAAAACAACAATCGGAGTGATAGTCGAGCCGATCAATGGAGTCGTCATTTCTTTGAGTGCGCTTTGAATCGCTTCGAAGCGGCCCTGACCGGCGTCGCGATGCAAGACGATGTTTTCGAGGACTACGATGGCGTCATCAATGACCAGGCCAACAGCGGCAGCCAGACCGCCAAGGGTCATGAGATTGAAGCTCTGGCCGGTGAGCCTGAGGACAATGAACGTGATAAGCAAGGTTGCCGGAATCACGAGGCCTGCAACAAGCGATGTACCCCAGTCGCGCAAAAAGAGAACGAGGATGATGGAGGAGAACAGCAACCCCAGCAACACCGCGTCACGTACGCTGGCGATGGATTCGTGAACGATGGTGGATTGATCGTAGAACGGCTCGATGCGCACGCCGGGGGGAAGCGAGGGGCGAATCTCTTCGATCTGAGCGTGAACTTCGTTAGCGACATCAAGCGTATTGCTGTCCGGCTGACGATGCACGCTAAGCAGGACAGCGGGCTTGCCATTGGCCGTAACCATGGTGTAGACCGGCGCAACGGACGGCGCGATGTTCGCAATATCGCCGAGCCGAATGGGAACGCCCGCTATTGAAGTCTTCACGACAATCTGGCCGAGTTGCTCCGGCGTGCGAACCTGGCCGCTAATCAGGCCAAGCACCAATTGATGATTGTTTTCGATAAGACCAGGCGAGTCGATGAGGTTGGTGCGGCGGATGGCATCGAGAATATCGTTGACGGTGATGCCGGCCGCAAGAAGGCGAGCCGGCTCGGGCATGACCTGAAATTCCGGAACGCGGCCGCCCTGCACAAGGACGGAAGCAACGCCATCGAGCCGGTTCACGCGCGGCTTGATGTCGTAGGTGGCAATCTCCCAAAGTTTGTTTTGAGGAATGGTGTCGGAGGTCAGGCTGTAGCCGAGAATGGGAAACGTGGCGAAGGTGAGGCGATGCGTCTCAATCTTGGCCGTCGGCGGCAATTCCGACTGCAAGCGGGCCACGACGGCGTCCACGCGCTGGAGCGTCAGAATCATGTCGCTCGTCCAGTCAAAAAAAAGATCGACCTCCGCGGAACCGCGGCTGGTAATCGACTGAACTTTTTGTAAACCGGGAACGCTGTTGACGGCTTCCTCGACGGGGCGCGTGATGATCACGAGCATTTGGTCGATGGGCATCACGCCGTTGTCGATGCCAATGACGATGCGGGGAAAATCGGTATTCGGAAAAACCGCAACGGGAATGGTGAAGGCGAGGTATCCGCCGACGAGCATCAAAGTGACGATCAAAAATAAAATGGGACGAGAGAGGCGCTGGAACCACGGCGCACCCGGCTTACTGGAAGAATGAGCTACGCGCGGAGAATCTGGAGGAATATCCATGCGCGTTTAGTCCTTGTCCTTGGCGGCAGGTTTCGCGGCAGCGGCAGGCTTTTCGGACTTGCCGGATTTGTTATCGGGCTCTTTTTCCACCGGCGCCGGTGTTTCGATCTTAACCTGGGTGTTATCCGGAAGCCCGTAGCCTCCCGAGCTGATAACCGGATCGCCGGCGGCAACGCCACTGACAATTTGGGTGAATTCGGCGTTGCGCACGCCCACTTGAACGGTTTTGAGACGCGCGTGGCCATCGGAGCCGACGAGTAAGACATAATCCGTTCCCTCGGGATTTTTGTAAATCGCGGGAGTGGGTACGACGAGCGCGTCTTTCACCGTTTTCGCGGTCATGGAAAGTTGCACGGTCATGCCGGGTTTCAGCGCTGGGTCCGGCTCGGACGCTTCAACCCATACTTCAATCGTGGTGCTGCCGGGATCGAGTGCGGGGCTGACCAAACTGACGCGGCCTTTGACGGGCCCTTCAAGAGCGGGGATTTTCAGCTCCGCGGGATTGCCCACTTTCAGAACCGCTGCTTCGGATTGAGCGATGTGCGCTTTCGCGATGAGCCGAGATGTATTCATCACGGTGAGCAAGGGTTGATTGGCGGTGGCGAGGTCACCTTCAAAAAGCGGGCGATCAGTGACGACGCCATCGATGGGACTCGTGATTCTGGAATAACTGAGCAGTGCTTCGGCGCCCCTCATTCTGCCTTCGGCGGACGCGCGCGAGCCCTGGACGGACTTGAGCGTTTGCTCTTTTCCCACGCGCTGAAGGTCGGCAAGTTGTTTCTGCGCTTGCTCGTTCTGGCTGCGGGCCTGAAGAAAAGCGACTTCGGCGGAATCCAAGTCTTTCCGGGGAATGGCTCCTTGTTGGAACAATTCCTTGCGGCTCTCATAGACTTTCTGTTGCGCTTCGAAATTCGACTTCGCGGCGACGGCGTCGAGCTGTGCCTTTTGAATCTGCTGCGGAAGGCTGGCATCAACGGTGGTTACGTAGTTGGCGTCCGCTTGCTCGAAATCGCCCTTGGTGGATTCCGCGGCGGCGGACAGATCCTTGTTTTCCAGCTCTGCAAGCAATTGTCCTTTTTTAACTCGCGCGCTTCGTTGCACGTAGAATTTCTTGATGGTCGAACTGATCTTTGGCGCGACTGTGGCTTGCTCCAGCGGATAGACTACGGCTTCCGCCGAAATCACTTGTGAGATGGGAGCGCGCCGAGCAGGCGTGGTTTGCACGGAGACGACGGGTTCTTTTTCTTTTTCTTTTTCGTCCTTGCTGCAACCGGTGGCGATGCAGAGTATCACCGCGATGGCGGTGAAAAAAGCCGCCGCTTTGCAGCGCGATGCCAGAGTGGTGATGGTCGTCGAGGTCATGGAGTTGTTAGAACCCCCGTCAGCGTTTGCAAATTAGCCAGGGCCACGCGGTAGCGCACGGCTCCGTCCTGGTAGGCGGCGTTGGCTTGCGCGAAAGTGGTCTGGGCGTCCACGACTTCCAGAACGGTGGCTTCCCCGCCCTTGTAGCGGAGGGTGATGAGACGCAGGCTTTCTGCTGAGAGTTCAGCCGCGCGGTTGAGTCCGCTGAGTTCGTTCAAAGCCGTTTCCGCTTCAGCGTAGAGAGACTTTATTTCAGCGAGGAGCTTGCGCTGGGCGAGGGAGAGTTCTTGCTGGGCCTGCGTGCGCCGCAGCTCCGCCTGCTTGATGCGGCTTTGCGTGGCGCCCCAGTTCCAGATGGGAATATTCACGGTGGCGAGAGCCGAAGTTCCAAGATTTGAAAAACCGTTTTCGTTGTTCACCGCGAAGCGTGTGGCATCGATGCCATAGAAATAATCGAAGCTGAGCGAAGGTAGGTAGCCGGCACGCGCGCCGGTGACGTCGTGTCCCGCTTGCTGCACAGCGGCCAAAGCGGCACGAAGATCGGGATTGTCGCGGGCGGCCCGCTGCTGTACTTCTGCGAGAGTTGGCAGGGGAACGCTCGCGTGAAGATCTTCGGCAAGCTCAAAATTGTCGTTGAAATCGGGAAAGATCAGCACCGCAAAATCGAGCCGGGCGTTCAGGAGTCCGAGTTGCGCCTCGAGCAGCTGGCGGCGGCGGTCCTGCATCTGCAACTCCGCCTTGATGACGTCGGAATGCGCGACTTCCCCGCCCTTTTCGAGATCTTGCGTCAATTTCAGAAAACGGTCGCCCTCATCCCCGTTTTTCTTCGCGGCTTCCAGCTTCAGCTGCGCGGCTGCAACGGCATAGTAGTTCTGCACGACTGTGACGACCAGCCCGCGCGAAGCAATCTCAGCGCGCGCCTTTGCAAGAGCGGAGGCCGCAGATGCTCGCCTGAAAGCAGAAATTGAGACGAGATCGATCGACTCATGCAGATTGGCCTGGCTGACGTATTCGTGCGCGGCATTGTTGGCAATGAACCTGACGTTATTGTTGCTGAGCTGCGTGTAGAGTGCCTGATTGTTGTAGGTGACGCTGGGAAGAAGAGCGGCCCCGGCCTGGTAGCGGTCCTGGCGTGCAATCGCGGCGTCGGTCCGCGCGGCTTGAAATTGCGTGCTGTTCTTCCTGGCCCTGGCAAGAGCGTCATCCAGTGTCAGGCGGAGCGTTTGCGATGCCCCGGCCGATGTCTGCTGCGCGGCTTGCGGGGGTGGAGCGGTCGCGG
>Ga0209058_1000032_pt1 | contig 98616 bp, 114 predicted proteins | sample GraSoiAngelo_147_FD_185904 | JGI IMG/M metagenome (GOLD analysis project Ga0209058, IMG submission 185904) | Grasslands soil microbial communities from the Angelo Coastal Reserve, California, USA - 14_1009_05_40cm (SPAdes) (version 2) | ecosystem: Environmental > Terrestrial > Soil > Grasslands... | reverse complement strand
TGTCAGAGCTTTAGTATTGGAGCTTCCGAAGGGACCGTGGCCTCTAGCCTGCTTCGAGAGGTAGTTCTGGCGTGCGACATTCCACATCGTACGTTTCGCCGCTTTCACCCGTGTCAGGGTAAGGGCTCTTCTCTCGGCTTTGAGTGTGGCCCAGCAGTGCAGTGAGAACGTCCAAGGGTAAGTTTCGGTTCGGGAGAATTATCTCCTCTGCGGATTTCATCTGTTTCCTCGTCTATCCCGGATGCGGGATGAGAATATGTTTAGGCTCGAACGAGTATAGGGATGGGATACATAGCTCCCTATACGACGGTAAATCGCGGTCGATCTTGTCCTCGTCAACGGTGTGGGGGACGGCCGAACTCTCGCTACGATTACGAAAGCGCAGTTCCCTCCTCAACCGTGATTATTTTCGGGCCGCTCGCTCCCCGGTTACGATATACAAGACTGAATCGCCCACATAAGTGGCGTGGTCGGCGATCCTTTCCAAGTAACGGAGAATCAGCGTCGCGGACACCGTGCACTTCAAGTCTCCCCCCGGGTTCTGGGCAGACTTCTTGACAAAGTCCGTGTAGATATTGTCAACGATGTCGTCCATGTCGTTCAGTTTGCTAGCAAGTTCAACGCTTCTCTCGGTGAAGGCCTTGATGCTCAAACTGATCATGCTCTTCGCCTGGTCACCAGCCTTATGGATGGGGCTCTTGTCGCACCCAGATATGTCCCCGAACATCCCCAGAACATCGGCGATGTCGTGGGCGTATCTTCCAAAACGTGAAAACCCATACGCGACCTCCATACACGACTTGATGAATCTCAAGTCGGTCGCCACAGGCTGGTACCTCGCAATCAGTTCAACCGCTAGTTCACTGACTTCATCCTGGAGAATGCGGAGCTCTTCAGAGCAGTCGAAGATCTTCGCCCGAACATCCTTTCCCTGCTCGTAAGCGTCAATTGCAGTGGTGACAGTGCTGTTGGACAATTGAGCCATGTCGAGTATCATGCCTCTGAGCCTGTCAAGCCCCATATCCATCAGCCTAGGCAAATGATAGGCCTCTCCTTAGCCGAACTTCCCGGTCACGTATCTTTCAGTCAGTTCTTGTGCAGGGTTCTCGAAGAGATGCGTCGTCTCACCATATTCTATCACTTGGCCTAGGTAGAGAAAGGCTGTGCGGTCAGAAACCCTTGCAGCCTGTTGCATGTTATGGGTGACAATCACAACCGTATATTGCTCCTTGAGACTCGCTATCAGTTCCTCTATTTTCGCCGTCGCAATTGGGTCCAGAGCCGAGCAGGGCTCGTCCATCAGTATTACTTTGGGCTCGACAGCGAGGGCCCGGGCAATACAGAGCCTCTGTTGCTGTCCTCCTGAGAGGCTGACGCCTGACTTGTCAAGGTCATCCTTGACCTCGTCCCAGAGAGCCGCCTTCTTCAGACTGTTCAAAACAGCCTCGTCAAGCTTCCGCTGGTTCCTCATTCCGTTGAGCTTCAACCCGGCAGCGACATTATCGTAGACTGACATTGTCGGAAACGGGTTGGGCTTCTGGAAGACCATTCCCACAGTTCTCCTGACTTGGACAGCGTCAACATGCTTTGAGTAGATTTCGGCACCGTCTAGGAACACGCTTCCGCTTGTCCTCGCTCCTGGCACAAGCTCGTGCATCCTGTTGAGGCAACGAATCAGTGTTGACTTGCCACAGCCTGAGGGACCGATTATCGCGGTCACCTCGTTCTCCCCGAAACCAATCGAGATATCTTTCAGGACGTGGTTCTGTCCGAACCAGGCGTTCAGTTTCTCGGCTCTAATTTTGAATGGTCCCATTGGCTCTCCTTGGCTGGCGGGCTCTACACGTTTCTCATTTTCAGGTTTTAGTTTCTCTATCAGGAGTTCAACTGTCACGTTCGTGACCTCATCATGCCAAATTTTCCCCTGGTGGCCAGTCTGACTGTAATGTTGAGGGTGAGGACTATGATGATCAGCACAAGAGCGGCTCCCCAGCCCTGTTGTCTCGCATAATCGTATGGTAGCAGGGCTAGCCTCCATATTCGGAGTGGAAGGGCATCAACCGGATGTCCTAGAGAGTAGGTGCAGCTAGACAGGGAGTCACATTGGAAGAACACGCTGCTTCCCAGAACCGTCAGAATCAAGGGCGCCGTCTCCCCGGTGATCCGTGCCATGGCAAGCAAGACACCCGTGACGACTCCGCTCCTCGAGGTGCTTAGCACTACGCTTAGAGTCTCTCCACTTGCGTATTCCGAGCGCTGCGGCCGCGTCGCGAATGCTTCCGGGGACCAGTTTGATAGATTCCTCGGTCGTGCGGGTGACTATTGGCAACATGATGATCGATAGGGCTATCGCACCGGCGATTGTCGAGAAGCTTCCTAGGGCAACAACAATTGTTGTGTAGGCTAGAATTCCAACCACGATTGATGGAAACTGGGTGAGCACGTTGTTGAGAAATCGGAGTGAACTGCTGAGAAAACTGTTAACGTGGGTGAGGAAAGAGTGGCCTACGAAAACAACGTCGCCGAATTCAGCCAGATAGATTCCGGCCATTACCCCCGTGGGAATCCCGATTAGAGAAGAGAGTCCCATGAGGATCAATGTTCCTTGAATGGCGTTGCCGATTCCTCCACCTGCTTCCCCTATGACTCCCGGGCCGCTGGTGAGGAACTCGGGGCTAAGCGCGGGAGCCCCGTTCAAGACCACTTCTACAAGAATACTCGCAAGTGGGACGACTGCCAAGGCCACGCAGGCCACGCACAGTCCAAACACTATCTTGTCCTTGTTTCTGCGAGACAGTGATCTTGATGGTATCACTCCACTGACCCTCTCTTTACTTTCAGCACCTTCCAGACCAATAGTTGGGCGAGGACGTTGATGAGGAGGGCGAAAATGAACAGAATTAACCCGAGCCCGATGAGTGCAGCTGGGTGAAGCGAGGTTGGGTCCGCCTCGTTGAATTCGTTGGCTATGAGTGACGCCAGTGTTTGGCTGGCTTTCAGGAGTGAGGTTGGAATCGCGGCCGGCCCTATGGCGTTTCCAATGACCATCGTTACCGCCATGGTTTCGCCTACTGCGCGTCCCAGGCCGAGGATGGTTGCGCCGAATATGCCTGACCGAGAGTAGTTCAACACCCCAATACGGACAGCTTCCCATCTGGTGGCACCGAGACTGTATGCTGCTTCTCGTTGAGAGTTAGGGACTGCAAGCATTACCTCGCGCGAAACGGAAGAGACCGTCGGGATGATCATTATTGCTAGGATGAGCCCTGCGGTAAGAACATCGAGCCCGAAAGGTGACCCGCTGAACACCGGGAGGGACCCGACATATGTTGAGAGAGGGGTCTCAATCCAGTCTCTGACCCAGAACCTAAAGACAAACAGCCCCCACAAACCGTAGATAACGCTTGGAACGGCTGCCAGGAGCTCGATAAGCTGGGAGACCGGACCCCTAACGGCCCACGGCGACATCTCCGATAGGAAAATTGCTATTCCAAGGCTAATGGGGACACCGATTGTAATGGCGATCGCAGAGGTTACTAGAGTGCCGAGAATGTAGGGGAGCGCGCCAAAAGCTTCCTTTCCAATCACCGGGTTCCAGTTCACACCTGTAATGAATCCGATGAAGCCAAACCTTCGAAACACCGGGGAGGACCCTGCAACAAGGACCACTGTCATTAGAACAAGTACACCTGCGACGATGGTCGCAGAGTACGTCGAAAGAACTTGAAACGCAGCGTCTAAAAACCCGCCTAAGCTGTCAAGGAGACTATTACTCCCCTGTCTCACCTGTTGCTCTTTCGCCTGCAATGATTGCACGCTTTACTCTTCGATTATTCTTGAGTCACCGTTTGGCCTCGCGACGGGCCTTACCTTGGTACGTATGGGATTCCACATCCTAGGCGATTCTCCTGCAGTTCGGCATTTTATTTGAAAAAAGAGGTCAAAGAGCGGTAATACGCGCTCAGCTTCGAACGATTGTTCCGTTGAAGGTTATCGACTTGATTGTCGTTTCGTTTATGGTCGTCACTGAACTGGGTAGTGGGACGTATCCGAGTGCAGGCGCGAGGTCTTGTCCGCCCGGACTGTGTACTATGAACCAGAGGAAGTCAGCTAGGGCTTTGGCTTTCGCCTGCGTCATGCCTTGGACGACGTTCAGCTCCTTGTATACCAAGAGGTAGGTTAAGCTAGCAATCGGGTATGCAGCTTGGTCTGGGGAGTTTAGCAACGTGATGCTCTTCCAGCTCCGGTCGCCCGCAGGCAGGGAGCCGATCGTATTCAAGGCGGCCTTTGTAGAGGCTAGAGTGGGTTCGATGTATTTCCCGTAAGGGTTTTTGATGTAGGAGTAGGACATGGAATTCTGCAGCGCGTAGGCGAGTTCAACATATCCGGCCCAGTGCGAGTTTCCTCGAACAGCTCCTGCCACTCCCTCGTTTCCCGAAGAACCGTAGGAGTTGCCGCTAAGGCTGGGCCACGAGACCGCGGTATTGGAGCCGATGGTCTGGTTCCAAACGGTACTGACAGAGGAGAGATAGCTTGTCCACACGAAGGTCGTTCCCGACCCATCAGACCTGTGGACCACGCTGATGACGTGGTTGGGCAGTGCGAAGCCGGGGTTGATGTTTTGGATCGTCGCGTTGCTCCAGTTCGTGATACTTCCGAGGAAGATTCCTGCGATGATATCGCCTGTCAGGTTGAGGCCCTTCGGAAGAGTGCCGCTCGGAGTCTTGGGTAGGTTGTACGCAAAGACTACCGAACCGACTGTTTCGGGAATGTGAAGCGAGTTCGGGGCGTTTGTCGAATTTCTCTGGTCGTCGGTTAGGGGTCGGTCGGAGGCTGCGAAGTCGACTGTCTTGGTTATTAGGGCTTTTACTCCTCCGCCGCTGCCGATGGATTGATAGTTAACCTGAACGCTTGGGTTCGTTCTACTGTAGTTGATGGAGGCCGCCGAGAGGAATGGGTAGGGGAAGGTTGCGCCCGCGCCGTTCAGGATGATGGTGGACTGGGAAGGCTTTAGGACCCCTGCGATGAAGTATCCAGACACGCCGCTTATTGCGGCCACAATGACGAGGCTCAGTATGAAGATAGTTTTGCTGATTCCGCCGCTCCGTCTTATTACGGTATCTCCGTTGGTTTTCATTCCAATCGTTGGGTAGAAGGAGGTGCGACGCGAATAAGGATGCGCTCCGGAGTGTAGGGATTATCTCCATATCGCAGTAGTTCTCAGTCTCTCACCGGAGGGTGAGTTTCCCGGTGTGCTATCGGTCGATGTAGGTAGCCATGGTCGAGTTACTCAAAGGACCGTCTCGTCCTTCACATTATTAGGCGAGCATCAGTCGTCCGCGAATGGAGAGTAGGTAATCTTCCAGTAACCTATATAGTTCAGTCTCGATTCATCCATAGGCACAGTAGAGGTCAACTCATGCTGAAGCAAATGGAGCTACGCAAGCTCCAGATGACGGGCGGAGCCAGCTACACGGTCTCGCTCCCAAAAAAATGGGTGAAAGAGCAAGGTCTCAAGGTAGGAGACGTCGTCGCCGTTCTTCCAAGATCTGACTCCTCATTGACACTCGTGGCTCATGAGAAAATCCCTTCAGGTGGAGACAAGGCGGCCGAGGTCACTCTTGCTCCTTCAAAAGAGGACAGGGAGGAGATACTCCGAACCTTCGTCGCCCAATACCTCGCTGGGTACGACGTTGTCAGGATAAGGTTTCCAGTTTCAGCCAAGCCTGACCTCCGCACCTACCTCAGAGAAGCAGCACGTCGAATGTTCGTCGGCTCAGAAATCATCGAAGAGTCGAAGGATGAACTCATTGTCCAATGTCTCTCTAGTTACGGGGATCTACCCACACCCAAGATCATCTCACGGATGAGTCTAATCGCCAAACTCATGCTACGAGATGCTGTCGAGTCCCTGAGAAGCAAAGACCGCGCACTCGCAGAGGAGGTTATCAAGAGAGACGAGGAGATTGACAGGTTCTACCTCTTCATTGTCAGGCAGCTGACCATGGCAGTATTGAACCGTAGTCTGATTCAGGAGATTGGTTTGTCGGACCCGAGGGACTGTCTCGTCTACCGAGTAGTGTCCAAGAGCTTAGAGAGGATTGCAGACCACGCCACAAGGATAGCCGAAATGGCCAATCGTATCGACGAGCCTTTGCCCGCGCGGTTCGGTGAAGAGCTAGCGAAGGTTTCTGACCTTACAAGCATGGTATTGGAGGACGCCTTCAAGTCTCTCGCCAAAGTTGACGGAACCATCGCCAACAGTTCAATCACCTCAGCAAAGAAACTTGAGAGAGACGCAGAAAGTGCCATGGACAAGCTGTACGACTACAAGTTGAACCAGAAAACCGTGGTCGCGGTCAGACTCGCCCTTGAGAGCCTGAAAAGGGTCACGGAATACTCAGAGGACATTGCTGAAATGGCGATTAACCTCACTGCACGACGCCGCCAGCTGTTCTGAAGGTTCAGAAAACTTCCAATTCAGGACCAAGCCTCCGAAGCATCTTGTGTTTGCAAGTGGGAGCTTCTTGCACGCTTGGTTCTAGCACGGTGGAGAGAAGTGCCTCCCAAGTTTCCTTGTTCCGATTGTAAGACGGAATGTTTCTCGGAACTACTTGGTACGTACTTGCTGGTTCTCATTGGTCCCACCTCAATCATTCTAACGGCCTTGTATCTAGGCACAAAGGCCACACAGACTCTCATAATCGTCTCCCTCACCTTCGGAGCCACCGTTGCTATACTCATTCTCCTCCTCGGAAAATACTCAGGCGCGATTATCAATCCAGCATTGACCGCCGCAGTCGAAACAGCTGGATTGCTGAGGAGAGGCTCTTCCTTCCCCTGCTCATCTCTCAAACACTCGGCGGGTTGCTCGCGGGGTTCACTCTGCGTTTCGTACTCGGCCCCGTTGACCCGGGCACACGCCTGGGATCCACCACGCTCGCCGTTGGACTAAGCCCAATCATGGGCGTCCTGCTTGAGGCAATAGGCACATTCACCATGGCTACTTCCGCCCTCATTGTGTCGACAAAAATCAAGACGCGTAGAAACCAAGCCATTCTCGTAGGCGCTACACTGTTCATTCTGATTCTCCTAATTGGACCCTTCACCGGTGCAGGGTTCAATCCAGCTCGCAGCCTAGGACCCGCCCTAGCCTCGGGCAACCCTGACAATCTGTACGTATATCTCGCAGGGACAATGATGGGAGCTTCAACCGCCGGTTTGCTCTTCAGGAGAGTTCGAAAACTATGAGCCCCAGGAAGGTCCTGTTTATCTGCGTTGAGAATGCAGGACGCAGCCAGATGGCTGAAGCATTCGCGAATAGGATAGGTCTCAAAGCCTCAAGTGCCGGTACCATTCCCGCATCTAAAGTAAACCCGATCGTGGTAGAGGTAATGAAGGAAAAGGGGATCGACCTCTCCTCCAAAACTCCAAGAATTCTCACCCTGGAGATGATCTCTCAAGCAGGCCTAGTTGTTGCCATGGGCTGTTCAGTTGACCAGGTTTGTCCCAAGCCCATGCTGGCTCAAATGCAAAAGAAACTTGTAGACTGGAATCTGAGTGACCCCAAAGGGAGGCCGCTTCAAGATGTCAGGAAGATTCGCGATGAAATTGAGAGGAGAGTAGGCGAGATTGCGAACGTCGAGCGCAGCGTGTTGAAAGATCGCTAGAACACTTCGATGCTCGTCTCGGCGAAACCGAGCTTCACCAGCTCATTCTTAGCTTTCTCGCGCTGGTCTCCTTGCAAGATGACAATCCCTTCTTTCAAGGTTCCCCCTGTGGCCAACCGATGCTTCAATATCCGCACCACTTCCTTGATTGAGGCTCCCGCCTTGGGCAGACCCTGGATCACCGTCACAGGTTTTCCGAATCTGCGTGTCTCCATTCGGACAACAAGGTGACTCTCGCTACGGTCGAGCTCGCTTAGGAGGCCTTTGAAATCCAAGTCCTCGCTCAATAATGATCACTCGAAACTAGCGTTCATACCTCGACGAGTATCGAGCCTCCTTCCAGCTTCACATTATACGTCTTAACCTTCAGGGTCGGAATTACTGTGAATGAGCCTGTGCGGACATCATACTGCCAGCCGTGCCAGGGGCAAGTCACCACGTGACCCTGCAGCTCCCCTTCGGCCAATGGCCCGCCTCTGTGAAGGCATAGGCTTCCAACAGCGAAATACTGGTCTTTGACCCTGAACAGGGCCAGAACCCTTCCTTCGGCCTGGACCAATCGGCCTCTTCCCTCGGCAACATCACCAACCTCGGCAACTTTGACAAACCTATCTAAAGCAGCCACCTCCCTAGCACTCACGCTATCCAGTGTTTCCCGCTGACCTCAACCGGTTCTTCCCTTGGAAATGCGCCAGCTCGTTTCTTTCCGAACTCGGACAACCACTCTTCCAGAGCGCGGATCTGAACGTTATCAGATCCCAGAACTTCAAGCTCTTCCTTTGTCAGACGAACAGTTCGGAGAATAACCTCTTCAATGTGTGCAGCATGTGTCTGGGTTAGTGGTTTTGGATAGGTTTGAGCCAAGTACTCGAAGTCCTCTTGCAAATGTTCGATGAACAGTATGATGCTGCTCGTTAGATGTTCAATCTCCACCGAAAGCACGTTGTTGTAGGCTCCGATCAGCATCTCCAGATCCGACTGCGCACTCTTCAACTTGGAAATGTGGAGCTGAAGTGTATCTTTCGGAAGGGCCTTCCTTTCTTTCACCGCAGATGTGGTGTCTATGACCAGTGTTATGAGAAAAGTCGTTAGAAATCCGACGCCCAGTTTCGACCTCAACCGTTCTTTCGCTGTTACCTCTACAGGTGCTAATCTCTTCCTCTCGTTCCGTTCTATTATCCTCTCAACAACAAGATATGTGACAGGCAACGTAAACGCTAGTCCGACCAGCGCTCCGAGAACGCTCAGGACAATGTCATCAGAGGTTATTGGCAACGAGGCCAGCCAGCAAGCTAGCCGGTCCATATTTGAATGATTTTAGCTGGGTCAAGTCTTGACTTTCATCAAGCGGCCTTCGTCCGCGTCACAGGGTGTTTCGTTCTTGTTTGTCAGAGCATCACTGCTTCGACTTGACAGGGCTTGAGATGGCAAGTGTGTATCCGTCAGGGTCTCTGAATCTTGCTTCCCGCTCTCCCCACTCGGTCTTCGGTCTTCCATCGAACCTGACACCTCGCTTTCTAAGACGTTGATACCACGTGTCCGCGTTGTCAACATCGAACTCGATAGCCGCAGGCTTCTCCTTGGTAGTCTGTAGGCGAGCTTTCCCCTTGGAGGGGTAAAACCCAATCTGCAACCGATTAGGAGTAAGGACCGCCACGTACTCAGGGGAGAAATTGGCGAACATTTTGAAACCCAATTTCTCTGTATAGAATTCCAGTGAACGCTCCACATCCCTAACTTCAAGCAGGACTTGGTTCAAGCGCAGTCCTTTCTTCGTCCTTCCCATGGGTTTCCAATCTTTGACGAGTGTTATTATGAATTAGTTCTGCCTCCGAGAAGCAATCACAGAGAACCAAGCACGCGCCATTACCTATCTTTCCTTGGCTCGACATCGTCCCTACCCCGAGGAATTGTTTTCAACAGTTAATTACAAGACAAAACTCGGTTTCTTTCAGGTTGCCGGGGTCGCCTAGCCAGGTATGGCGTCGGATTGCTAAGCCGGTTTAAGGTTGCAGTTATCCGATGGGCCTTCGGCCCTCGTGGGTTCAAATCCCACCCCCGGCGCCAGACGAAACTACCTGATTGATTCGAACTTCGCCCACCCAAGATCTTCAACAGAATCCCTTCCGGTACTCCATTCGATGTGCCACCTCTGCCGTAACGTCAGCACCAAAGAAGAGTCCTACCAAGTAGAGTGCCATGTCGATTCCCGCCGAGATTCCACCTGAAGTCACAACTTTGCCCTCGTGGATGAACCTCTGGTGGTCACCGATTACTTTTGGGAACCGTTTCAACTCGTCCAGAGCCGCCCAGTGAGTCGTAGCATGTTTTCCGTCCAGTAGCCCAGCACTTGCCAAGATCAAGGCTCCAGTGCAAACAGAAGCCACTAGTTCGCAAGAGCTTGCTGCCCTCTTGACGAACCTCAAGATGTCAGCGTTCTCCATTTCGCGGCGCGACCCCTGACCGCCCGGCACCACTAGGATGTCGAAGTTTGGACATGATTGAAAACTGTGCTGGGGTCTTACCGTGAGGCCATTGACGCACTGGACTTCTTTGTCGGAGGCCCCCACGGTAAAGGCACCTATACTGTTCGGCTTCAGCCGACCCGTAATCCCGAATACTTCCAGTGGACCAGCGAAGTCTAATTCCTCAGCTCCATCAAACAATAGTATTGCCACGTACTTCAATGCAGCACTCCCGCTCCATCACTCTCCACAGGAAATGGGCTAAGAGCCTCGGAGCGTGGCAGGGGATTATATCCTGTGGGGACTCGGATGGAACTCGACCTGAGAGCTGGCCATGACCCTGAGGAAGTGGCTCGGCGGGTCTGGTCAGGCCTGATACGCTTTGCATGAGATGACGAGTGGGTTTGAGGAAGGAGAGCGGATCGCACGCCTCTCCGTCTGGACCCTTCTAGTCGTCGGAATAGTTGAACTCGCCTTCAGCGGTATCACTGGGAGCATCGCCTTGTTCGCGGACGGCATCGACTCACTGTCCGATGCTGTAGTCTCATTCTTCGTCTGGACAGGACTACACTTCGCTCGTCGCACACCGAGCCGCCGGTTCCAATACGGCTACTACAAAGTTGAAAGCCTCACCGCCCTCATGACAGCTGTGATTCTGGTCGGGGTCTCAGCTTTCATCTTCGCCAGGTCGTACAACGCCTTCATCAAACCCCGTCCGATCAGTTTCCCACTCGTTGCCCTAGCAACGCTCGCAGCAGCGGGACTCTTGTCGTTATACAGGGCCCTGCAGATGAGGAGGGTCGCCAACAAGTACAACATACTCTCATTGAAAGTTGACGCTCGAAACTCGATAAAAGACACGACCTCCTCTTTCGTAGCACTCGTCAGTGTGCTTGGAGCATCACTTGGAATCCACGAGCTGGATGCGGTGGGCGGGATGCTTGTCGCCGTCTACATTCTGACAGTAGCCTATGTCGCGACAAAGGAGTCTTCCCTCGTCCTCCTAGATGCATTTCACGAGCCAGAATTGACAAAGGAAGTCGAGTCGCTGATCAAATCACACAATCACGTGAGAGGGATCAGAGAGTTGAGGCTGCGAAGGGCCGGCCCCTTTATCGTCGGCACCCTCGAGGTCATGGTTGACGGAAACATGACTGTAACCCAGGCGCACACCGTCGCTACAGAATTGGAGAGTTCTGTCAAGACTAGGATAGCTGGGTTGAGAAGACTCGTAGTGGTTACTATCCCGTCAAGCTGACCCTAGCTAGTGTCTACTCCTTTCTTAGGATTAAACAGTAGTGATGGCTACGGTTCCCTACCCAAGCATTGTAGACACCGAGCGGAAGCAACCGCTTGTCGTCATGCAACCATATCCTCTCGTCTTTCGGGACCCATTTTTCCGAGAGTGATGTAAGGGTCTCAAAGGCTAGAGGGTAGAGTCGTCCTTGTGCGAACACGTTGTTCGTCACCACGACCAAGTAGCCTCCCCTCTTCACCACAGTGAAGACTTGGTCGAAAATAGTTTTCTGCGCTTCCAAAAAAGCGTGGTACTCGTCGATGTTTCCAATGTCCTTGGCGTCATCACTATAGTGAGTGTCCCATCCTTTCTCCTCTCTAACCCGCTGGCGCATGCTGGAACGTTTGAGCTGGTTCCAGTACGGCGGTGAGGTTATGCAGAAGTCTATCATCGGCAGCCCGCGCTTCTCCAGAGTCTCGGCCAAGTGTCGAGAGTCCGCTTTCAAGATAACTTGCCGAGTCTCCTCTCCTCCATCATACTCGCTCAACCGCTCCTTGCTGATTGAGACATATCTAGGATTGATCTCTATTCCTACTCCGTTCCGGCCGGCCGCCCTGGCAGCCAGCAGCGTGCTCCCTGTACCGAGGAATGGGTCCAGGACCCACATTCCACGTTTGGTGAAGAACTCGATGAACGCCTTCGCGAGGCTTTCTGGGAAGCCTGCGGGATGGACGATCTTCGCCTTGTCCCGGCGTGGAGGATTGAGGATAAACCATGACTTCGTGAATTTGATCCATTCCTTCCCGGTCAGGTGGTTCAGCTTGTTGGGCTGTTTGCGCTGTTTTGGCTCTAGAATCGCGGAAGACATTATCCGATACCTGCTTGGTCTAAAATTAGGTTTATAAACGGGGTTCAGGGGTCGGCGTCTTTTACCCTGGTAGGTCGGAGTCCAGCCCGTCCCTCTCCGAGGTAGTAGTAAATACTTGGTAAAGAAGCAAGATAAAGAGAAGGAACCCTCTTACGACGTTTTCCAGCACGACCTTGTTCCAAAGCACATCCTCCTGAAGCCTGATGAGGCCAAGGCCGCACTAGAACACTACCACATACGCCCATTCCAACTGCCATACGTCAAAGTCAGCGACCCAGCGGCCAGAGCAATTGGCGCAAAACCTGGCGACATTATCAAAGTCATTCGGAAGAGCGTCACAGCGGGAGAATCCGACTTTTTTAGGTATGTAGTAGAAGAATTCTGAAAACAAAATTGTTGAAATGAAAAATGGCAGTTACCCAAACCCAACTATGGAACCTCGCAAAAGAATTCATCCATGACAGTGGCCTCGTCAGACAGCACATCGACTCGTACAACGATTTCGTCGAGCGAGGCCTGCAAGCAATTGTCGATGAGGTCGCAGAACTCCCCATCGACATCGGAGACTATCCTCTCCGAATCAGACTTGGAAAAATCGAAATAGGCGCACCCCGTGTAATCGAGGTAGACGGGACAGAACGTTCCATCTATCCTGCCGAGGCTAGGATTCGCAACCTTACGTACGCGGCCCCACTTCACATGGAGATGATCCCTGTCATCGGGGAGCGCGAGGGCCAGCCGGAAATGGTCTACATCGGGGACCTGCCGGTCATGCTAAAATCCAGAATATGTCTCCTGTCGAAGCTCGGCCCTGATGAGCTCATCGGTGTCGGTGAAGATCCCATCGATCCGGGAGGCTACTTCATCGTCAACGGTTCAGAAAGGGTCATCGTGGCTCTTGAGGATCTTGCCGCGAACAGAATACTTGTCGATGTCGAGCACACCGGGGTAAATCCGACCTACAAGGCCAAGATTTTCTCCACAACCGTTGGTTTTAGGGCCAGGATTGAGTGCGCTCTAAAAGGTGACGGCGGCGTCTACGTGACGATGCCCGGGATTCCGAGCGACATTCCCTTCATGATTCTGATGCGAGCTCTCGGCTTTGAGGAGGACGCGAAGATAGCTGAGCTCGTCAGCACAGCCCCTCATGTCCAAGACGAGCTCGAGGCCTCGTATGAAAAGTCCCTCGAAGCCACCAATGCAAGGGATGCCATGCTCTACTTGGGCAATAGGCTAGCTCCGGGACAGGTGGACGAGTATCGGTTGAAGAAGGCGGAGTCGGTCTTAGACAGGAATTTTCTGCCCCACCTCGGCAGACTCCACTCTGACAGGAAGGAGAAGGCCCTCTTTCTCGCCGAGATTGCGACTCGTATCATCGAGGTGAAGCAGGGCAAGCGAAGCTCTGACGACAAGGACCATTACGCGAACAAGCGGCTGAAACTGGCCGGATCGCTTCTCGCCGAGCTGTTCCGAATCAGCTTCAGAAACCTGACACGGGACCTGAAGTACCAGCTCGAAAGGATCACGATTAGGCGCCACATCGAGTTTTCGATCGCCAACGCGATAAGACCCGGAATTATTACTGAGAGAGTGCAGCACGCGATTGCCACAGGCAACTGGGTCCGGGGAAGAATAGGCGTTACACAGCTCCTAGACCGGACCAATTTCATCAGCACCCTAAGCCATCTCCGACGCCTACAATCACCGCTAAGCAGAAGCCAGCCAAACCTAGAAGCGAGAGACCTCCACCCAACCCATTACGGCAGACTCTGCCCTGACGAGACCCCTGAAGGCTCTAACTGCGGACTAGTCAAAAACCTCGCACTGTCAAGCAGTATTTCTGTCGGGATTGAACCCAGGGAAATGGTGGACCGGCTCCGCCGGATGGGAGTGGTCCCGGTCGACGAGGCCGACAAGAAACTGCGAACAACAGGAGGCAAGGTCCTAGTCGACGGGTTTCTATCAGGATATGCCAAAGATCCTGTAGGACTGGCTGCCGAGCTGCGAGAGTACAGACGCGAAGGCAAAGTCAGCTCCGAGGTCAACTTCGCCTACCAGCCACCCGAGACAGACGACGGACGAAGCGAGCTTCACGTTAACTGCGACGCGGGAAGAGTACGCCGTCCCCTGATACTTGTCGAGAACGGTCGGCCGCGATTGACGGAGGAGCATCTACTCCAGCTCGAACAAGGAAGAATAACCTGGCAGGACCTCGTCCGGTCAGGAATCGTCGAGCTGTTGGACGCGGACGAGGAGGAGAACACGCTGGTCGCAATGTACGAACATGAGCTCGGAAAGGAGCACACTCACCTGGAAATTACGCCCTACACGATGCTAGGCATCGCAGCCAGCCTCATACCGTTCCCGGAGCACAACCAATCGCCACGTAACGCGTACGAGTCCGCGATGGCGAAACAAGCCTTGGGAGTGTTTTCCACCAACTACTTCAACCGTTGCGACTCCCGCTCCCACCTCCTCCACTACGCCCAGACCCCGATCGTCCAGACGAAGCCGATGGAGGTTTTCAACTTTCTCGAGCGACCCTCAGGCCAGAACGTGGTCGTAGCGATCCTCTCCTTCCAAGGCTACAACATGGAAGACGCGATAATCATCAACAAGTCCTCAGTAGACCGCGGACTGTTCAGGTCGACCTTCTACCGAATCTACGAAGCCGAGAGCCGCCAGTACCTGGGGGGGCTGCGGGACAAGTTCGAGATTCCAGAAGCAGGCATCCGAGGCTACCGGGGGGACAGGTACTACAGGCTCATAGAGGAAGACGGGATAATCTCACCCGAAGCGGAAGTCTCAGGCAACACTGTCCTGGTCGGAAGAACAAGCCCGCCCAGATTCCTTGAAGAGTACCGCGAGTTCGAGGTCAAGGGTCCCACAAAGCGAGACTCCTCTGTCACGATGCGGCCCTCGGAAGAGGGAACGATAGACCAGGTGTTCGTCACAGAGTCCATTGAAGGAAGCCGACTGGTCAAGGTCAAAGTCCGCGATCTCAGAATCCCGGAGCTAGGGGACAAGTTTGCAAGCCGCCACGGACAGAAAGGAGTCATAGGACTACTCGTTCCGCAGGAGGACATGCCGTTCACCGTTGACGGCGTCGTCCCAGACGTCATCATCAACCCCCACGCCATCCCATCAAGGATGACAATCGGACAGTTCGTTGAGACCCTTGGCGGTAAAGTCGCATCTCAGATGGGCGAGATAGTCGACGGAACAGCGTTCGAGAACATTGGGCCTAGCGCACTCGGGGACGTTCTTGAGAAGCTGGGGTTCGAGAAGAGCGGCAGGGAATCACTCTACAACGGAATCACGGGCGAGAAGCTGGCGGCGGACCTCTTCATCGGAGTCGTCTACTACCAGAAACTACACCACATGGTCGCCGACAAGATGCACGCCCGCGCACGAGGCCAAGTGCAAATGCTCACCCGGCAGCCAACCGAAGGCAGGGCCCGAGGCGGAGGCTTACGATTTGGAGAGATGGAGCGAGACTGTCTAATCGGACACGGAGCCTCAGCCCTGCTACGCGACCGACTCTTGGAAGAATCAGACAAGTACACAGCATTCGTCTGCGAGACCTGCGGAACACTCGCCTATCACGACATCAAACAGAACAAGTACATCTGCAAGATAGATGCTGAAAAGGCCGTCGTCTCACCCGTATCGATATCCTACGCTTTCAAACTCCTAGTGCAGGAACTGATGGCACTGGGAATAGCGCCTAGGCTGAATCTAGAGGAGAGGGCGTAGCAATGTCGGTCCAGACGATGGAAGAGGCTCACAAGGTAATCCAAGGCATACGATTCACACTGCTCTCACCCACAGACTTTCGCAAGCTCTCAGCTGTTGAGGTACAAGCCGCGGACACGTACGATGAAGACGGTGTTCCAATAGTCTCAGGTCTCATGGACGGACGCCTCGGGACCTTGGAGCCCCGGCAAAAGTGCAAGACCTGCGGAAACACAGCCTCAGCCTGCCCAGGCCACTTCGGACACATCGAGCTCGCCGAGCCCGTGGTACACGTCAGCTTCGCCAAGCTCACCCACCGCCTCCTCTCCATCACCTGCCGCAACTGTGGCAGGATAATGCTCAGCGATGAGAAGATTGAGAAATACCGCATACGCCACGCGGATCTAAAGTTCCGGCTTAACACCATACCCGACGCATTCCTCGACGAGATCATCAAGGACGCGAAGAAGACCCAGCAGTGCCCTCATTGCGGCCAAAAACAATACCAGATTGAGCATGGCAAGCCAACGACCTTCACCGAGCTGGTGAAGGGAGAGGCCGATGCAGCCCCGGCACCGGTCCGTTTGACGCCGAGTACTGTGCGGGAGCGGCTTGAGAGAATACCCGACGATGACCTCGTCCTTCTCGGAATGGACCCCAAAGCAGCTAGGCCGGAATGGGCCATCCTCCAGGTAATGCCCGTCCCCCCTGTCTCCGTTCGGCCCTCGATCACTCTCGAGTCAGGCATACGGTCGGAAGACGACCTGACCCACAAGCTGGTCGACATCATCAGGATCAACCAGAAGCTTCGCGAAGCCCTCGAGTCAGGCGTTCCCATCAACATCATCCAAGAACTTCACGAGCTATTACAGTACCACGTCACAACCTACTTTGACAACGAGGTCTCAGGATTACCCCCTGCCCGCCACCGTTCTGGAAGAGCGTTGAAGACGCTCTGTCAAAGGTTGAAGGGCAAAGAGGGAAGGTTCAGAGGAAACCTCTCAGGAAAACGAGTTGACTTTTCAGCCCGCACAGTGGTCTCACCAGACCCCAACCTTGACATTAACGAAGTCGGCGTTCCGCTGGACGTTGCCAGCCGTCTGACAATCCCGGAGAAGACGACCGCGACAAACGTTGAGGAGATGAAGAGGCTCATCGAGAACGGGCCCGACAATTACCCCGGAGCACTCTACATTGTTCGTCCGGACGGACGGCGTGTTCGTCTCGAATTCGTCACCGACCGGAAGGTCGTGGCTGATGCAATACAACCAGGCTTCGTCATTGAGCGACACCTCAGAGACGGCGACATTGTCCTGTTCAACCGTCAGCCCAGCCTCCACCGCATGTCAATAATGGCTCATCGAGTCAAAGTCCTGCCTTACAAGACCTTCAGACTCAACCCGACCGTTTGCCCACCCTACAACGCGGACTTTGACGGGGACGAGATGAACCTTCACGTTCCCCAGGGCGAAGAGGCACGGACGGAGGCACGCCTATTGATGCAGGTGCAAGACCAGATCCTCTCCCCTCGCTACGGAGGCCCTATCATCGGCGCCATACGGGACTCGCTGACAACCGCCTTCCTCCTGACGCAAAAGACGACCTTGCTCAACCGGGACCAAGTGTCGAAGCTTTTGGCCGCCGCGGGCTACGACGGTCCAATGCTCGAACCTGCTGTGACCAGACCAGAAGAACGTTGGACGGGAAAACAAGTGTTCAGCGTTGTCATCCCACTAGGCTTCAACTTCATCTCAAAATCCAACCTGTCAACGTACTACAAGTGCCAGGATTGCGACAGAGGAGTAATGCACGAATGTCCCTACGACGCCTTCATCGTCATTAAAGACGGAATACTGGAAAGGGGCGTAATAGACAAGGCGTCCATTGGGGCCGAAAAGTCCGAGAGTCTCTTTCACCGAATTGTCAAAGACTACGGTGCCGAGGAAGCGCGCCGTTTCCTCAACTCTGTTACACGCCTGCTTGACAGGTTCATGATTCTACGCGGCTTCACATACGCCTTTGACGAGCTCAATATACCCGACGCTACAAGGGACAAGATCAAGAAGGCTATCGAAAAGGCGGAGGAGAAAGTCAACGAGTACATCGAGTCATACCGTAAAGCTACGCTGGAACGATTGCCAGGTCAGACCCTCGAGGAATCGCTTGAGTTGTACATCATGAACGAGCTGTCCCGTGCCCGAGACGTTGCGGGCGAGTACGCGGACCAGTTCTTCAACATGGAGAACAGTGGCGTGATAATGAGCCGCGCGGGGGCGAGAGGTAGCACGCTCAATATTGCCCAGATGACCGCGAGCGTCGGCCAACAATCAATCCGCGGCAAGAGAATACTACGAGGCTACCGAGGAAGAGCACTGTCCTTCTTCAAACCCGGAGACGCAGGCGCGGCGGCGAGAGGTTTCGTCTACAACTGCTACAGGGACGGGCTTGACCCTATCGAGTTCTTCTTCCACGCAATGGGGGGACGCGAGGGACTAGTGGACACAGCCGTCAGGACCCAGCAGAGCGGGTACATGCAGCGCCGGCTCATCAATGCCCTCGAACACTTACGTGTCGAGTACGACGGAACAGTTCGCGACTCGAGGGGGAACATTATCCAGGTTCGGTATGGGGAAGACGGGGTCGACACGGCGAAGAGTGATCACGGAAAAGCTGTGAACATTGACCGGCTGGTCGAACGTGTACGCTTGACGATGAAGAAGGGAGTCGCCTCCTCGAAAGACTACGTGGAGGACGAGGTTGAGAAGGCCCGGGAGGCCTTGTCCCCGCTAATTCTGAACAAGCTCCGATCAACCCTTGTCAACGCGAAGCTTCCCCGTGGGGCTGTGGACGAGGCGGTGGCGGAGGTTATCGAGAACTACAAGCGAGCTCTCGTCGAACCGGGCGAGGCGGCGGGCATAGTTTCGGCACAATCAATTGGGGAGCCCGGGACGCAGATGACGCTTCGAACATTCCACTTTGCCGGTGTCCGAGAACAGAACGTCACCCTAGGGCTCCCACGACTCATAGAGATTGTCGATGCGAGAAAGATCCCCTCAACCCCGAACATGACAGTATTCCTAGACGCGAAACACCGGACGAGCAGAGAGAAAGCCCAGGAGGTCGCGACCCAGCTAACACACAGCACCTTGGGCGATATTGCGAGCAGTATTGAATCCGACATTACTAGGATGAGGATCGATGTGAAGCTGAACCCGCAAGCCATGAGAGACCGAGAGGTCTCCGTGCAGGAGGTCCGGGACCAGGTGAAGCCGACAGGCTGCGAGGTAAAAGTGGAAGGCTACCGCATGGAGATCAAATCGAAGGACTTGGAGATTCCACAGTTCCGAAGGCTCGCGAACAAGCTGCCCAGCCACCACATCAAAGGAATACCCGCGGTGAAACGGGTCCTCGTCCTAGAGGAGAAGGGAGAATGGATGATTCGCACCGAAGGCTCCAGCCTCGCACTCGCACTCGAAGTGCCCGGTGTAGACACTACACGAACCACGAGCAACAACATCAACGAGACGGCTGTCGTCCTCGGCATCGAGGCAGCCCGGAACATTATCGTCCGCGAAGCGCTCGGGGTCTTGGAGGAGCAGGGATTAGACGTGGACATACGCCACGTCATGCTGGTCGCTGACATGATGACCTCCTCCGGCGAGGTCTTACAGGTGGGACGTCACGGTGTAAGCGGAGAGAAGGCGAGCACTCTTGCAAAAGCAGCGTTCGAGATCACCATACCCACCATCGTAGACGCTGCAGTGAAAGGCATCACGGACCAGCTGCGCGGAGTCGCCGAGAACGTTATTGTCGGCCAACAGATCCCGATGGGCACCGGGCTGATCGAGGTGTCCATGTCGATGCAGCGCAAGGGAGGAAAATAGGACAGTGGACGTGAACAAACAGATTCGCATGGCGGTCAAAACAGGCAAAGTGATCTTCGGCAGCAAGACAGTCCTCTCTAGCACCGGGCAGGCTCGGGCTAAACTGGTCATACTCGCAAATAATTGCGCACGTAACAATCGGGAGAGCATTATATACAACGCGGAGCTTTCAGAGGTTCCGGTGTACGTCTTCCAAGGCTCCAGCCTCGACCTAGGCGCTTTGTGCGAGAAACCGTTCCCGGTCTCAGCACTCGTTGTCAGGGAGCCGGGCGACTCTGAGGTTTTGAAGCTGGCCGAGAAATAGTGATGCTCCAGCCCAAGATCAAGCTGACCAGTGAAGAGATGAAGTACATGGCCCTGTTCGAGAGCATCACAGGCGCCACGACACAGGACTGTGTGATAGACGAGAAGCTCGGCCGGATTATCTTCGTCGCGAAACAGGGCGACATGGGCCTGGCCATCGGCAAGGGCGGGAAGAACATTAACACGTTGCGCCGGATGACCAGCAGGCAGATCGAGGTTGTTGAGTATGCCGAGACACCGGAGCAGCTCATCCGGAACAGTCTGGCTCCTGCGAAGCTGAAAGAGGTTCGTGTCACGGAGCGTCCGGACAAGAAGATTGTTGTCGTAGAGGTTGACAGTCACGACAAGGCCATTGCCATCGGAAAGAACGGGCGGACCATTGACAAGACGCGCCTTCTCGTCAAGCGGTACTTCGACATCGACCATGTCGTAGTCTCGTAGCCGTCGCCGGTTCTACGCAGAACCTGAGTTCTGGAACTCACCGGTATTGTGTCTCAAATGGCCGCGTCCGTACCCAGTCGTTCTTACGGGGGTCTTTTTCTGTCTGGCGGGGAGAATGGGCGATTTTTCGCTGACAGGGTGTGAAATGGGCGAGTCTGGGATTTTGACAAAGTGGAATCGTTAGCACTTTCCTTCGGGCCGTTAAGGGGACCGTTGATGGTCGGTGACAGATTGCGATTCAGGACTCGTTTTGGGCTTTTCACCCTTGCGACATGGGCCGGATGAGTTTTACCTCTGGACTGAGCTTTTTCTAAATCATTGGCCGTCAGTGGGAGGCCGGGGGCTGTGAAAGGTGGCGGTTATTCGTTGTCAGTGGCCCGAATGTAAGGTCAGAAGCCCGCCCGACAATGAACCAATCCTATTTGAGAACACAAGAGAGCTACTCAACAGCGTGCCACTGCCCAAACTGTTGAAAGTGCTGAAAACTGATAGGCTCGGCATCCAGGTGGGCTTCTGTCAACAACACTGGGACGAGTTCGACAGGTTACATGGACTGAAAGGCGCTCACTCGCCCCATCAACACGAGACGGGGTAAGAGTTGGGGCTGACGCCGAAGTTGGCTGCTGTTGACCATTCACTTCTTATTTCGGCCGACTAAAGGTAGAGACAGGCCACAAGATGCCAACTACCAAACTGGCAGCAAACAGGTGGATTCGCAACTACACCAAAGCATGGACTGGAAAAGACGCGAAGATCATCGCTTCACTTTTCGCAGAAGACGCAAGCTACCACTCTCACCCCTTCCGACCTGCCCACAACGGAAGAAAAGGCGTTCTAGAATACACGCTCGGAGCCATGGACGTTCAAGAAGTCTACGAGGTTCGCTTTGGAAAGCCGGTCGTAGAAGGGTCCAGAGCCGCCGTTGAATACTGGACAACCATGAAAGAGAAAACAGAAGACGTAACCCTAGCAGGTTGCGTAATGCTCCACTTTACAAAGAATGGACTATGCAAGGAACTACGCGACTATTGGGTCCTGAAACCAGGGAGAGAATCTGCCCCGCCCACTTGGGGCCGCTGAACACGGAAAATGACATGCCTCGCCTCAAGCATCGTCGAGTTCTTGCCGGTTCTTTTCCGATGAATTCGTGGCAAGGGCGCTCACGGTTCTCCAGTTCCTCGTGGTCGCTTCCAACGACAGCAACTTCTCGAGAGTGTTGTTGGAAAGTTTGGTCCTGCCGTATCCATCTGGACAGTAGAGATAGACTTCGCGGCCCTTGATGAAGAATCTGTCGGGAAGCGCATTTAGTCCCTCTAGCCTCTTCAAAGCACCCTTTGGCGGAAGCGCCGATAGGAACGTGACGTGCAGTTTGGAATCGTCGGTGCCTTTTTCATTCAGGAACGAGTTGTCGTCGACGATCTGCGTCATCTCGCTCGAGGTTCTTAGAACCAGCGGAACCGAAAAGCCGAATTCGCTCGAGATCTTCTCCTCGATGCGCTTTGACAGGTTCTTCGAGGAGGCGTTCACAGTTTCGAAAATCACGTTTCCACTCTGGAGATAGGTTCTGACCCGGCGAAATCCCAAGGCCTCGAATGAGTCGCGCAGATTTTGCATCTTGATGATTTTCTGCCCAGATACGTTGATTCCTCGAAGCATCGCGACATAGGTAGGCACGGGTTTACATCTTTCCGATGTCGAAGACCCAGCTCGTTTATGCATTCCGAGTCGGGGGCCTGCCAAGTCCTCACCAAAGTTGCGCTTAAGGTGCTTAGCCAACATCCTCGCGAACTCCCGATACCCAGTACGCATCAGGTAGAAGCAGTACCTATCTGGGAATCGGACTGTTGTTCCAATTAATCCTGTTTAATTGTTAGCACTGTATTTCATAAGATTGAATGCTTCTCGGGTTGGTTTTCGTAGGATCAGATGGCTATCGCCAAACTCATGCCAGAGATACCGGTGTTGAACAGCCTCCGCGTACGCGCCCTTAACGCAATCAATACCTGCAATGGCACTGAGCATGGCGAGATGGCTAGTAACCGGGTCATGGAAGCCCGTGAGGAGGCCGTCCAGTGCGTGCACTCCTATCCCGGGATGGACATAGAGGCTTGTGCTTCCAGCACATGCTCGAAGCCCGTCAGATGCCCACGCGGTCTCGAGCGCCCGCACAACAGTTGTCCCTACTGCAATTACCCTATTCCCCCTGGCATGGGTTGAATTCACGGCATTGGCAGTAGCGAATGGGACCCGAAATGATTCGGGACAAAGCACCTGGCTCTCAACCGTTTCAGTCTCTATTTCGAGGCTGGACACTCCGGCGTGCAGGATTATCCCTGTGATGCCGATACCCTTGCCAAGCAAAGCATCCCGTATCCGTGGTGTTACGGGCCGGGCAGCGCTGGGCATCTCGACGCTTCCAGGGGATCTAGAGAAAATGGTCTGGTATGTCTCGATAGGGTATGCTGGAGTGTGACTATAATGAATCGGTTCCCCATATCTCGCCATCAACTCACTTGCAGGTGCGTCGAAGTGCATGAGCCAAAGCCGTGGGATTCCGGGATATGGTTGAAAGAGGAGAGCCCGACTTTCCCCGATATAGAGCAGTTCGTCCTTCTGAAGGGGCAAGGGCCCTGGTTGTTCGGAGCTCCATCTTGGTTCTGCCGCCCATAGATTCTCTGAGAACTTGGTGGAGAGGTTCAGCCGGATGTTACCGAGTCGACCCCTTGCAGGCAGGCTTGCGGGGAGAGTCGCGCTTTCATTGACGACAAGCAGGTCTCCAGGCGTTAAAAGGTCGGGAAGGTCTGTGAAGGCATGATGAGTGGTCCCTTTCAATGATGAGACCATGAGGCGCACATCGTCCCGTGCCTTTCCCCGCAGTTCGGGTGGCGAGCTGGCAAAGAGTTCCGCGGGACGGTCAAAGAAAAGCTCTTCTCGTTTCAAGTTGTTGCTGGGACCTCCCATAGCATACCTTGTGCCCTGTACCGCTTCCCCGAAACAACCAGCGGGTCTTGATTGGTCAGCCAGGCCCAGAACGGTAAGGTAACCTCTGGTAGTGGACGGTCTGAAATATCCTCGTTCGAGAAGGCCTCTTGATGCATCTGGGTTCGCATGTCCCCAGGATCGACAGCTACTACCGAGATCCCGAGTGGCTTGAGTTCAGTTGCGAGCGTCTTCGAGATTAGGTCCAAACCTGCCTTGCTGGACCCGTAGATTCCCCAGCGCTCGTAACCAGCTTGACTTGCACCGCTTGTGATGTTGACTACCATTCCGTGCGTTTGTTGAAGCTGGGGAAGGGCATCCTGAATCAACGCGAGAGGGCTGACAAGGTTGGTCTCGAGTGTAATTCGAAAACGTTCAAGCGAAGCCTTGGCCAGTTCGGGGAGTGGGGTCTCGCCAATGTCCGAAGCATTGTTCACCAATAATGAAACGCCGCCCATTCGACTTGTCTCGCTCAGCAGTCTTGTTCTATGCCCTGGATCGTTAATATCGCCCGGGAGTGCGCTTACTCTAACTCCACTCCTTCGAATCGAAGTAGCGACTTCCTCAAGTTCAGCCCGAGTTCGAGCCGTGATGACAAGGTCGTACTCTTGCCCAGCCAGAAATACGGCTAGCACCCTACCGAGCCCACGACCAGCACCTGTAACTAGCGCGATGTTTCTCAGCCGAGCTACCTCCGCCTCGGCGAAATCAGGAATCTGCACACATTTGCCCCGGCGACAACCCGATGGGTAGTCTCCACGTTTGCACCCAAGACCTTCTGGAACATCTCATTCTCGACATTGCAGGCCTCCCAGTAGTTCTCGGCGATTGCGATGATGGGACAATTATGCTCCAGGATTTCAAAGTTGGATTGACCTGCCCTCTTGTCCTCGGCCATGTACCCTTCCCGGTCCCGTAGGGTTGCTAGTTGGTGGACCCGTCCGGCGAGGGTTCCCGCGTTCACTTGGTCACGGTACATTGACAGCGTCTCTGTCTGGCGACGACGTAACGCTTCCTCGACTGCCTTACGGCCGAGTTTCTCTTCGATGTAGGCTAACGCGGCGCATGTCACTGCTGCGTAAGCTTTCGGGAAGAGATTCGTGGCTTCAGGCGCCAACTGCAGGGCCAATCGGGGTCGGCCCTTCGTTCCTCTGACCGAGGTTCTTTGGACCAGGCCATGCTGTTCCAGTTCTTGGATATGCTTGTGCACGGCCATCTTCGAAATGTGGAGGCGTTCCGCGAGGGTCTGGAGGTCCGCCTGGCCCTCACGCTTGAGAATAAGCAAGACTTCCCGTTTGGTCGAACCAAAAGCTTGGGGTTCAGCGATTGGGGGATTTGTCGATTCAATGGCTATCATGGTTGGTTGGAGTTAGGGCCCCGAAACTTATTTCAACTTGTGGGTTTACAAAGTTTCGAAAGTAAACGAGGCCCTTGAGCTCTCAATCGCTAGTCGGGTCACGGTCCAGAAGGGTGTTTCGTCGAAGAGTCTGGTTCTGTCACCTTGAGTGTTGCCGGTCAATGCTGGTAGCGAAGAAGAACGACTCCCGAAGCGAAGGTCCTTGCTTCCAAGAGTTTCAGGTTCGCTTTGGTCCCTTCTGCAAAGAGACGCTTTCCGCTCCCCAGAACAACAGGATAGACCAAGAGCCGATACTCATCGATTAGGTCATGTTTCATCAGCTCATGGACAAGTTCGCCGCTGCCTGCAATCAGGATGTCACGACCGGGCTGCTGCTTTAGCTTCGATACTTCTTTCGCTACGTCTCCCTTTATCAGCCTAGAATTGTTCCATTCGACCTCGTCCAAAGTCGTCGAGACTACGTACTTCGGGAGACCGTTCATCCTCTGCGCGAAACCCTGTTCGTCAGTCCTTGACGGCCAGGCATCCGCAAACCCCTGATATGTGACTCGTCCCAGTAAAAGTGTGTCGCTACCAAATAGCTCATCGAATTTGAACTTCCCGATTTCATCGCTCCAGTATGGCATCGTCCAGCCGCCATGCTTGGACTTCTCGGACCCGCCAGGGTCTTCGATGACCCCGTCCAGTGACACGAATTCTGACACGACTATTTTTCTCACTTTATTCACCTGTCCTACTATAGTGGAGTTTGACAACCCCTGTCTTGTAAGTCTTGGATTCTAGAAGTTTCAGTTTATTCAAACTGCGTAGGTCGGTGAACAAAGCTTTCCCCCTGCCTAGCACAATAGGGTTGACATTGAACCGGTATTCATCGATCAAGTCCAGATTCATGAAAGTTGATGCGAGGTTTGGACTAGCGAACAAGATGAGGTTCTTGCCGGGTTGTTCCTTCAGTTTGGCCATCTCGTCCCGAATATTTTCTGCGACAATCTTCGTGTTCTGCCATTGAGCCTTTTTCAGGATCCTCGAGAACACGATTTTGAGTGCGGGATTGAGCCATTGGGAGTGTTCAATATCATGCTTCGTGGCCGTGGGACGATTAGCCGCGGTCGGCCAGTATCCCTCCATGAGCTGGTAAGTCACTCGTCCGAATAGAGCTGTATCTGCAGTGCTTACCAGAGCGTGGACATCTTCGAACAACTCGTCATCAAGACGGATCCAGTCCATCTCCCCATTTGGTCCCGTAACAAAACCGTCAAGTGACGTATGTACGAGCCAGATGACGTTTCTCATCTTAATTCTCCTCCACTAAGCGGAACCTGAAAGGCCAACACTCGGGTCTTATCTCAAGCTTCGGTCGGTGCCGTCAATTTCCTGAACGGTTCTTAGCCGGGTCTATGGAGAACTGTCTCTTTAGCAACTCGTTGAATTCCTTTGTGGTTTTTACGGGTCGTTCAACCCGTTTGCTCCCTCTCGTCACGATAATTTTCTTGTCTGTGAGGGTCACCATTCCTTCAGGGGTTCGGCGGGTGCACATTGGCCCTTTTCTGAAGTGGGAATTTGGGGAGATCTGTTGGTAGCGGCATCTGGGGATAAACTCTTCCAGTCTTCGTGGCCGGAATCGGAATAGGTATTGGGGTTTCCAGCTCTTTCCCCCTTCGTCCCACCGTGAGAGCAGTCTGCCGTCGGCGTTGGAGGTGATGCGGTAGAACTGTCCATCGTCCTTCTGAGGAGCGACGCTGTCTACTCGCTTTGGTTCTATGAAGGAGTCTCCAAACCCAACATCGGCGAGCCAACGTTCTCTCAGTCGTACCAGCAGTGTCATGTGGTCGAATTCTGGAGTGAAACCGCCGTCCTTTCTCGCGACCCGTGCAGATAGCATAGATACCTTGAAACCCAGGGACTTCAGGAGGATTGCAAAGGATCCGTTAAGTTCGTAGCAGAATCCTCCGCGACCGCGCTTGATTATCTTGTCACAGAACGCATCGTCGCTCAGAGTGATAGGGCGGCCCAAGTGTATGTCGAGATTCTCAAATGGTACAGAAAGCAGATGCTTACGATGTAGGCTGCGCAGAGCTTCGATACTTGGGCGAAGAGGGCCGCGATAGGCGATTCGCTCTAGATAGGCGCTGGTGTTCATCAGCTCATTGGTCGGATAGCCCGCGGAGGCCATCTTAGCTTCTTCGCGGTGAGTCGAAGAATGTTTTCAGAAAATCCTTTGTACCAGCCGGGCCCGAGAGGGCGACCCAGAACACTTCGTCACCACCTAAGAATCTTATCTGAAACGAAAGAAAGTGACAACATCGTCTCTCGAGAGAAATCCATTCCGCAATCGTCAGAAAGTTCTTGGACGAGAATGATATTATGTAGCCATCCTTTTCCTCTCGCACGTCCCGGACGGCCGCCATCGCCTCATTCAGGGAACTCTTGTGCTGTTCGTTTTCCTCGGCCGAGAATACATCCAACTCGCAGGCCAAACGCGACTCGTGAGCTTTCGCTTCTTGACTCGGTCCCATGACACATCCGTACTTCTCCGAGGTTATTACTCTCTCCCCTTTACACTCTGCCGCTTCTTGCCGCTTGCACGAGCCTAACTATAGCAACAGTCTCGAAATCGAACATCCGGCTTCAATTCCTGCTCGGAGATATCTGAAGCCAAAAACCTCTTGCTGAGATGAAGAGAGTGAACCACTTATCCGTCCAATGTAATAAGCGCCGGAATCACAGCTTTTCGGAGGGAAGATTTCTCTGGCCAGTCTTGCAGCGATAACTGCGGGTCTTCCGCCCAACTGTTTCTGTCTACTGGCGAGACTCGTATTTATCCAGCCATTCATCTCAGATTGTCAAGGCTGTCCCTGACGAGAGGAAATTCTGGTATGTAGTTCTAGACGAGACTATCTTTCACCCCAAAGGGGGAGGGCAGCCTTCTGACAAGGGGTTCCAGCGGGGGACCGGCTTCAAGCTTGAGGATAGGAAGGCAATGTTCTCAGAAGCAGTCGTGGTGCACTGGGGAAAACTGCTCGACGGGTCCCCGGAGCTTGGCCCTGTAAACGCACAGGTGGACTGGGACTGGCGCTATCTCCTCATGAGGCGGCATTCTGCTGCTCACCTACTGGACTATTCGCTAGCCCAGGTAGTTGGTCACGACGCAGTGACGCTGGACTCTTGGCTCGGGGATCCTTGCTATGTCGCATACAGAGGAGACCCTCCCTCACAAGATCAGTTCGCCCAAATCGAGAAAGTAGAAAACGAGACCGTGACGCGCGGAGGGGTGATTCAAGCCCGACAGGTCGCCGCAGACGAGGTCCACTCTAGTTTTTCCGACTCGCCAAACCTAGAGCGGCTTCCCAGCCGAAAACAGCTTCGCCTCGTCACCATCGAGGGCTGCAGACCAATAGCTTGTAGCGGAACTCACCTACATGACATTTCCGAAGCAGGAGGCATCAAAGTCAAAAGACTGGAGAAGATTCCAGAAGGGTTTCGAATCCGCTTCGACCTGGAGTAAAATGAGGACCGGTGCTCGGCTTTCCCCGAAGGACTTCGTGTCAGATGTTACCGTCCCCCCTCGTTCTTGTGAACGTACTTCCTTTTACCCAACACTGGGCCATGTTAAGTTGGATGAGCCGGTTTGAGCGGGCCGATTCTGCGGCCGTTAGAACTTGCTGAGAACAAGCTGTCCCTCTTTCTAGAACGGTTTCCCGAGTATCGGAAGACTCTAAGGCTAGCCCTGACCCACGAAGATAGCTCTACGAGCCCTCTCAACTACATGGGTTGGCAATGGCATGATGTAGAGACCCATCCGACCAAGCTGATTCGCCTAGTGACTGAGGGCGTCTCAAGAATCAGCCTCAAGACACGACAAGCGACTTACTACGTTCTCCGGGACAGAGAGGCTCTGAAGCGGGTTCTGATAAAGCGCGGTTACTGACACGCACACTCTACATATCACTCATAGACTGGTTTTCTTCCGGTCAAGTAGCAGTTGCGCGTGGTGGTTTCGGAATTCCGAAATCCATGGACGCGCATTTGTACAATTCGAGGGAAATACTTGGCTCTCGTAATGAAGCCGGTGAGCATCGGCAAAGCCATCTACCTCCGCGTACCCAAGGACGTTGAGGAGCTTCTCAGCTTGATGACAGTGCGGGTCTGCACAGTCGACTTCAAGATTGATGAGAAGGGGTGCAGCCTCGTCTACAATTTCGCAAAGCCAATTTCCGACCTCACCGAGGAACCAGGAACCCGGCAACCGCTCTGGCTAGAGAAAGAGCTTCTTCCTTAGTCTCAGCGCCGAGCAAACGCCGTGCCATTCGCCGTGAACCTCCCGTTTTTCTTTTCCCGTAACCGCTGGGAGACTCTAGAGATTAGAGAAAGGTGGTCTTAAACTACCTCAACCAGCGCAAGTTCAGGTTGGCCATTGCCGTGACCAAACCTTGCCCCAAAAAGTGGCGTGAAGGGCTTGACACCGCAGACGAGTAGGGAGCCGTCGGTCATTCTGATCCTCAGGTGGTAGTCAGCGGTTCTGAGAAATTCCTCCTTCACCTTAGTGCCTCTTGAGGCCACTCCGAGGTTTAGTGCCCCGACGTCTCTCATTCCCTCGCCTAGCCCTGCGAAGCCTGGAAGAGCCAAGTCTTCTCCATAGACTTGAACTAGCTTATCCAAGTCCACGTTGAGCATCATGTTCGGGGAAGTCTTTGCCACCGCAGTCCAATGCTTGTAGAATGTGTTCACATCTGCTACAAATTCTCCCTTGAGGGGCAGCCTCCATTTCGCGTCAGGAAGTGTAGAATTATACTCCGTAATTCTTACCCTTTCATTGAAAGCTGCTTCCCCCACTAGTGGTTGGAGCGACTCCGCAACGCTTTGCGAGCTGTAGGTGCCGGAGGGTACTATGAAGCATGCGCCTCCCTGCTTGACGAAGTTGGCCCTGATGATGTTCAGAAGAAGTCTGAGTCCTAGCGGAGGCACGGGGCTCTCAAGGTCGAACAGCACGAACGCTCCCTTCCGAATTCCCCCACCAAGTAAGCTATCTAGGTCACGGCTTCCTGTCGAAAAAAAGCTCGTGGAGTGAGGAACTGGAGCCAAAGTCTTCGATGCCAGCGGGTCCTCTTGGAAGGGAAGTGGGGCGAGTTGGTTGAACCTAGCCTTGTCTAGAGAGAAGGGTAACCTTGGGTAGGAGACCTTGAAGCCTCTCAGTTTGTGGATTTCCAATGTCCGGAGTGTTCTACCCTCTGTCTCAGACGCGCTCAAGGTGACGATCCCGTCGACAAGATAGTCCAGACCGCCAGTGCGTGCCTCGCTTACGACCACAACGCTGACACCGCTCTCGTCCAGCTCTGAGAAGATAGCGGATTCCATCATTCGGCGTCCTTCCTCGTTGGTGTTCCGCAGTGCTCCTTCCCAACTATCAATGACGAGAAGCGCCGCGCGCCTAGAATGTTTCAGTCTGAGAATCTGGTTGAAGATATTGTCAGGTTCCGCTCTGCGAAGGTCGTGAAGCTCATCTATCCACGTAGCCTTGGAGGTTCTTCCAGTCATATTGTCAATAACCTCGTCGAGCCACGGGAAATGCTTCCTAAGTTTGACAGGAGAAACCCTAGTCGAGGCGTACAACTTGTGGCTCTGCTCCATCGTGCTCAGGATCTCGAGGGCGAGCGAGGTCTTGCCACTTCCAGGCGACCCTTGAACAAGAAGCACGTGCCCTGGCGTTTGCAAGAACTTTGACAGAAGCCGGACAATGTCAACTATCTTCGGATGTTCAGCGAGGGTATTGGCTAAACGATCAGCAGTCCCCGTCTCGACTTCTTCGGTGGTGGCGACCTGCGGGGATGAAGGAGAAGTAGGTGCCGATGTTGACATTATCGCTCATGAAATACTAGTAGCGGGCGGCCTCTTTGGAGAAACGTAACCTTTTCCAAGCTTGGGATACAGGTCAGCATCGAACTAATGTGTGTGAGTGTATGTGTCCAACCCGCCCAGGCCAGCGTCTCATACGCTTTTTTTCCTCTCAGATTGAACATCCGTTCGCTTACAGTGGTCCGCTCGCGGCCCCAAGGGCCGTGAAGGTTGTGCCGCGATTACCAGAAGAACGTCTCATTAGGATGGCACATACAGGATAGATGGGCGCCAGCAAAGCAATTCAGTAGCCGGTGATTGCGAAGGGGGGCTGGCGATATTCCAGATCACGTAACACGTCTTGGAATCGCGGGACCGCGGTGGAATACGATATGGTAGCCTTAAAAAGGGCGAGGGACAAGCAGGAAAATCCGAAACTCATCCATTCTTCGAGGGTTGCCTAGCCTGCACCTGTTGAGTGTCCACACGGCCTTGCTGCCAATGACTCCCTCAGCAAGCCCATCGGTCTTGGGAAGAAGCCAGAACCCGTTGGAATCGAGATGAACCACGGAGTTTTTCGCAATTGGGTCCTGCTCATAACGGGAAGGCCTCGGAGAGGGTAGAGGCCTCAACACTTACCTATCGGACCCCCCGATATCTTTCCTATGAAGATCGCTTTGGCCATCGCAATGGCGATACTAGTTTCGGTCGGTGCGGTCGCTGGTGTCTACCTTTACGACCAGTTCCAAGCATCGCCGCCAAAGACTTCAAGTCCTTCATCAGGCTGCAGTGACCCTGCGACAATTAACAGCCATGTCTACAATCCGGAAAGGCTTCAAGTCGTCAAATCTTGCATTACCGCTTCAGGAATAGTAGACAACGTGATCGACGAGGCAGACGGGGACGTTCACATCCGTCTGAGCCTGGACCCAGCTTACAGCAACTTGACCAATAGTGCCAATGACCAGTACCAGTACGGGGACCTTGTGGTCGAGATAATCTGTGTAAACATTCCCACACAGGCAGACGCGACGGCCCCCTGTCAGAACTACACAAACCAGATTCCGATTCCAATTGTCGGCGAGCACATCATTGTCACCGGCCCGTACGTTCTAGACAGAGCCCACCACAACTGGGCAGAGATACACCCGGTTTACTCACTAGTAAACCCCTCGCTAACAACTGCAGTAAGTGTCTCTCAGTATGTTCTGAACATCCGCTATCCTAGCGGCACGTATGATGGATGGCTGGGTCCATCGCCAAGGTCTTACAGCGCAAATGTGACCGTGAGCGGAGGAGACCAGTTTACCGACACGATTACCCTGTACAGCACTTCGTCCTCGGTGCAGAACATAACATCCATCAAAGTCACCAATCCTGGGTTCTCTCTTGTGTCTCCCAGTTCAGCAATCACCTTCGGCCCCAATGAAACGTTGAGCATAACTCTTACAATTCAGACGCCTGACACGAATTATGACGGGCCGCTTTACCTCCAGATTGTGGCCTCCTAGACCCTCAACCAAAGAACCGACGGGCTGGCCGCACTCCTAGGGGAACTCCTCGGGCCGTCAATGCTAATAGGGAGAGCGCGTGTCTACTAGCCTCCCTACCAAGGTGGACGATTGGCAAAAACATCACGGGGACTATTCGCCGGCAACACGCTAGCGAAGAGAAGGGCCCACTTCCGTTGGGCCTACCCGCCGTACAAGCGGAGAATGCTTGGGCTCGACTACAAATCCGACCCGCTGCAAGGATCGCCCCAAGGAAGAGCAATCGTCCTCGAAAAGGTCGGCGTCGAATGCCGACAGCCTAACAGTGCGGTCCGAAAATGCGTACGAGCACAGATCATCAAGAATGGAAAGGTTGTCACCGCGTTCCTGCCGGGCGACGGGGCCCTCAACTTCATCGACGAACATGATGAAGTCCAGATTGAAGGGATCGGAGGGGCCGAAGGCAAGGCGTACGGGGATCTTCCCGGGACCCGCTACAAGGTCTTCACGGTCAATGGCGTAAGCCTCGATGCCCTCTTGAGGGGCAAGAAGGAGAAGCCTCGCAGGTAAGCGCGAAACCTAGCCGCCCAGATCCCCCCGGAGGGATTTCACTAGCTTTTTCCTGCCTAACCAGTCCGGTTCAATCTATCTTTTTGAGTAAAATCAGTCCAAATCTCATTTTAGTCCGTCCCTAAATAGACCCGGAAGACTCGTGAAGGCGAATACTGAGTATGGCTTTGGTGTGGGGAGCGGTCTGCTGTGAATGCCAGGTCCTTGCCGTTCAAAACTGTCCGCATTGCATGAGAGACTTTTGTGAGAAACACAACTCGCAGCACGGGCAGGTGTGCGAGAAGCTCCATTCGCGCGACTTCGCTGTCGCTGGCTAGCAGTTCTCCTGGGGTTTCGTTTCTTGGGCCTGTCTTTACCGACCACGGCGTCTCCGCAGCTTTCTTTTAGTTGGAATCTTGGCAGGTATTGTGTTCCACTCCTTGCGGCCCCGCACGTCGTCCAAGCCTCGATCAGCGGTCTTCCCGTTACGATTGCGGAACTTATGACCTCGGATAATTCTATGGAATTCTGCATACTTTCCTCGATCGTCAAAATCTGCCCCCAAGCCACGCACTTCCACTTCCCGCGAACTTTTACCTGCTCAAAGTGTCAGCACGTCGCAGCTAGTCCTCTCTTCAAGGATCGCAACTTTGAGTGATGATTCCTTCCCAATTCGACCCTCACCTAGAGCCACACGTCGACTTGAGATTTTTCTCCTGAACTCCAGCTGGCTTCCCGGTGGTTCTCGGCCTAGGGCGAGGGTCAGCTGGTTTCGAAGCTGTACTTGCTACGAAAGTCCTTGAAGCCCAGTTCTTCGCCGAAAACGACCACGTGGTCGTCCGACTTTCTCTGGTAGAATGGCAGTTTCACAACCTTCGCGCTCACGTCTTTGTCTCTGATCCTCACGATGATTTTCTCGTTTGGTTTCGCAAAGGTGGGCTTGACGTATCCCATTCCTATTCCGACCCCGAGAGTAGGCGAGAAGCTACCACTTGTGACTTTGCCAATCGGTTCGGTGTCAAATAGGATTGCGTGGCCTTGACGAGGAATGCCTCTAGCCTGCATCTTGAAACCTGCTCGGACCCTGGAGGGACCCTTATCCCTCAACACCTGTATCGCGTCCTTTCCGACAAACTCTTTTTTCTCCAAGCGCACGACCCAGCTCAGACGTGCCTCGACCGGCGATGTTTTCTCGTCAATATCATTACCGTACAAGCACATTCCGGCCTCTAATCGAAGGACGTCTCGGCCTCCTAGTCCAACAGGTCGGATTCCGAACTCTCCGCCATCGGCCAAAAGCTGGTTCCAGACCTTGAGCGCGTTCGCCGGACTCTTGATACTCGCATTCCAGACATAGATCTCGAAACCGTCTTCGCCAGTATATCCGCTGCGGGTCAGCAGGCAAGACTGCCCTGCGACCTTCACATCCTTCGTTCCATACCTGTCCACCTCGTCGAGACGAGCGTGCGAAACTTTTCGCAACAAGTTTCCGGCCCGTGGACCTTGAACCGCGAACATCGCCACATCGTCAGACACATCAACCATCTTGGCAGTACTGCTTTCCCTGTTCTTTTCCAGCCAGTTCCAGTCCTTCTCCCGGTTGCCCGCGTTGTAGACAACGAGAAACTTTGACGAGCCTAGCCTAAACACGGTGAGGTCATCAATGATTCTCCCGCCGGGGTTGCAGAGCAGGGAGTACTGGCCGCTCCCAACCGCGAGGCTTGAGACGTCATTTGTCGTCACTTTGTCCAGAAAATTCTCAGCATCTTTTCCTTCTACGAGGACTCGGCCCATGTGGGAAACGTCGAAGATGCCGACATGGGTTCGGACAGCCTTGCACTCGGGAATGATCCCTTCAAACCAGACTGGTAGGTCATAGCCCGCATAGTCGACAATGTTCCCGTGCGTCTTGTGATAGTCGTAGACCTGGGTCTTCTTTCCCATGAGATAGCCCGCTCAGCGGCTGGGAAGTGTGCAGAGTAGAAAAGGAAGATGGAAGTCTACGACGGAGGGAGAGCGGCTGCGGAGCCTATCTTCAGATTCTCCGTCTCAAAGCCCAGCTTCTTCCCACACTTCGGACAGTATCCCCCGTGCCTCTGAATGATCTCGCTAGGAGTTTCAAGTTCGAGGCCGGTGTAGAGAAGCTCACCGCACTTGGCACAGAATATTTTCTGGGGCACAGTAAGTAAAACTCCTCTAGAGCCCTCGGAATAGGCACCACCTGTACGCGCCTATTAAACAAGCCGCGATGTCATGATGGCCGAAGGGTTGGGAAAGCAGAGCTTATAATCGAGAATAGCCCGTAAGGGTCAAAGGCTGAGGTCAGAGAGGCTCGGGGAAATGTTTGGGGATCGGTTCTACAAGCTCAAGCGGTCGCTGAACAATCTGGCCTTCAAAATGAGCTTCGTCAAACTCACACCCGGCTCAAGCAGACCCCTATTACCAGTAGTCTCATTCCTCGTACTGGGCTTCACAATCTTCGTCCTCGGCGGCGGCCTTTTCGTCGCCGTCGGAGCGGGAGGGGCAGGTGTTCAAGGACTGCTCAACGTGCAGCAAGGCCTAGCCTTCGTGGTTCCCGGGGATGTTAACAACCAGACCCCTCAGGAGTTCATCTTGGCCTCCCTGCTCTACGCGTTGGGTGTCGCGGGTCTCTACATGTTGTTCCTGAGCACCCGAAACGCTTACCGGCCCAAATGGGCCTACTCCTACATGATGTTAGGAGTGATCCTGACGATTGTCTTCATAGGAACAGCCTACTTCGTGCTTTACAACAAGATACCTTACCGCTAGAGTCACTATTCTGATAAGCAGCCCCGTCCTGCTGCATCCAGCCGTTCCAATGCAAGTCTACGATAACATACTCGGCCTAATTGGGAACACGCCCCTGGTCACGCTCAACCACGTTTCCAGGCGAGTAAAACCGACACTTCTAGCCAAGCTTGAGAGCCTCAACCCTGGGGGAAGCGTCAAAGATCGTGTCGGGCTAGCAATGATTGAAGATGCTGAAAAGAAAGGGCTCATCAAACCCGGCAGCACAATCATAGAGCCCACGTCGGGAAACACTGGAATGGGCCTCGCCATTGCCGCTGCGGTGAAGGGCTACAAGCTGATTTTCACAATGCCTGACAAGATGAGCGAGGAGAAGCAAAGCATCCTCAAGGCGTTCGGAGCCAAAGTAATCATCACTCCAACTGTTGTCCCTCAAGACTCGCCTGAAAACTACATCCGAGTCGCGGAACGGTTGGCCAAGGAAACACCGAACTCATTCATGCCGAACCAGTACCGTAACAAGGCCAATCCCCGGGTCCACTATGAAACCACAGGTCCAGAGATATGGCGCCAGACTGATGGAGGGGTTGATGTTTTTGTCTGCGGAATGGGCACAGGAGGAACGATCAGTGGAACGGGACGCTACCTCAAAGAACAGAAGAAGACGTTGCGGGTTGTCGGAGCGGACCCTGAAGGCTCAATCTTCTACGCCAGATTCCACCATCAGCCGGAGCACGCTCGCCCTTACAAGGTCGAGGGGATCGGGGAGGACTTTATGCCTGAGACCATGGACCTTTCCACAGTCGACGAGATTGTCCCTGTAACAGACGAGGAGTCCTTCAGAATGGCACGTCGGCTTGCACGGGAGGAGGGGATTCTTGTGGGAGGCTCAGGGGGCTCTGCGGTGGTCGCCGCGTTGAAAGTGGCTGAGCGTCTCGACAAGGACAAGCTGGTCGTCACCTTGATTCCGGACACAGGACGGAATTATTTGAGCAAGCTCTTCTCGGATAATTGGATGAAAGAACAGGGCATGGTGGGTTAGAGGTCTAGCGTTTGAGGGACCGGGACGTGATGAACCTTCTCGACCAGCTCGAACTCTACACACTAGAAAACTCAGAAGGTCGAGTTACACAGGGAGGGTACTGGCTGTTCGTCCACAAGAGCATGAAGAGCGGCCTGTTGATGACAAGGGCCATGGAGAAGCACCTGAGCTACAAACTGCGCAGCCTCGGCGTCGAACCAAAGTGAATGCTTAACACATACATCGTCGGCCGCCTAGTGCAGTGATGCTAGGACAGAATACGCTCAGGGTCAAACTTCAGGAGTTCGAACCTGGGCAGTACCAACGGTTGGCAGACATTTACAACTCACTCTACCCAGGCTACGACCGCAGTGCCGCCGAGTGGAAGCTCGACGATGACCATCTCGACCGGTCAAAATACCACTTCCAACGCTACACCGCCACAGCCGGAGCCTCAGACCAAATCTTGGCCTTCGGACAAGTGAGCCATGGACTGTCTACATTCCATCCCAAGAAATTCTGGGTCGACATGTGGGTGGACCCGAAATATCAGAAGCAGGGAATAGGCGGGGCGATCTATGACAAGCTCTATGGGGACCTGACCGGCCTCGGAGCTGTCACCGTATGGGGCATGGTCAGGGAAGACAAGCATGACTCTGAACGATTCCTGTCCAAGCGCGGCTTCGCCCAGAAGATGACCGCCTGGGAGTCCCATGTCGACCCTGCACAGGTTGACCTGTCAAGGTTCGAGAAATATTCCGAGAAGGCCGCCGACAACGGAGTCACAATCTCGACACTGGCTGAGGAGATGCAGAAAGACCCAGAATGGGAGAAGAAGCTTTACGACATTGTGATGACGGTTGCGGCTGACATGCCCATGCCAATAGCATTCACGCCCTTGAGCTTCGAGCAATGGCAGGCCTTCGAGATGAAGAGTACTAATCTGCTGCTGGAAGGCTACATGATAGCGAAAAAGGGACCAGAGTACGTGGGAGTGAGCGTTGTCTGGAAACATGAAAAGAAGCCAGGGAATCTCTGGCAAGGAAACACGGGAGTACGACGTGCATACCGCGGCAAAGGAATAGCCATCGCGTTGAAAGCCAGAATAATCGAGTATGCGAGGAAGAACAATTATAGCTTCATCCGGACCTTCAACGACTCATCCAACGCCGCAATGCTGGAGATAAACACGAGACTCGGGTTCAAGCGAGAGGTCGGCTGGATTACATTCGAGAAGAACATAGCCTAAGAAGGCTCAGAAGGTCACGACCGAAAAACTTCCGGTTCTCACACTCAAAGGCTCACCGTATGAGATGGGCCTCCAACACGGAGAACAGGCTCGAGACAAGATTCAACACAATCTCAACGTCTACTTCCGACGGTTCAAGAACGAGACTCTCCTCTCTAGAGAACAGGTGCTGGAAAGAGCAGCCAGATACTTGGAAGTCATCCAGAAGACAAGCCCGCGCTATGCCCAATCAATGAAAGGAGTCGCTGAGGCCTCCAAGACCACTCAGCTAGAGATTACGGCGCTGAACGTTCGCTACGAGCTCATGTACAGCCAGTTCTCAAAAATAGGCCTCAAACCGGTCACCAAGACCGATGGGTGCACCGCCTTCGCCGCCCTCCCCACGGCCGCCAAGAACAAACACATGATCATGGGCCAGAACTGGGACTGGATTCCGGAAGTCAAAGGGCTCTTCCTAAAAATGCGCAACCAGCAGAGCCCCGACGTACTCTGCTTTACCGAAGCGGGAGTCGTCGGTGGAAAGATTGGGCTGAACTCTGAAGGTCTGGGCCTCTTGATAAACGGGATCGTCTCAAGCAAAGACGACTGGTCACGGCTCAAGAAACCCTTCCACGTCAGATGCTGGGAGGCCCTCAGTTCCAGAACACTCAGTCGTGCTACTGGCGTCATAACAGACGGTGAGAGGTCTTGCTCAGCCAATTTTGTTCTAGGACAACAAAGGTCAGAAGAGAAGGGGAAAGTTCTCGACATAGAATCAGCCCCTGGGGCCACCTGCCAGCTAGAGCCGTCTGGAGGCGCAATTGCACATACGAACCACTTTTCCAACCCGAGCCTCCTAGGCGTAGACCAGGTTCTGGATGATGAACGGATTTCAACTCTTCACCGTTACGAGCGGATTCAACGACTATTGGACAAGAAGGTAAGAGGAAGCCAGAACCTCGACACCCGCCTTGCGCAATCTATGTTGCGGGACCATGATGGAAACCCGGAATCTATATGTCGGCACGCGAACCCTCGGTTCCCAGAAGACGAAAGGTATGAAACGGTAGTCTCGGTTGTAATGGACCTGTACACCAGGACACTTTGGGCCACAATGGGCCACCCCTGCGAACAGGAGTACCAGGCCCTCAAGCTCTGAGCGAGTATCAACGGCGCTTGTAAAGCGCATCCTCTCTTAGCAAGAGAAGATTAAGAACGCCGACTCCAAGAACGTCCATCAATGAGATTCTCGACAAAGGCAATCCACGCTGGGCAGGAAGCAGACCCGGCAACTGGCTCAGTAACAGTCCCAGTCTATCTAACCTCAACATACCTCCAACATGAGCCCGGAAAAGAGGGGAAGTACGTCTATTCTCGAACAGGCAATCCAACTCGTAATGCGCTCGAACGAAGCCTCGCGGCCCTCGAAGGTGGAAAGTTTGGGCTGGCCTTCAGCTCCGGGATGGCGGCAACAACAACTATCCTCCTGCTTCTCCAGAAGGGAGACCACGTCATCACTGGCGACGACGTGTACGGTGGAGTCTACCGGCTCTTCAACCAGATCCTCCGGAACTACGGGCTGGAGTTCACTTACGTGGACCCTCGAAACCCGGAAAACGTGAAGAAAGCGCTTCGCAAGAACACTCGAATGGTCTGGGTCGAAACACCTACCAACCCCCTTATGAAAATCGCCGACGTTCGAGCCATTGCAAAGATCGCTAAGAGCGCCCGAGCCATTACAGTCGTTGATAATACGTTCATGAGCCCCTACTTCCAAAACCCGCTCCGTCACGGGGCGGACATCGTCGTTCATAGCACGACAAAGTACCTCGGCGGCCACAGTGACCTCATTGGAGGCGCAGCGATCACCTCGGACCCTGCTCTCTACAAGAGGTTGAAGTTTCTCCAGAACGCAGTCGGGGCAATCCCAGGTCCACTGGACTGCTGGCTTGTCTTACGCGGAGTAAAGACCCTAGCTTTGAGAATGGAACGGCACGACCAGAACGCCCGCAAGATCGTCGACTATCTGCTCAAACAGCCAAAGATACTACGCGTCAATTATCCAGGTCTCAAGGACCATCCGCAACGGGACGTGGTCAAACGGCAGATGCGAGGCTACGGTGGCATGCTCTCATTCGAGCTGAAAGGAGGACTCGCTGAGTGCAAAAAACTGCTCAAGAAGCTCCGAGTCTTCACAGTGGCAGAGAGCCTTGGCGGTGTCGAGTCGCTGATAGAACATCCTGCGAGCATGACACATGCCTCAGTTCCCCGAGAGAGAAGACTCCAGCTTGGCGTCTCAGACGGTCTCATCCGGGTTTCCACAGGGGTGGAGGATGCCGAGGACCTGCTAGAAGACTTGGAGAGGGCGTTCAGAACATCCTAGCGGAAAAAGAGAGACCGACAGTCACAAGCGGGTCTTCTTGATCCCGAGAAGATACGCTCCAAAATTTGTCACCAAGTGAATAGGAGGAGTAACCAATACAACAACGAGAATGGAAACCAGCTCCATCTGAAAGAAGGACCAGCCGACCAACAAACCTCCTAGTACGAAGTCCAACTGGTCGACTATGGGAAGCTGGTCGCCCGGTTTTATCTTGAGCCGCCGTTTAACGAACGCCCCCAGCAAGTCACCTAGCACGGCGCCCAGGGAAATCATGAACCCGGCTAGTAGAAGGCGCGGGTCAAACAGTGACTCAACGGCACCCAGAACCGATCCGGCTATAATCCCTGCAACGAGTCCCCTGACCGTCTTGTGAGAGCCGAAGATTGGCTGCCCGTCAAGAAACTTTCTTCCCCCGTCGAGCGGTGTTCTGCCGCCGAACACCAGGGGCGCAGCGTTTGCAACATATGCAGGTCCAATGAAGAGAAGCGCGGTCGTAAGAATGCCCATGGTTGTTGCCGAATCCTTGTCGATTTTTCCGAGCCTTGCCCAACCATAGTTAAGGGTTCGACACTACGAATCTTCGATTCCTGTCTCGGTGACCCTAAACAGAGCCTTGGGGCCGACGGTTTCTCTACCATCCATCTTCTCAAGAACAGCTTCGCGAACCTCCAGCCGGACCGTCCTTCGCAGACGGAGAATTACCTCCGACCAGTGCTGAAGCGCCCTGGTGGCAACCGGTTCCACTGACCAGTCTCCCATCTTTGGATGACCGTGAACCTCTCCAGTCAACAGGACAGCTAGGGGGTAGCGTTTTGCAAGGCTCGCAAGCGACGCGAGTTCTCTATTCAATTCCCGGTTCTGAGCGAAAACATCCCTTCGGCCTCCAAGCCCAGCACGGTAGAGACCCGTGACCGAGTCAAGGACCAGCAGGGAGGGTGTTCTGGTCAACAAGCCGTCGAGACTCTCGGTAATGTTGACTTGATCTCGAAAGTCTTCTGGACGGAAGACGACGATTCGCTCTGCAACCTCATGGCTGACGAGCATGCTCTCCAGGCGCTGGGGGGAGAATGACTGGTCGGAGTCGACATAGAACACTTTGAGTTTACGGAAGGCCGAGTCGACGGCGCACTGCATGCAGAGAACTGTTTTTCCCGTTGAGGCCTCGCCGTAGACAAGGCTGATCTGGTTTAGGGGGAACCCGCCTCTGAGAAGCCGGTCAAGGTTGCTGCAGCCTGTGCCGAGTCTTTTCATCAGTCAAACCCTAGGAGATATGAACTGGAGTCCACCGGATCTGGGATTAGCCTCGGTTAGACAGGATGAGCAATTGCCCAGTTATACCTTGCAGACAGGCTCAAGCCTCCTAGTCGATGGTCCAGCTTCAGTCAGCCTGGTCTCGGGGGAGGCTATAGTCCTCGGGACTCCATTGGAAAACCTCGGGATGGTCACGGTCAGAGAGGAGAGGCGCTTGCCAATTGAGGCCCGGACTCAAGCAACGTTAGATGTCAGGCTTGGCCCGGGCGGAAACTCCCGCGAGGTCGAAGGCTCAACCATTCCTGTCAGCTGGGCGGAAGCCAGTTCGATTATTCGACAAACCCTTGGCACCGTTGCGATTCTAGGCGACGTGAACTCCGGCAAGTCAACACTCACGACTTTCTTAGCGAACGAGTGTTTCAACGACGGGCTGAGTGTCGGAGTCCTTGACGCCGACATCGGACAGGCTGACATTGGCCCCCCTACTACAGTCAGCTCTTCCAAACTATCCAGACACATCCTTAGCCTTCAAGAGCTCAGTCCTGAAAACGCACGGTTCGTCGGCGACATTAGCCCCTCCAATGTCTCCCAGAAACTCTTCAGCTGCATAGAACGGCTCAAAGGAGCAGCCGGGACAGATGTTCTAATCGTGAACACTGATGGCTGGGTACAGGGTGACGATGCGGTTCGGTACAAGCTGGACCTCCTAACCACCATCAGCCCCGGAGTGGTCCTAGGGATAAGCTCCGGGCTCGAGCTAGACCCCATACTAGAACTTCAGAAGACCCCGAGTCTAAAACTAAAGCGGTCGGCCTACGCAAGGACTCGGAGCAGGGAAGAAAGAAAGAAGGCAAGAGAACAAGGTTACAGGCGCTTCCTTCAAGACGCGAGGAGACAAGAATTCCGCCTCGGCGATGTGGAGGTTCGAAGACACGATGCATACAAACAATTGAAGATACGAGACGAGGAGAGCTTGAGAGGCGTCCTCGGGGGCTTACTGAGAGAAGACGAGCTGTTGATGTCGATATGTCGCATTGAAGGCTTACGCAATGGCGCAATTGCGGTCAAGTCTCCTCTACAGTCTTCGCCGCGAATAATTGAGCTAGGCGCGATTATTCTCTCGCCGAAGTACGAAGAGGTCGGTTTTGAGGCTTAGAACGAGTACGACTCTGGGATAGAATAGACGTAGATAGTGTGCTCGTTGTAGTTTTCTTTCTTGGTCGGCTTCCAGCCGTTTATCATGAAGTCATGGCTGACGATTCTCGACCCGGGACGGGCTTCAGCCCTCAGCTTCGGCTTCAAACGCTCGTTCGCGTAAGTTGTCAAGTAGAGGGTAATCAGCGTCGTCTCCTTCAGGTCCGCGGAAAAGAGGTCTTTATTGAAAATGCGAACTTTCTCCAAAAGGTTCTGCTTCTGAACCTCAGCAGACGCGGTCTTAAACAGGTCCTCGCGGATCTCATACCCAACCGCCGCCTTGACGCCAAAATCCTTCACGGCCGTTGTGAGGATGCGGCCGTCTCCGCAGCCGAGATCGCAGAGAACATCATCCTTACTGGCTTTTGCAACTTCTAGCATTTTGCGGACCACGTCTTGCGGTGATGAAACGAACGGAGCGCAGCTCATGATGTCAACCGGGTCTGGTGGACGCGTGGGCTCCCATTAGGCTATTTTAACTTCTCGGTTTTTTCGCCCTGGTTTTGTGGCTAGTCGGAGAATCGTTGTGAAGCAGTGAAGTTGACAAAAGGCCCGCTCATCAGGTTACTGTTGCCGATGATGGCGATGTCTCCCTCCTCGGTTCTTATCAGAGTGTTTCGGAGACCCACCCGAACCACTCGGCCTTTGATGTCACCTATCTGGATCACATCGTTGACTCTAATCGTCTTGTCTATTACAAGGAAAATGCCGGAGAGGACGTTTTGGAACGTCAATTGGAGGGAGAGCGTAATCGCAAGCCCGACGAGCCCAGTCACGGTCAAGACCGTAAACTGGGAAGCGAGCCCAGTGTAGCTGACAACTCCGAAAAGCCCGATTGAAATCGCCAGTGCCCTGATTCCACGGTTGATGCTTCTGGTCAGCCCAGGGCTCAGCCGTCCTATTCGCGCAGCTATCCTGATACCTCTGATGAGCAGCTCTCCGGCTAGCCACGGAACGACGAGGAAGAGAGTGGACCCGATAACAATGAGAATCGTAGACAAGTCGACCATCTTGATTGTCACGGTCCAGGAAAGATTCGGCCATTCGAGGCGAATTTTCCGGGCTGTTTTCTTACAAACTATTTAAACAACTCAGGAGCGAGCCCGCTTCAACAACTCCTCGACCTGGATTCTCCGATGCTCGGCGACACCAAGATCAACGAACTGGCAAGGGCCAACCTCAGAGAGCCAATCCTTGTCCAAGGTCTCCCAGGTCTAGGCTACGTTGGCAAGGTCGCCATCGACTATTTTGTCGAGAAACTGAAACCTGCAAAGATTGCAGAACTCTACTCAAGCTACCTGCTCTTTCCCGATGGGAACTTGGGCATTAACATATCAGAAGATGGCACCTACTCCCTGCCCAAGTACGAATTCTACGCGCACAACGCGAAGGAACCCCAGGCCATATTCCTGACTGGCGACGCCCAGCCCTCCGTCACCGGCCAGTACGAGGTAGCCAGCATGGTTCTCGACTATGCTCAACAGTTCAGCTGCAAAACGGTCTTCACAATGGGAGGCTATGGCACTCGAGGAGGGAACGAGGCAGGCGCCGTCTACGCGGTCGTCGGCGATCCCGCGCTGGGCGAACGCCTGAAAAATCTCGGTGCGAAACTGGCTAAGGGTGGAGCGGTTACTGGCGCAGCAGGTGTCATACTAGGAATCGGCCGACAGAGAGGTCTGCAGTGCGCTGGATTGCTCGGCGCCACCTCCGGGGTATACCCAGACCTTGAAGCTGCAAGAGCCGTCATACAGATGTTGACGAGCCTAGTGAACCTGCCAGTCGAACTGAAAGATCTAGACACGGAAATTGAGGACCTCCGGAAGAAGATGGAACGATTCCGCAGAGCAGAGCTTGAGGAGCCCAAAGAAGGCGAGGAGAAACCGGGCGAAGAAGGCAAAGACCGGTACATAACATAGCCCAGTCAACTAGCCCTATTAACATCGTTCAGCTTAGGACAAGCATGACATCGACAGTTTCTTTGAAAAGGACCGTTTCACTATCAAGAGTCCTCGATACTAACCCTGCGGACCCTGCCACGGCTCACTCTCACTTCAGCACGAAACTAGCCTTCGAAACAGACCCGTCCGATGTTTACACTGACCTTCAGAACGATATAAAAGATATCACCGTCGTCGACGCTCGGACCCCGGAAGCTTTTGCGAAAGGCCACGTTCCCGGGTCCATCAACCTTCCCCACCGGAAACTCGACGATACCACGACCATGTCGCTTGCGAAAGACAGGGTTATCGTGACCTATTGCGATGGAGTATTCTGCAATGCCTCAACCAAGGCCGCCGCCCGGCTCACAGCCTTAGGTTTCAGAGTCAAAGAGATGCTTGACGGTTTCGACGGGTGGAGACGCGAAGGATACCCCGTGGAAACGGGAATAGGTCCCGTGAAGCTTCAGACTAGTGCGGAATAGCCTGAGCCAGTCCAGCCTCCCCTCATCGGTACTGTTGCTCTAGATTCCTTGATGGAGGCGTTCGGCAAGGAACCTTGGCAGCCCGTTTGCTAGAATGGCGTGTGATGTCTTCTCAACATCATACCTGACCCTTCTAATCTTGTGGTTGACCTTCTCCCTTTCAACTTCTAGAATCATGTACGAGGCTCGCGGGTCTCCGTCCCGTGGCTGCCCGACGCTTCCCGGGTTGAGCAGGATTCCATGCCTATCTTTGAAGGCCATCGGGGTGTGAGTATGCCCCTGGAGGAGTATTGTAGCCTTCGACAGTCTGATTAGTTCTCTAAGAACTGCATCAGGTGTTCCTGGGAAGACATACTCGTTCAGTGGGTCCTTGGGGCTCCCATGATACAGCGCTATGGACTGAGCTGCAACGGTTCGTCTTGCTGATGGCCGAAGCGTTTCTAGGAACGAGAGATTCGGTTGGGACAGGTTCTGGCGGGTCCACTGAATTGCTTTGACAGCTTGTTCAACGAACCCAGATGTTTCGCCGGTGACAATCGCTTGGTCGTGGTTTCCTGCTAGGATGACTGCTGGTTTCTGAGCCTTCATCGTTTCTATGACTTCGTTCGGCTGGGGACCGTATCCTACTACGTCGCCTAGGCAATAGAACTCGTCACAGCCGGGCATGTCAGCTATGACTCTCTCGAGCGCTGCCAGGTTGGCGTGTAGGTCCGAGACAACGACGATTCGCACGACCGTTCCTGGGCCTTGCATGGTCGTTCCCTGGCTCCTTATAATGGGACGCGCCGTGTGACGACCGGGGGATGAAGGAAATTGTTGCAGGAGGCAAGTCTCGAACGAGGCTCCGTCGTGCACAAGGTGTCGCTTCTCTCGATGGACAACGCCGTCTTGGCGATTTGCTACGAGGGAACGATGAAGGTTGGCACCCTCGCCGTTTCAACACCCGGGCTCAGCGAAGGAGCAGCGGGAACGTCGTCAGTTCTGCTTGGGGGAAAATACCTCATAGCCGCCCGGGCGCTAGCGGAGAAGATTGCTGCAACATACCGAAAGATGGGCCTCGCATCGATTAACACTCAGCTCGTCGAGGGAGAAGCCCTCCGCCTCTACTCCGGCCTGCTGGACAAGGCTCGACAAGACGGTTCATCAGGCTCTTGATCGCCCTAAAACCAGGGAAAAAAACGAGTTTATGATCATGGATAGCGGCGTTTACTTGGACGCCGCACCCGTGGGGTCGAACGGTCCGCCCGCTCACCTGATCTTCACCGTCATGGTTATCCATGACGTGATGGTCCCGACTCGGATCGAAACCATCGGCTTTTCATTCGACATTTGATTATCACCAAAACCCAGAACAGCTCACGGTCTAGGTTATGCCCGACGTTACGCAACTGGGAGTGGAAAGAATCTCAATGTCCTTTAATAGAAAGAGTACGGCGTCACCCGTTGCGTGTCACGTGGGCTCTAGCGGCGAGAGCTGGTTCTAGAATTAGCCGACGGTCAGCGCCAATGGTTCGTTTTCGATGATGACCCTTCTTTGGTCTCAACACCGTTGTTGTTGGAAACCCATTCGGGAACGATGACTGCGCGGATGAGTTCTTGGATCGAGATTCCCCTTTTTTTCGCAACTTTCTCTAGTTCTCGGAAGATGATGTCATCTAGTGTTTGCATAAACTTAGGCAGTTGTAGCCACCACGAATTCTCCGGATATCCAAACTCACTCCCCGGGTTGAAATATAGTGCTGACGTAACTCGCAGAATTCTATACAAGTGACACCGGACAGGGAGTAGTGATGCTAGTAGGAAATTTTTCCGGAAAGGGGTACATCGCCCAGAATCTGTTTTGAGGCGGCTTCGACTTTGAACCGGTAACCGTCGCGAGTGTAGACCCTGACCAGGTTCATGAAAGTTCGCAAGACCCCGACGACTTGGGAGACTTCGGACAGCTGGACCAGCTGTTTCTTTCCGGTTGGCCCCTTTCTGAACACTGGTATATCCATTGGTTGTATCTCGACGGCATGATGGTAGGGGACTGAGGGAAGTGTGGGGGTGTCGATTATCACGTCCTCTTCGGGTACCTTTGCTTTGCGCGCGATCTCGTTCTGCACCTGTTTCCGAACCGCTTCTTTTGTGATAACATTCGAGACGAGTTCCTCACGCGCATACAAAGTTCTCTCATAGGAGCACTTGAGAAGCCTCCTCATCTCCAAGTCCTGAATTATCTTCTTGGAACGCTTGCATTCTCTTAGCTCCGTCCAGACCTTGTAATCATCCAGTCTCAGATAGTCCTCAGGCTCATCAAATTCGAGCAGTTTCAACTCGTCCTTGGCCGCTTCCATGGCTCGGACAATCATGATCTGGACGGCGCGTGAGGCGCGGTGGAAGTATATGGTTCGGAATGATTCCAGCCGGGCTAGGAGAAAGCTTTCCAGGGTGGCTACCGCTGTCCCGTCGACGGCAAGGTTTCCATTCAAGACGTCCATGGTGTAGAGTAGACGGTGAACGTCGATAGACCCATAGCCCGCGCCTGTGTGGAAAGAGTCGCGCACTAGAAAGTCCATCTTGTCAACGTCCACGCTGCTGCTAATGACCTGGTCTAGGAAGGGGCGTTTCCTATCGCCGAGCCGGCCGACAGCCAACTGTCCAAGGGTCTTCGGGTTGAGACCAGCCTTCTCCAGCTTCGACGCTATCTCGGTCTCATTCACAAGCCATGGAACGAGGTCCTCATGGGTCTTGCCGAGATGGTCGACCATCAAAGGCTCGAAGACGTGAGAGAATGGTCCATGGCCAATATCATGGAGCAGGGCGGCGAGCCGCAGCTCACGTACATAGTGTTCCGACAGGTCGACGGGAAGGGTCTCTCCCAAGAGGCCAGCAAGGTACATTGCGCCGAGAACATGCTCGAACCGCGTGTGGTTGGCCGCGGGATAGACGAACTCTGAGCCTGCAAGCTGTCGAATTCTGCGCAGCCGCTGAACGGGGTAAGTGTCGATAATTGTCCTTTCTGTCTGGTTTATTCGAATATAGCCGTGAACAGGGTCTTTGATGAACCCCCAGATTTTCTTTTCCAATCAACTATCCGAGAAAGAACTTTCCATGGATGACTAGTTAACTTCACACACTCGGGCAGTGTCCCGAAGGAGAAAGGCTCGTGAGCTGGCAAAGAGGAAAGGATAGAGAAAATGTCGATGGAACGGCCAGAAGACTTGTCCTGTAAACCTACTTTTTCTTCTTCTTGGGGTTATGCGCAGCACACGTATCACACAAGAACCATTTCGCCTCCCCTAGTTGGCTCCGAGATTGTTTCGCGGACGGAACGGGTTTAAAATATTCCGGTCTTACCTTACAACATCTCGGGGAGTCTGCCATACCCGTAAAGGATGATTTTTCCAAGATGCTAAGAAATCCGACCGCTGCAGCCTTTCAGTGTACACCGGGGCCGGCAAAGATATTCCTAATCTGGACGAGCTGTAGGCCGAATTTGGAAGCGCGGCTTCATTCCCACTTAGCCTAACGGCACTGCTCCAAGGCGCGGAAAACCCCAATTCTTATCTTCGTCTGAACCGGCTAGTAACAGAGAGGTTACCTTTGGTTAAGGACATCGTCAAATGTTTCATGTGCTCCGTCAAAGGAATAGAACGCACCTTCAAGAGCTACGAGGATTTCCAGATCCACCTTTACAAGGACCATGACGTTCACAAGGACCCAGCCATGGACATCTTCAACAAGTACAAGACTCCAGACCCGACGAAAGAGTCTACTGCTCCCCGATGAGATAGATCGCGACCAAGCCCAATGCCACGCCAGCTACCGTTCGAGGGCTAAAGTTTTCTTTGAAGATGATCCAGCTAGCAAATGCTGTCGTCACGATTCCAAGGTCAGTTAGTAGAGCCGTCACCTGGCCGAGGCCGCGTTGGGACAGTGGGATCCCGGTGAGAAATCGTCCTAGAAGGAACATGATGAGTCCGAGGAAAATCACGGGATAGAAGAGGTAGTTTGCCGCGAATATTCTGTCCCTTAGACCGTAGCCGGCGAAAAAGAACAGGGCTACGCTAGTGAGTAGAAGTGCGAGGTATGGAATTGTCTGCGTTGAGAGTTCAATTTGCGTAAGCTTGTCGAGGGTTATTCCAGGGATCTGGTTCGTGCCGTACTTGTAGAGAACACCGCCAATCGTCCCTACTAGGACCACGAGACCAACTGAGAGCCAAAACGGGTCAACCATTCTCTTCTTTTCCTCCATTAGTAAGCCAGGCGGCCTGGTGCTCACTTTTCACGGATTAGGTTTTGGGCTCCGCTCATATGCCTCCGAATGTAGTGGCAATGAGGAGGAGAATAAAGAAGCCGACTATGAATGTCAGCATGCTCCGTTGCATTGTGAAACCCATTGCATTCTTTATCGCAAAGACTTCAGCGATGAGCATCCAGCCCAGGACGACCGCTGCAATCGCTCTGCTGGCGAGTTCAACGGGTATACTGATGAAGACCAGTAAGAGTCCGGGAGACGAAGAGAAGAACAATGGTCGCAAAAGCCCCAAAAAAGAGGTCGCTCCCTTGAACAGTTTCGTCCCTACGAGAAATGAGGTCATTGACCATATTAGAAGCGCTATCATTGATAGTAGCATAGTGGCAAAGATTCCCACCACGATCCCGTACAAGGAAAAATTCCCGTTAGAGTTAGCGTTGAATAGCGCCAGTCCGACGCCATAGCTGAGGCTAGTCAGGGCTAGGACGGCAGTCGCTTGCCCTGTTGCCTTGCTGTCGTTCCGAAGTTCCAAAAAAGTTGCCCCGTCTAATCTTGCCACCTTCGTCATACGGGACCACATCTGTCTGATCTTGGACCGGGTAACTGGAGGCTCGATGGCAGAGGGTAGGGTCATGCTGGTGGTTTTGTCCGACTGATTCCATACTTATCAACTGATTGTCAAGCGGGTGTTCCAAGAGATGCGAAAGTCCGGTCGAAGAGAACATGTTGAAGGATAAGCTAACGGAGGCCAAACCCGATTTCACAGTCGTGGCTATGCCTGATTTCTTCCTCGACTACCTCGTCTCCTTCCCGGGGAAGCTCGAAGACATGACGAAGGCGTTTGCAGAAGTCGCCGGCCGTGGAGGCGGAAACTTGGTCGGCTGGAAACATAGCGTCGGACGCGGGGGCAATTGCTCGAACCTCGTGGCGCAACTTGCCAGGCTGGGCGTCCGGGCGACGCCGGTGATTGAGACGGACGCAATCGGCCACGCTGTGCTCGCCAAAGCGTTGCCCAATGTCGACCTTTCTCACGTCAGGACTACCGGCACATTGTCTAGCACAATTGCATTGGAAGCGGATCATTCGGGACGGCGGGTCAACGTCATGCTCAGCAACCCTGGCTCTCACGCAAGTTTTGGGCCGGAGAAGCTGTCGGAGGATGACAAGACCCTGATTCGGGAGTCGAACTTTGTCGTTGTCCTCAACTGGGGCCAAAACCAGAAAGGAACAGACTTGGCAGAGACAGTGTTTCAAATAGCAAAGGAAGGATCTGCGGTCACCTTCTTTGACCCGGGGGATCCAACTCCAAACCTTGGTGAGGTCGAAGGTCTCAATCAGCGAGTGCTCACCAGCGGCCTTGTGGACGTTCTCAGTGTTAATGAGAGTGAGCTCGTCAAGCTTGCCGCAAACGTGAAGGACGAGGCTGCTCAGGAGGAGAATCCTCTCTTCGAAGCGGCAGGCGTGTTCAGCATGCTGGGCGTCCGGGTGGACCTGCACACACCCGAGTATTCAGCAACCTTCATCGATGGTCAACGAGAACGCGTCCCATGCCTCAAAATCCAACCCGCAAAGGTCACCGGTGGGGGAGACATGTGGAACGCGGCCGACATCTACGCACAGGGACTCGGCCTAGAACATTCGGAAAGGCTAGTGTTTGCAAACGCGACCTCTGCAGCCTATCTGAGGAAGACTGGAGTCGAGCCGGCCAGCCTTGAGGAAATCCTCAAAGAAGCTAATGCCCTTGAACAGTTCATCGAGAGGTAGAAACTGTCGGGGTCCGTCGCCTTAGGCCCGTCTGCTGTTTTATCCATGAAGCTGCGGCGTTAAAGATCGGGTTAGTCGAGGCGTTGATTACAGGTATTCGAACACTATTCTCTTTGAGCACGATGTAGGATTCGAACTTGGGCATCGGCGCATAGGCCACGTGAGCCCAGTGAGCTTTTCCGTTCAACTGGTCATTGACAACTGCATCGGTACTCGGAAGCGTATAGGTTACCATTGCCAGACCAGCTGCCCAGTAGAGTGGCTTGCCCATGCCTCCGGACTGAACGCCGAGAGCGTTCAGGTTGACAAGATCCTCTAATTTGTATCGGACCAGTTCGTGGATGATTAGTTCGTCGTATGGCTTGTAGATAATCTTCGGCAAGGCTAACGCGTCACATCGTCGTTGCGCTGTATTCTCGATAGGTGTTTCGGTCGGGTTTCGCGACTCTTAAATCTGGTCCGGCGAAGCTAGAGCCCCCGCTGAGGGCTGGAGAGTGCCTGGGCATGAAGACTTTGAGGATGAGATCGTGCTCTTTGACAGAGCAGTAGTTCAAGGTGGACGATCAGCAGCTCCTCGAAGCCTCCAGTCTTGTGGGGAAGGATACATCAATACTTGTCCGAAATAGCAGAGGGAGTCTACAGGATTCCCGCCAGAGCCGCCAACACTTACCTGGTTGAGGCGAAGTCAGGGCTGGTTCTCGTCGACACAGGCCTGCCCGGGTCTGAGAAGCGAATACTCTCAACAATGGCCCGGCTCGGAAAAGAGCCTAGGAAGGTCAAGTTAATCGTGTTGACACACAGACACATTGACCACATAGGCAGCGCTGCAGCTCTGAAGAAAGAGACAGGAGCTTCACTAGCCTCACACCAGTTTGAGAAACCGTACGTGGCGGGGACCTTGATGGTCTCAATGCCCCCAGCATGGTCTCTTAAGGGTAAGATGACAAAGCGGTTCGTGTCCCTTGGACAATCCGTTGCGAAACTGTTCAGGCTGATCAACTATCATCCTATCTACGTTGACAAAGTTGCGGACGACGACTCTATTCTCGAAGAGGTGGGACTTGACGGCACGATACTTTGGACCCCCGGTCATACCAAGGGGTCCGTGTCACTCTTCCTCAACAAGCCCAAAGCAGTTATTATCGGGGATCTGCTGCGGAGCTCGCACGGAAAGCTCGTCGAGCCGCTGCTGATGGAGAGTATTTCCCAGACCCAGGCGAGCGTGCAACGAGTCTTGGAACTCGGCCCGGTTCTAGTATGCCCCGGTCATGGCAAACCACTTCCAGCTTCCGCTGTCAAAGTCTCGAAGAGAGTCGTGACACCGGTTCCGGCCAAGAAGAAACAAGAGGAAGAGGATGATTTGGACAAATTAACAGCTGACCTGTTCAAGGTCGATCCTCAGGCCCAAGCTCAATAGCGGTTTGAAACTCGAATTCTCCCGTAACACTCGCTTTCGAAGCGGAGAATTTTCTGACCCTCGCGTTCAGAAAGAAAATGGGAGTTAGGTTTTCGAACGGCCTAGTTTGGAGTCCTAACGCCTAGCCTTCTCCAGGCGTTTCTCTGCATCGTCCCAGTTGACGACATTCCACCAAGCGTCGACATAGGAAGCGCGGTCATTTTTGTACTGCAGATAGTAAGCGTGCTCCCAAACGTCTAGGACGAGTATGGGGACGACTCCTTGCACCGTCAGGTCGTTGTGTTTCTCAGCCTGAAGTGTGATGAGTTGGTCTGACCAAGGCTCGTAGGCCAATACTCCCCAGCCTGAACCTTCGACCTGCTTAGCTGCGCTACTGAACTGTTCTTTGAACGATTCGAATTTTCCAAAGTCAGTGTTAATCTGGTCGGCCAGTCGCCCTCCCGGTTTTCCACCGCTTTGCGGCTTCATATTGGGCCAGAAGGTGCTATGCATGGTGTGACCTGAGCCGTGGAAAGCCAGGTCTCGCTCGATGGCCTTAACATCGACTCCGGCAAAGCCAGTCTGACGTGCTTTCTCAAGCTTGTCGAGAGCAGCGTTTGCACCGTTGACATAGGCTAGATGATGCTTGTCATGGTGTAGACGCATGATTTCTTCGGAGATGGTCGGGACTAGCGCGTTGTACGCGTAGGGAAGGTCCGGTAGCTTGTATCTGTGATGTGGCATGAAGCCCCACCCGAGGCGCTGCTGATAAAAAACTTGGCTCCATGGAATTCTTGTTGAAGACTAGGAGTGCAGGCGAACACCCACCCTGAAAGGATGTTTCGGAACCCAGCTCATAGCAGCCGACTATAAGCGACGGATCGATGCTGATTCTGTGGCCTAGATTGCTGCGGACTTTAGAATGAATCGAGATGACGGGGTTTATGGAGTCGAGGTTCACCAGACCACCCAGAGACTGCTCGCGCAGGGTTTGCCTGAGGCTGCCTTCTTTAGGGGAGAGGATGCATGGCTTCCCCAAAGACGCTCTTTGCGAGGGAAGGAGCTAGCAACCCACATTTTGGAGGAGGCACGCGGGAGTGCCGTGACGGAAGTTATATTAACGGTCGAGGGAACGTGTATAACATACGTCATAATTGTAGTAGGTGGAAGGTAGACACTATTGGCGAACAAAAGCATGCTTGACCTAGACTACTCGAAGTACGACTTCAAGGACCCCGAGTCCTATGTCTATAAGTCAGAGAAAGGACTCTCACGAAGTATCGTCGAACGGATTTCCCAGATGAAGGGTGAGCCTGAGTGGATGCGCAAGTTCAGGCTTCGCTCATATGATCATTTCATGCAAAGACCGATGCCGAACTGGGGTGGGGACCTATCCCAGATAGACTTCAACGACATCTACTACTATCTAAGATCCACTGACAAGGTGGAAAAGAGCTGGGACGACGTCCCAGACAAGATAAAGAAGACCTTCGACAGGCTCGGAATACCTGAGGCCGAAAAGAAGTTTCTATCTGGGGTGGGTGCCCAGTATGAATCTGAGGTTGTTTACCACAGCCTCCTGAAGCATCTTGAGGACAAGGGCGTAATCTTCCTGGACACGGACACGGCCCTAAGGCTTCATCCGGAGATTTTCAAGAAACACTTTGGGACTATCATCCCTCCAGAGGACAACAAGCTGGCCGCGTTGAACAGTGCAGTATGGAGCGGCGGCAGTTTCGTCTACGTGCCTGAAGGCGTGAAAGTAGATCTTCCCCTACAAGCTTATTTCAGAATCAACGCTGCCAACATGGGCCAGTTCGAGAGAACCCTCATCATAGCAGAGCCATACTCAGAGGTTCAGTACATTGAAGGCTGCACGGCGCCAGTATATTCCACAGATTCACTACATTCCGCGGTCGTGGAAATAATCGCGAAGAAGGGTGCTAAGGTTCGCTACACGACCCTTCAAAACTGGTCGTCTGACGTCTACAACCTCGTCACCAAGAGAGCCTACGCTTACGAAGATGCTAGCGTAGAATGGATTGATGCCAACGTGGGCAGCAAGCTCACTATGAAGTATCCATCAGTTTACCTTGTGGGTCCCCGGGCAAAAGCAGAGATTGTTTCAGTCGCATTTGCAGGCAAAGACAGACACCAGGACACTGGCGCAAAGGTTGTCCATCTCGCGCCCTACACAAGCTCTAGGATTACGGCAAAGTCAGTAAGCAAAGACGGCGGACTGACAACATACAGGGGCCTCGTTCACATTGCAAAGGGCGCTGTGGGAGTAAAGTCAAGCGTCAGATGCGACGCTCTCCTCATGGACGAGCGCTCTAAGACATCCACCTATCCTTACATGGAGGTCAACGAGGATGACGCGACCATAACGCACGAGGCCACCGTGGGCAGGATAAACGAGGACCAGATGTTCTACCTAATGTCTAGGGGTCTAACGGAGACGCAGGCTCTGAGCATGATTGTCACAGGCTTCATGGAACCCTTCACCCGGGTGCTCCCGATGGAGTACGCTGTCGAGTTCAACAGGCTCATCGAGATGGAAATGGAAGGCGCCGTCGGCTAGGCCGACCCAGCAGTCCAAACGTTCTTCAAACTCTAAATGCTCTCAGAACGGGCCATGCCCTCTTCCCTAGCCTCTCCTTCCCAGGACATGGTGAAGGAACTCTCCGGACGCCTGTCAGAACCCCATGAGATTAGCCAACAGCGGTCGATGGCGCTCGACCTATTCAACAAGCTACCCCTTGAGAAGTCCCCATTATACTCGAAATATGTTGACATGATAGCCGGTCTCAAGCTGGACTCGATTAGTCTGGGATTTCCGACGCGAGACGAGTCATTGCCTGGTGAAATCTCCCATCTAGTCAAGGGGCGAGAAGAGCCGACACTTGCCCTCCAGGTTGATTCCCAAATGGTTCGGGCTGAAGTCCACGGGACCCTGGAGAAGGAAGGGATCATTCTCACCGATATTCAATCAGCCCTCTCAGAATACCCTGACCTGGCCAGGCCCCACTTTTCCAAAGCGGTTCCTCTAGAGGATGACAAGTTCGGCGCCCTTAACGTTGCCTTCTTCACGGCAGGCACGTTCCTCTATGTTCCCAAGGGACTCTCCGTCAAGATACCCTTCAGAAACATCGTTCTGGTAAGGTCCCGCGGGAGGGGCTCATTTAGCCACAACATAATCCTGGCGGAAGAAAATACCAAAGTAACTTTCATGCAGGAAGCCTATTCGAAACTGGATTCAGACAAACAGGGACCCGCGCTTTACAGCGAGGTGACCGAAATCTATCTCGGTGAAGGGGCAGAAGTGAACTTTGCGAGCGTTCAGAACTTCGAGGAGGATGTCCACTCCCTAGTGAATAGGCGATCAATAGCCGGCCGGGACTCTCGGATCAACTGGACGGTGGGCCATATTGGAGGAGGTATTACAAGGTCGAGAATGGACAGCGTTCTCAGTGGTCAGGGGGCGGCGGCTGAAGATGTGGAGGTGGTTTTCGGAGCTGGAGAGCAGCGGTTTGACGTGGTTACGAACTTGACTCATGAAGCGCCTCATACGACCGGACATGTTCTGGCCAAGGGTGTTTTGAGAGATAGCGCCCGCACCATCTTCAAAGGCATGATCAGGATCGAGGCGGGTGCGAAGAACTCCAGCTCGTACTTGGCCGAGCACGCCATGATCCTGAGCAAGAAAGCGAGGGCGGACGCCATACCCGGGCTAGAGATAAACACGAACGAGGTGAAGGCGACGCATTCAGGATCCGTCTCACAGGTTGACGAAGAACAGGTGTTCTACATGATGGCTAGGGGGCTGACCCTAAGCGAGGCCCAACGGCTGATAATCGTCGGCTTTCTCCACCCTGCTGTTCAACGAATTCCTATGAGAACGGTGAGGGCAGCGATCCAGTATCTGATCGAGGAGAAATGGATGGGCAGAAAGGGGCAGATTCCCCCTGGGGCTGATTCTCTGCCCGAGTTCGAGGAGGAGCCTGAGGGTGAAACGGTTTCCGCGGACCTTTTTGAACGTCATTACAAGTACCGCTAGGCGGAAAATCGAAGTGGCAATGGTCAAAGTTTGCTCATTGTCAGAGATACCACCCGGTACGTTGAAGGGCTTGCAGCTTGACGATGGAAGAAGAGTGCTTGTAGTGAATCTGGACGGCGAACTGCGTGCGTGGGATGGGACATGCACTCATGAAGAAGCGGACTTGTCCACCGGTTTTCTGCTGGGTGAAAGAGTAACGTGTCCATTACACCTTTCACAATTCGACCTCAACTCGGGTGAAGCGGTCACTCCGCCAGCCAAAACGTCTCTGAGAAAATACAACCTCAAAGTGGAAAATGAGGAAATCTATGTTGACCTTGATTGATGAGTGGCTACAAGGGCGCGGGTAGGACTCTGCTTTGAGGTCATGGAAAGCTCTTCAGAAAGTTGTCCAGAGGGGGCGAGAAGTGGACCAAAGACTTTGTGGGTTGATGGGCTTCTATCATCGGCCGACAGTAGCTTCGGTCGCCGCTCCCCAACATAGCCTGGAATGATCACTGCTCTTATCAGTCCCTGAACGGTGACTCCTCTTATCCTGGCTGCGTTTCGAAGGTACCCGTAGACTTCACCATCCAATGTCTGCATGAATCTCCTCGTCTGTTCGGTCAGGCTTGACGACTGATACGCTGTAATTTCCCGTTCTTCGCGTCTGTGTCTTCCCTTCGAGGAGGGATCGGGACCCTGCTTATCCAACCTGATTTCCTGCTGTTCGCACCCCTTGCCGTGGGATATCTCGGGGTGGACAGCGGGAGCCCGGTCAATCCCTCAACGAATTTAACACTTTCCTAAGAAGCGAGGCTTGGATGATTGTATATATAGCGCTAGAGCGAGGACAGTTCTTCCTTCGCGTTTTCTAGCGAGCCTATGTAATTGTAGAGGCCGGTCTTCATGACTTTTAGGGAGAGGAGAGCGCATTTGAGCCTTACAGCGCTCAACTGCCCCCCTATCAGTGACAGAATGTCTTCCTTGGAAATCTTCCTGGCTTCATCCAACGATTTTCCCTTTACGAGTTCTGTGAGCATTGAGGCAGAGGCCTGGCTGATGGCGCAGCCCATGCCGTTGAACCTGATGTCCTTGACCTTGCTATCTCCGTCGAGTTCCATCTGTATCTCGATAACGTCTCCGCAGAGAGGATTGGTGTCTTTCGCCCGAATTTGTGCCCTGTCGAGTTTTCCCTTGTTCCGGGGGTTGCGGTAGTAGTCGAGGATTATCTCAGAGTAGATGGAGCTCATAGCTTGAAGATTCCTCTGACGCGTTCCAGGGAGTTGGCGAGTCGGTCAACTTCGTCCTCGGTATTGTAGAGGTAGAAGCTGGCTCTTGTCGTTGCTGGGATTCCGAGCCTTTCGTGCAACGGCTGGGCGCAGTGTTGGCCCGACCTAACTGCTATTCCGTCTTCATCCAGCAAGGTTGCCATATCGTGAGGGTGAACATCGCCCAAGTTGAAACTGACGACTCCCCCCCTTGCTTGGGGGTCAGATGGCCCGTAGATTGTGATCCCCTTGGTTCTCGACAGCTTGTCTATCGCGTAAGCAGTAATTTCTCGTTCGTGCAACCGTATCTTTCTCAACCCAATATTTGACAGGTAGTCAATGGCCGCCCCGAGTCCTATTGCGCCTTCTATGTTGGTTGTTCCGGCCTCGAACTTGTATGGTGGTGGCTTCCATGACGACTCGTAGGGGTGAACCTCGCTTATCATCTCACCGCCTCCATGGAACGGGACCATTTCGTCAAACAGGTTCCCTTTCGCGTACAGGACACCGATACCGGTGGGCCCGCACATTTTGTGGCCGGAAAAGGCAAGAAAGTCGCAGTCAAGGTCTTGGACGTCTACGGGCATGTGGGGAACGGACTGAGCAGCGTCCACTAGTACGCAGCATCCTGTCTTGTGAGCCTCGCGAATTAGTTCCCTAACGGGGTTTATTGTTCCGAGAACGTTTGAAGAGTGTGCAACCGCGAATAGCTTGGCTCCACTCTGTAAGTGTTGCTGGAACTCGTATCTCTCTAGGATTCCTTGGTCGGTGATGCCGACGTACTTCAAGCTGGCTCCTTTCTCTTTCGCAAGCAGTTGCCAGGGGACGATGTTGCTATGGTGCTCCATCTCGGTAAGCATGATGTTGTCCCCGAGGCCTACGTTCTTCCGGCCCCATGCGTGGGCGACGAGGTTGATCGCCTCAGTGGTCCCCCTGACGAAGACTATTTCATTCGGCGAACGGGCGTTGATGAACCTTGCAACTTTAGCCCGTGCTTCCTCATGGGCCGCGGTGGCTTCTTCGCTTACTTTGTAAATGCCTCGGTGAATGTTAGCATTGTATTCTTTGTAGAAACGGTCCAGCGTCTCGATGACCTGTCGAGGCTTTTGAGCCGTGGCAGCATTGTCAAGGTAGATGAATGGTTTCCCGTTGATTATTCGCTGTAGTATTGGGAAGTCTTGTCTGACTTTTTCCACGTTGTATTGGACTGTCTTCTGCATAGTCTCTCCGCTGACAGTCCGAATGAGGCTTGCTAGAAAAGACAGATTGGTCTAGACGTGTTCGTGACCGTGGTGCTCTTCGGGGCTGCGTGCCCCAGTGGCCTGCTCCTTCCCTTTCGGTATGAAGCTGTGACCGCAACCGCATGTTAGGTAGTCGCCTGGGAAGTTGAACTTGAAACCGCCGCCCATCTCTGTCTCCACATAGTCTATTTCCGCGTCGCCCAGTAGGTCGGCGCTCTTGTGGTCTGCGACGATCGTGACACCATTTTTGTGTTCCACGATGTCATTTTCGGCTGGTTTGTCGAGTTTGAGCCCAAACTGGTACCCTGCGCAGCCTCCCGCCTTCACGAAGACTCGAAGGTTGAGAGTGGAGTCGTTTACTGATTTGAGATAGTCGTGGACTTTGACGGCTGCCTTATCGGTTATGTTTATGGCCATGTTCTCTCTACCTTTCCTAGCTCATTACTTCCTTTTTAACCCAATCGTAACCTCTTTCTTCGAGGACTTCCGCAAGCTCGGGTCCACCGGACTTTACCATTCGTCCGTCTAGGAGAATGTGGACGTAGTTTGGCTTGATATAGCGCAATATTCTCTGGTAGTGGGTGATTATCATTACGCCCATCTCGGGTCCAACCAGACGGTTTACGCCTTCAGCGACGATTTTGACCGAATCAATGTCCAGGCCAGAGTCTGTTTCGTCCAAGACGGCTATTTTGGGCTGCAACACGGCAAGCTGGAGAATTTCGCACCGTTTCTTCTCTCCGCCGGAAAAACCCTCGTTAAGGTAACGGGTGGCAAACGAGTCGTCCATGTCAAGGAGTTTCAGTTTCTCTTTCAGAAGTTTCCTGAATTCAAGGACCGATAACATTTCCTGTCCAAGGTCGCCCTTCTTTCCGCCTTGTCGTACAGCGTTGTAGGCTGTTCTTAGAAACGTGGCCAGGGAAACCCCCGGGACCTCGAAGGGATATTGAAAAGCTAGAAACAGTCCCTTCCGCGCTCTCGCGTCCGGGGCTAGCTTCAGTATGCTTTCTGAATCGAACAGAACGTCTCCCTTGGTTACTTTGTACTTTGGATGTCCCATTATAGCGGAAGCGAGAGTGCTCTTTCCGGAGCCGTTGGGGCCCATGACCGCGTGGATCTCGCCTTGTCTGACTTGGAAGTCTACGCCCTTGAGAATCTCTTTGCCTTCGATAGTGGCGTGAAGGTCTTTGATTTCGAGCTGGCTCAAAGGTCTGTTTTCTTCCTATCCTCTTGCTAGTACTCTACTCGGGGAAACGAGAGCATTATGACATACGTCATATTTAAATGCACAATAACGCTTGGACTGGCACTAGTCCTCGTTTGACCGAGGCTCGTTCTCCAGGACTTGTTCTATTTGCTCCATAACTTCGGGTTCAAGTTTCGGTACAATGTCAGGCGCTTTCATGTTTTCGACGACCTGCTCTGGCCGGGTAGCTCCAGTGATCACTGTACTGACGTTCGGATTTTTCAAACACCAAGCCAATGCTAGTTGAGCCATTGTGCAGTCCAAGTTTTTGGCTATCGGCTCAAGCTGTTTGACCTTCTCTATGTTCTTGGGTGTCATAACGCTCTCTCGTAGCCACTCGTATCCTGCCAGCGTAGCCCGTGAACCTGGAGGTGTTCCTTTGTTGTATTTCCCGCTTAGCAGGCCGGAGGCAAGCGGGCTCCAAATTGTCGTGCCCAATCCAATCTCCCGGTACAACGGCAAATACTCCATCTCCAAGCGATCCCGGTGGAACATATTGTACTGCGGTTGTTCCATCTGTGGAGGGGTCAGTCCAAGCTCTCGAGCTATCCAGTGGGCGCGCATGATGTCAGCAGCACTCCACTCCGAGGTCCCCCAGTAGAGGATCTTTCCCTGATGAACCAGGTCGTCCATAGCGCGCACTGTCTCTTCGATCGGAGTGTTCGGGTCTGGGCGGTGGCAGAAAAACAGGTCCAGGTAGTCAAACTGCAAACGTCGCAGCGAATTCCGGCAAGCCTCAAAGATGTGCTTGCGAGACAGTCCCCTATCATTGGGACCCTCTCCACCCCAGAAAACCTTGCTCGAAACGACAATGCTTTCGCGACGCCAGCCTAGCTTCTTGATCACATTTCCCATCACGGTCTCGGCATTTCCGTGAGCATATGCTTCCGCGTTGTCGAAGAAGTTCACCCCAGCATCATAGGCTCTCGACATGCATTTCACAGCGACCTCTTCTCCAACCTGCCCTCCGTAGGTCACCCAGGCACCGAGAGACAGCTCACTGAGCTTGAGTCCGGCACTACCTAGCCTGCGATAATTCAAGTGCTAACACTAAGTGCCATGAGATTCGGGCCCATTATTATCCTGAACGGAATTGAGCCAACCTAACCCCGGTACATCCACGTGAAGGTTAGCATCTCGGAGGCTTCGATGAGTTTCGGAGAACTGACGCTGATGAACCCGAGTTCACTTTACATATTCTGCGTAGGGATTGTATTCCTTGGTTTTTGCAGGAGCGGGTTCAATTGAGCTATTCAGAGTAAGCTGTTTTTCCAGCATTGTTATTCTCCTGTGCTGTGAGAATAGCATTGAGAATAGCAACGGGAACTCCTTGTTGGTAGACGCTAGCGCGCTGGCTGCGGACGCGTATAGCTTGCACTGTCGCAGCAGGTCTGCAAAAATCTCCTTGTCTTCTCCTCGAAGGGAGTCGCCGAACCGTTGCAGCCTGGTCATCTCCGACTCAACAACCATGCGCCAGGAAGGAATAGTACGGCCCAAAGTGGAACACTCTCATAGAGACAAGACAGGTCCTAATTTGAACGAGTGCTAGGTGTAACTAAAGCACGTCTCCTGGAAAAATCGCCCAGAATCAGCCCTGAATCGCAATCTATCAGCGACCACCAACTCTCGCCCTGACGCCTGAAGGAAAATGCTAACGATCCCATTATCTCAAAACTCTAGACTCGCCCATAACACGTCCTGTCAACCAGAAATCGCCACTCTTCCCGCCGGACAGAAAACGAGCCTCGGAGAATTGACCGGGTACGGACACAGCCGTTTGAGATGTAAGAGGGGTTGATTTGCCATCGGTGTTACTTCGTCATGGGCTGCTGTTCGTGTTCAATACGCATCGCAACCCAGAGCCTGCTCCTCATTCCAATCGCTAACACAAGCGCACTTTGGCTAACCGAGTATAGTATTTCCTTTCAAGAGACGGTTTCTGCACCAATCATCTTAAACAACTATAAGCAAGACAAGCAGTAACGGTCGAAGACTGTTGAGCATCCCAACCCCAGACGAATACTTCGATAGAATACACCGGGTCATCTCGGTCCTCGACGATGAGAACATCAAGATCATCAACACAATGAAGAAAAATGGACCTAGGAACCTCCAGGATGTTTCCCGAAAGTCAGGCGTTCCTTACCCAACAGTCTACACGCGCGTCAACAAGCTTGAAACCCAGGGTCTCCTCCGCACATGGGTGTACCCCAACTTTTCCCGAATAGGCCTCTCACGAGCGATGGTCCTACTCACAACCAGCCCGGGCCGCGAACTGCTCGCCCGCGACGCACTCAAGGTTCCAGGGTACTGGTTGCGAATCACCCGGTGCACAGGAGACTGCAACGGTTACTACTCGCTACACGCAGTCCCCGCCAACAACAAACAGGACTTTGAGCAGTACGTCGACCAAATAGTCTCTTCAGGCCTCGCCTCCGACAGCCGGATCCTGTGGCTCGACGAGTACACCTCCAACATTCCCAATTTTGAACACTTCGACCTCAAAAACGGAACATGGAAGTTCAGTTGGGCCTCCTGGCTCAAAGCGCTCACGCCAACCCAGAAGCCCAGGAAGAAAGCACCTGCTAACGCTGAGGGACAGGCAAACTATGACAAGAACGACCTGTTGATATTGAAGGAGCTAATGAAAGACGCTCGCAAGAAACTCTCCGAGTTCGCCAAACTAATAGGAGTCACCCTGCCCGCGGCTAAGTACCGGTTCGACAATCTCCTCCGCAGAGGACTAGTCCAGGATTACGTTATAGACATCCTTCCCTACCCACCGGAAATATCCGACCTGTACGAAATGCGCCTCGACTTCAGAGACGAAGAAACGCTCCTCGCCGAGGAAAAAGTCCTACAGAGACTCCCATTCATCCTGGGATGCTCCAAAATCAGAGGCACCAACGCTGCGTCTGTGCGAGTCTTCCTTCCCCGTGGAGAATTGAACAACCTGTTGACCCTCTTGTCAGCCCTTGTCCGAAGAAAAATCCTAGACCGTTTCTCTTACCTAGTTTTCGATTTCATGACAATTGAGGCCCAGACATTCTCATACGAGCACTATGCCAACGGGTCAGGGTGGCACTACGACAACCATGCAAACCTTGCCGGGCTCCGAAAGCTTGCCTCAAGCCTAGACAAGCAAGACCACACGGTTTCATTCACTGGCGGAGCGGCCTCGAGTTCAGTCCACTATTTCTATTAAGTCCAATATTGCGAGATGGACACGGCAACCCGTCCCCGCGGGTCAGGCAGCTGCTAAGGGGTCAATCTGTTGCGGTCCCGGGGGAACATGGTAGCCTCCCGGATATTCGCACGACCTGTAATCTTCATGGTTAACCGTTCAAGGCCTATAGACCATCCCGCGTGATAGGGTGCACCGTATCGAAACGCGTCAATATAAGCCTTGAAACCCTCAGGATCCAATCCTTTTGCGCTCAGCTGTTTCGCGAGAAGGTCCGGCAGATGGATCCGCTGTGTGCCTGAAGCAATCTCCAGCCCCTCGTAAATCACGTCGAAAGCACGGCATGTCTTGCCATTTTGATCCGGCATAGCGTAGAACGCCTTCAGCTCGACCGGCCAGTCCACCACGAAGAAGATACTCTCGCCTAGCAGGTCAGACAGCCTCTTCTCCTGGGTCTTCGAGAAATCGTCTCCGACCCGAATTTCCTCGCCCCCCTTCTGAAGCAGAGCTATTGCTTCTTCGTATTTTACCCGCTTCAACGGGAGCCGAACGGGTTCCAGTTTTCGGCCTAGTCTCTTCAACTCCGCTCCGCAGGAGCTCCGCACACTCTCAACACACTTAGCAAGGAACTCTTCCAATGTAGCCATTGCTTCCTGGTCTGTAGCGAATGATTGTTCAATGTCCATCTGTCGAACCTCGTTGAGATGGGTGGGTTGTTCAAACTTCTCGGCCCTGAACACCGGTAGGACCGCGAAGACCTTCTCGAAGGATATCGCGCACATTTGCTTGTAGAGTTGGGGTGACTGTGCGAGAAAGGCGTCCTTCTCAAAATATTTGAGACTGAACAGTTCAGCGCCGCCTTCACTGGCTGACGCGATGATCACTGGCGGCTGGATTTCCATGTAGCCTCGCCCGGAAAAGAAGTCTCTGAAAGAACTTAGAATCAGCGATTGTATTCTGAACACCGCACGCGACTCTTCGCTTCGAAAATCGAGGAATCGCCAGTTGAGGCGCGTATCGAGGAGTGTGTTCTGGACCCCCCGGGGGTCGAGGGGCAAAGGGGTGCCTGACCGGACGATGACCTCTATCTCGGTGGGTATGACTTCGAGACCTGCCTTGGCAATCTTGCTAGGTACGACTGTTCCTTTGACTGAGACGACATCTTCTTGGTGGAGGGTTCCGATCTCTTTGAGAACGTTGGCCGGTGTCTTTGACTTGGGGGCTGCGACTTGGGCAATTCCTTCCATGTCCCTGAGAAGGAGGAAGGCTATGCCGCCGAGAGCCCTCACGTCATGAACCCAGCCGGTTAGTACGACCTCCTTGTTCATCTGTTCGTTTAGCTGGGATGTTAGACGGGTTCTTTTCAGACGAGTGGTGACGGTCGGGTCGATTGTCATTGCTTGCGCGGTAACAGCCCTGTTTGCTTTTCATTTAGAACTTCTTTAGTAGCCCCACGACGAGGCCAACAGAGCCCCGTTGCCGCCAATCGTGATGGTTGTCCTCGACGGTGCGGGAGACAAGCCCGGTCCAGAAGAGACACCTCTCGAGGCAGCCAAGACCCCAAACTTAGACACTCTCACGGAAAATGGAAGCCTGGGCAAGCTCTACACGGTAGGGAAAGGGGTAGCTCCCGAGAGCGACGCTGGAGTATTCTCCCTACTAGGCTATGACCCTCTGAAGACTCATTTGTCAAGGGGCGTTGTTGAGGCTCTCGGGGCCGCGGTCGGATTCAGAAACGGAGACCTTGCTCTGAGAGCGGGGTTCGCAACTGTGGAGGATGGAAGGCTTGTGGATCGGAGGGCGGGACGAAACCTCTCCATGGAGGAGGCTCTCCAACTGGGCGCCTCGATCAACCAGGGTGTCCATCTCAAAGACCGAACCGAATTCAACTTCAAACCCACCGTCGGGCACAGAGCAGTCGCGATCTTCCACTCCACAAGTCGCAAGTTCTCTGGTGAGATTTCCAACTTCGATCCAGCCTATGTCAGGAAAGGAATAATCAGCATCGCAGTTTCAGGAAAGGGACCATATGAGATTCCGAAATGCGTCCCGCTTGACGGATCTGAGGAAGCTGTCAGGACCGCTGCACTAGCTAATGAGTTCGGCTTCAAAGCCTTCCAGGTGCTCGATCATCACCCCGTGAATGAGAACCGCAGAAAACGAGGATGGCTCCCGGCCAATTTCATCCTGATGCGAGACGCTGGCACATCGATGCCACTTGTCCCGCGCTTCAAGGAGAAGTGGGGATTGGAGAGTTTGATGATAGCCGATCTACCAGCGGAGCTAGGTATCGGCAAACTGCTTGGAATGACTGTCGAAGAATTAGCGCCAGGGTCTCAAGTCGAGGACTATCGCAAGAGGGCTGAGTTGGTGCTCGGAAGAATGGGACGGTTCGACTTTGTGTATGTTCATCTAAAGGGCCCTGATGAGCCCGGGCATGATGGTCTGTTTCTCGACAAGATCCGGAGAATTGAGGACATTGACAGGGGTTTCTTTTCAGCACTCGTGAAGAGCCGAGTCTGGGAGAAGTGTGTTCTCTGCGTTACTTGCGATCATTCGACCCCGTGGAGGGAGAAGGGACATAGTGACTATCCTGTTCCTTTGCTGTTTGTTGGACCACAGTTCTCTGGAGACGGCTCTCGAAGGTTCACCGAGACACAGGCTGAGAAGGGGGGTTTGGGGATGTTTGAGAAGGGTTCGCTGCTACTAGAAAGGCTTACCGATCGCTCTTAGTAGTTGCGTGTCTCCCTTGTCAGATTGATATTCCCAGAAACCCACCTATGAGATTCCCGACTATGTAGAGGGCAACGCTTGCCGCCAGGATTACCGCGGCAATCTCGCCAAACTGCCGGGTAAAGACCCTGTTGGAAATGACAGTGTCATAGTATGTGATCAGTGCTACGAGGACCATCCCAACGATTAGGCTGCTGGCAAGGGCAACTGGTTGGTTTTTGGTGAGGAAGTAGGGCGTGGCTAGGAGGAAGGCTGTAATCATGTAGGAGACTCCGGTGTAGACGGCCGATTTCTGGGCGCTCCCCTCGAAGCCCTGTTTGGCCTGCGCGAAGGCTGCTGTTGCCATGGCGATGCTCGCCGCCATTCCCGCGATGACTCCTGCTAGCCCTGCGAGTTCTGTCTTCTTGTAGATGCCCAGGCTGCCCGCGTGTATTCCTGCGACCTCGACGACTGCGTCAGCTAAGCCTAGAACGATGAAGCTCATGTACTTGACGCGTCCCTCTTGGATTCCGCCAATGAGGTAGTTTTCATGTTCCCGCTCATCCTTGACCATGCTGTCGAACCGGGGCCTGTCATGGGAGGGTATCTGTTCCGCGACTTGCTCGTATTTTCGTATGACGTCCTCCTCGTGGCGTTCGAGGAATTTCATGGTGAAGGTGAGGCCGAGGAGGAGGCGCACTAAGAGGACCAAGCTGACTCTAAGTCTGTTGACACTCACCTTAGCTTCGGGAGCATAGGCCTTCCAGAACTCATAGTGTGCCCGTTCTGTCTCGGCGAGGGTCTTTAGTGCGTCTTTGAACTGCTGTTTCCTCTCATGGTTTGAGAGGGCCTGGTAGACCATGCAGTCCGTGTATTCGTCCCGCAGGGAGGATTCAGCCACCATCCGAAACTGTTCAGGGGCGAGAGACTGCTGCATTGCTCGATGTCAGGCTCTCGCTACTATGAAAGCTTCTCCCCCTCAGGACCGTGCATCCTAAACTCTCCACCCGGGGCTGTCCTTCGAAGGGGCCAGGGTGTTTCCGGCCTAGCTTATCGTTTGAACTTTTACAAGGTCTGTACGCCCAGTGGGACCTTTAGGGTCTCCTGCAACGATGACGATCCTGTCCCCCTTTTTCGCATAACCTAGGGACTTGATTGCTCTCTCAGCATTGTGAAAGATTGCCTCCATTGAATCGCCCTCTGGGCCAAGGAGCGCGCGTACACCCCATGAAAGGTTCAGCTGGCGTTGGACTTTCTCCGACGGAGTCAGCGCAACTATCGGGAGGGAGGGATGGTATTTCGACACTCGTCGAGCGGTCTGTCCGCTTCTCGTTGGGGTAACGATTGCTGAAGCCGACACTTCGAGCGCAGTCTCGCATCCGGCCAGGGCAAGCGCGTCTTCTTGGCTACGTTCGTGCCATGCGCGTCTAGCAGGAGTGATTTCCTGGGGAAGGTATTTCTCGGTCTCATGGGCGACTCGGCTGAGCACTTCCACGGCCTCCAATGGGTACTTTCCGACAGCAGTCTCTTCCGAGAGCATAACAGCATCAGTCCCGTCTATGATCGCGTTCGCGACGTCTGCGACCTCGGCTCTGGTTGGGGAAGGCTGTGTGACCATCGACTCGAGCATTTGTGTCGCTGTTATGACAGGTTTGCCCGCTTTGTTGGCCTCGTGAATTATTCTCTTCTGGATTATTGGGACGCGTTCAATGGTAAGTTCTACTCCGAGGTCTCCTCTTGCCACCATTACCCCGTCCGCCTCTCTAACAATCGACTCGAGGTTTTCAACAGCCTCACGCTTCTCAATCTTGGCGATAACAAAGACTTTGTGCCCGAAGTCTGCGGCAGCTTTCCTTGCGGCGGCGATATCCTCTGGTTTCTGAACGAAGGAGACTCCGATGATGTCTGTCCCCTGTTCGAGTCCGAACTGGAGGTGTTTCTTGTCCTCTTCTGTGACTGCGGGAAGTCTCATTCTGAGCCTAGGAAGGTTGACGCCTTTTCCAGAGGTCAGGTCTCCCCCGTTGAGGACGCGTCCTAGTACTTCATCGCGGCTAGTTCTGAGCACTTCGATTCTAATGGAGCCATCAGCTAGGAATATTGCGTCCCCCTTCTTGACCGCTTTTGGCAGCCCGGGGTAGGAGATGGGAATCTTCGCTTTTGCAGACGCAGCCTTGGTCGTCAGTGTAACTTGGTCGTGTCGTTTCAAGTGCAGTGGTTCCAAGGAGAGCTTTCCCACGCGGAGCTTGGGACCAGGAAGGTCCTGAAGAATGGCTACTGGATGCTGAAGTCTACGGCTGACCTCTCTGATCGTTCTAATGTCTCGAGATTGTTCCTCTTGAGTTCCGTGAGCGAAGTTCAGCCGGAGGACATCTGCTCCAGCATGTATCATCTTGCTCAAAATCACACGAGAGTTTGAAGCCGGCCCGACTGTGCAGACTATCTTGGTCGCAATCCTACTAGCTCCTGTGTCGCTCAAATCTCCTCCCACCACACTCCTAATTACGAAATCTGTGGGCATTTTCACTCTTGCCATTCCTCAAGAACCCTGCCATTCGTGTTCAGGCTGGAAAGGAAGCCTTAGGAGACCCCAGAAACACTCGTGCTTCATTGGATCCGGTCATCAAAAGCCTGCACCATATTACCGCGATCACCTCGGACGCAGCCGAGGCCATCAGGTTCTACACCCGAATCCTAGGGCTTCATCTAGTAAAGAAAACGGTCAACTTCGACGACCCGACAGCTTACCATCTCTACTTCGGAGACGAAAAAGGGACGCCAGGCACGATTCTGACCCTTTTCGACTGGGGACGAAGCATCAACCGAGGAAGCCTAGGTGCAGGGGTCACCCACCACTTGGCTTTCGCCACAGAAAACGACGAGACTCTGCTCAAGTGGAAGACCCGCCTCGAACAACACAAGATACCGGTAGAGGGGCCTTTCAACCGTAAAGCGGGCAGGTCAATCTATCTCCTTGACCCGGATGGGCTCATCATAGAAATCGCAACACCGGAAACTGACGGATACTCTGACGATGAGAATCCAGAGCCATCTCTCTTCTCCAGACGCAAGACGCGACCTCGAGTAATTGGAGCCAAAGAAGCGTTTGATCCAGGGATTCAACTTCTAGGGCTTCAGCATGCCACAGCGATAGCTACCGCTCCATCTCACTCGACGCAATTCTACAAGGATACTCTGGGTGCGACTCTTGCTCCTGAAACGAAACGGGAGAGACGAGTGAGTTGGCAATGGTTTCTTGGACAGAACCGTGGGTCCGCAAATTTCCTGAGCTTCATCGAGTCCAGCTCAGCCAACCAGGGCCTCGTCGGCGCTGGCACCGTTCACCACATTGCCTTCGCCATAGACGACGAAGAGGAACAGACCGAGTGGAGGACGAGGCTGCTGAACAGAGGGGTAAGAGTAACAGCCGTTTTGGACAGGAAATATTTCAAGTCCATCTACTTCAGAGAGCCAAACGGAATACTACTGGAAATCGCCACAATTCCTCCAGGCTTCACCGTGGACGAGCCGCCTGGCCATCTGGGACGTTCGCTCACCTTGCCTGAATGGTTGGAAGCGAGACGGCCTTTCATCGAGGCCTCCCTCAAACCAATCGGGCCCATCGACTAGCAAGAGTGGTTGAACTGGAGGTGGATGTCCAAAGCCTTTATTGACACCTCAATCGGCGAGACTTCTTCAACTTTCGAGGAAGCAAGGATATGCAACATCGGGCACCCACAAACCCGGAGTTGGCCGACACAATAGGCTTTCTCAAACGTAAAGGCCGGCAGACTCAGACCCCACTCTGGACGGCTGTTGCAGACTACCTCGGAAAGTCGCGCCGGAGCCGTGTAGTTCTCAATCTCGGCCAGGTGTCCCGGCATGCGAGCGAAGGGGATACGGTGGTCGTGCCTGGCAAGGTTTTGAGTTCGGGTGACCCAGCCCCGAAACTTACCATTGCTGCTTTCAAGTTCTCGCCACGAGCTCTGCTGAAGGTCGAGAAAGCGGGTGGAAGGTGCATACCGATCTCTAGACTTGTCGAGGAGAATCCTTCAGGGACCAAGGTCAAACTCCTCCGTTAATGAGGAGCAACGAGCTGGGATTTTTTTCGAGGTTTCTTCCCAAGACGAAATATACCTTCACAGAATTGCCAACAGGCTGGGCCGGTAGTCCAGCCTGGTAAGCTATTCACGGCACAGAACGGACGTCGCCCTCACACGGCGAAGGTCGTGGGTTCAAATCCCTCCCGGCCCACCATTAACGAGCTAGATAGAAGAGCAAGACAATGGTCAGCCTCGACACCTTTCCAGTCGAACTATTGAAGGCAACAGTCGCCCTCTTCGTCATAGTGGACCCTCTCGGGCCGGTCCCGATCTTCGCAAACCTCACGAAGGACTTGAGCCCACAGGAAAAACGTCGGATCTTCAGAACCGCCGCGGTTGTTGGTGCCATCCTGCTCGCGGCGTTTGCGCTGGCTGGCCAAGAACTTCTTTTACTGTTCGGTATCTCGCTTCCGAGTTTTCAGATCGCAGGTGGACTCGTGCTCTTGTTACTTTCTATCGAGATCATCTTCAGAGGAGAACGTTCCGATAAGCTGGCTCTCGCCTCAGTTGACGAGACGGCCGTGTTTCCTATCGCGTTTCCTCTTCTTGTCGGGCCGGGCGCAATTACGTCTATCATGATTTCCATTCAGTCACAAGGGGTGGAGATAGCTCTGGTGTCGATCGCGATCGTTATGTTTCTGAGCTGGGTTGTTCTTCGCTCCACTGACAGAATCTACAAATTGCTAGGGAGGACTGGGGCGGCCGTTATTGCTAGGGTGATGGCGTTGTTTATAGCTGCAATTGCAATTCAGTATGTTCTTGCCGGGATTCGATTCTATTATCCTCCCGCGTAGAGGGGAGATTCAATGCCTCGCCTAGAGTTTGGCGAGGCCCATCTTCTTGAGTTGTTTGTACGCGATGAACACGACTAGGGCGATTACTAGAAAGTTGATGATACTGGAGAGGAAGTCGCCGTAGGCGAATGTTACCTGTTTTCCGGATAGTGTTGTGTTTGTGGAGTAGCCTAGTGTAGAGAGGTCTCCAGGAAGAACCAGTCCGATGAGCGGGTTGATAATGTCCTTGACCAGGTCTGAGACGAGCTTTCCCGAGGCGAGACCTATGACGAAGCCGATGGCGAGGCCAATAACCCCGAAGGCTTGAAGAAAGTCGACGAATTCCTTGAAGAAGCCCTTCTTGGATTCTGACGCCTTATCCATCTTGTCGGCCATGGGCTAACGAGATTCGGGGGCTCTGCTTAAAGATTAGAATCGTGCTCGAGGAACAAGTCCTCTGGTTCACTCTAGTTGAGGTTGAATGTAAGCCGATAGTCCGTGTGTGTTGTCGTACTTCCTGTTGGGTAGATTCGGAGATAAGAGTCGATGGTAGAGAGTCCTGAGCTGGTGGTTGTGAGCCGAACTGCGAGAAAAACTGTCGCGGATGCCCCGAGTGTGTATGTAGGTCCTGTTTGGGTTGGCAGACTTCCGCTGAGGGCCTGTAGTTGGGTCGAGGCTGGGTTGTGGAACCAGGCTGTGAAGTTGGATATCCTTCCGATGTTGGTTTGGGAGAGCGTTGACGTGTCGAGCTTGATATTGTAGGCTGTTGCCTGCTGGTTGACGATCTTCAACACGTAATCGTAAACTGCATGATAGTAGTGTAGCCTGACTAGGTTTGCTTTCTGGTTCCAAGAAGCGTTGCGACTGGCAGAGATCTTGACTTTGACCTGGCCCGCGGAGGTATAGAACTGGGGATTCGACGTCACTGTTAGCTGTTGAGTTTCATCAGTGCCAGCTGTCCCGGACGACGTGTAGGTAGAGTAGCCTTGTCCGCTTGTCGGATACGCGTTTCCGGTGTAGTTGAATATCTGAATCGTTACGCTAGCTGACGACTTATCATACTGCTGGACTATGGTGAGGTTCAGCTGGACTGGCCCGGCTGTTGTGACTGAGAAGATGAACTCGGTCGCAGCATTTTGCGGGTTTACTGCCCCGACGCTTCCGGTTATGAAGTAGTTGGAATCTGTAGCGTTGACGCTTCCCGGGACCGTTCCCGATGAGTATGTGCCGGTGACGATATTGTACGATGTTGGAAAGTAAAGCGCCGGCGAAGTAGGCAGGGCAGGCGTTGTCACCCTGGCACTCGTGCTATTGGTGAATATGGTGTTGCTAGCAGCATTGCCTGCTTGAAAGATAACGCTAGGGGCACTGACAAGGGACGAGCTTCTTAGGTCCGGAGAGTAGTACTTGGCGGCGCATGCAGGCTCAAGAAGAAAGACTAGTAAGAGACAGATTGCGGTAATCGATGTTCCGCTTCGACCCAGGATGTTCACTGCTGAGTCCTCCATAAAGAACGGTTCTTGAGAATATCTGGGTACTGAGCTGCCATTATGCAGAGAGTGGTCTCAAGCTTTTCTGGGATCGAAGACTCCTTGGGGAGTCTTTCCACTTCCAATGGACTGGTCATTCTCTCTCCAGCTCCTGAAACATGATTTCGGGGAAGCCAAGGAAGGGACCCTGCGAGCCCCTTTCTTGGCATGCCCCTCGGACACCGCTAAGATGGGTGGGAGTTTACTGTACGTCGATGTACAGGTCTATGGTGGCTGTGCTTGCCGTTATTGTGTTGCTTGCTGCTCCGGTGACTTCAACGCGTACATACCAGGTTGTGCTGGCTGCGAGGGAAACGAATGTTGTTGGAGAGCCGCTGACTGTGAATGAGCCACCTCCGGTGATCGTCATGGCGGTTCCTTGGACGTTGTTGCTGGCGTCGACGATCCTGAAGACTATGGTGTTGTAGGCTGTTGATGTGCCGCTTTGGAGATTGGCCCGTAGGCGGACGTTGTGGGCTGAGGTGTCAGAGTTCTGTATGCCGACTGATTGCTCGTATGTGCCTGTTGCGTTGGGGTAGCCTTTGATACTGGTCAGTTTGACATAGGTGTTGTTGGTGCCGAGTGTGCCGCCCGCGGTGGTGAAGTCTGCGGCGCAACCGCCGCAGAAAGCAACTGTTGTCTTGCTGATCGTGGATACGGACCTGTACTGTAATCCGTAGTAGACGGCAGCGCTCGCGGTCATGACGAAGAGTGTGGATAGGAATAGTAGTCCCAGTCTTAGGGATTTTTTGTTGTGAAGAGCTGATAGAATCTTGAAGCTTTTCATATTCTAATTGTCACCTCCCACCTCGTCCTTTGACGGTGCTTCTTCCCATTCGTCTCGGGGTCCAGGCCGCAGATTGAACGGTAGCTCAGTGTCTAGCGAGATTTCCGGTGGGGTTTCACCGTTCTCGCTGGTTGTTGCAGGTTGCGAGACGCTCGCTGGTTGTGGCGAGGGGTTTGATTCCCTGGTGGCTGATGTGTTGGCTAGCCGCTTTGCCGCCTGGCGTAGGAAGCCGAAGATGCTCAGGCCACTGAGCGCCAACGAGACTCCTAGTATGGTGATTGCGCCGAGCCCGAAGCTTACGTCTCCGCCGCTTCCGACGAAGGAGGTGACGAAGAAAAGCGAGGCCATTACTGTTGGAACTGTGACTGTTCCAGAGAAGGTGGTCGCGAGAGTGATTCTTCTCCGGACGAATCCCAAGTACAGGTTGAGACCCGTGACGTTGGCTAGGCTGGCGCTTAGGTAGACGATGCTGATCCAGAAACGTGTCGGGTCTGTTGGAGTTTGACCGAAGACTCCGGTGTTTACGTAGCCTTGGTTGATGAATAATTGTCCGAGCCCGATTATGGCGGCTCCTTGGAACAGGTATTGGAGGGTTGAGGGTAGCTCTTTGTCGAGGAGGGCGCTGAGGAGGCTCATGGCCAGGAATATGTCGATTCCTAGCAGCATGAAGAACTCCGGGAGCAGCCCCATCGCAATCGCCTAGCTTGAATGGCTGCCAGTTTGGTGGGGCTTTTCTTGGATTGAATAGACGAGTCGTTGGCCGCTGGTGGTGTCTTCGATGGTTAGGTTGAGGATGCTGTTGTCGTCGATTTCTAGGAGTTGTGCGAGGTCTTTGGGAATGAGGAGGTATCTGCTGCTCTTGATGCGTGTGGGTGTGAGTGTTATGCCCAACTATTTTCTACCGGCTGGACGGTTAGCTACAGCTTAGTCCAGGCTGGGCTTACAGCAGGTGTAACCACGTTCTCGGCGCCAAGGAAACAGGTTCCCGACGACTTCCAGGCTACATTTTAGACATGAATGTGTCAAGCCTCGCTGAGGAGGATTGAGTGGCTCTTGTCGAACTTGAATTGCTAGGGTCAACTATGGAATATCGGCTCGGGACTCAGCAAAACGACCCGAACTCTCGCGTCTCAAATCACCGCATGCGTACCCGGTCGTTTTTTCGAGGTTGTTTCCTGTCCGGCGGGGAGAATGGGCGATCCTCGGTGACAGGTGCCAGAATGGGCGAGTCCAGAATTTTGGGATCATTGATTCGTTAGCATTTTCCTTCATCGGGCCAATGCGACCGTTAATGGTCGTTGACAGATTGCGACTCAGGGCTTATTCTAGGCGATTTTCAGGCCCGAAATGTTTCATGCACTCTGAGAAGAAAACCATCGGGTTTCTCCGATCTTGAAATTGGAGTTGTCAGTGTTGCCCGGCTGGATAGTGTCCGGTCTTCGGGCTCAACGTTGGGACCTACTGTATCTTCTCTTCTCTTTTCGAAGCCTTTGAAAACGCACATTTCCAGCGTGGGGACTGTCGGATTTTCCGGTTCGATGCTTACTAGATTTCACCATCTGAATCCGCCTACATAATGCTCCATTGCTGTTTAAAGTGGATTTCCATGGAAATGGAACCGGACAAAGTACCTGGAAGCTCTGCTTCTATGAGCTACCTGTGCCGCCTCTCTGTGACCTCTTCGTGCTCTATTACGATTGCGGACCCGATCACTACTCGCGGGTCTATGTCGGCCGTGATGGAGATGTTGAACTGGTCTCTGATGGAGACCCATGTCTTGTGGACCCGGGCAACCTCAACCTGGTTTACCGCCATTTGATAGTCGTGTTCCGTAAAGTTCCCGTAGATGCGCATGAACTCGACACTGTTTCGTTCCAGCCAGTACTCGCTCCCAAACAGTCGCATGAGTTTCTTTCTTATGACGCCCAACTCGTTTCCCGATGAATCCTTTATGTTGAACCGTTTTCGCAATGACAGGATCTTGCCTTCGAGGTGCATGACCTCAGAGTGGTTCCTGTCGAAGACAGTAAATTTTGCCGGCAACTGGAAGAAATTCCCATCCGCCTCGCCGAGATAATTCCCCTGGCGATCCTGCAAATCATAGTGTTCGCGAAGAGAGAGCAGTTTCTTGTTCATGACAATGTCCTTGGAGGAGAATGGAGAAGAAGAGTTGGGACCCGGAGGCGTAGGCTCAACCATAATAGCTGCACCGAGTACACCTGCAAAGTCTTCTATATGAAAAGCCAACGCCTGGCTAATCTCGTGTACATGTCAGAAAATTCTGGGGGTCACAAGCTCGACCGTAGGAAAGGAACGGAGTGAAAACGTTCGATGAGTCCGGGCTCACGGCTTGACGTTGAGAGCCCAACCTATATCATGGGGATACGCGTATGAAATGGTGAGAAGAAATGGACCAACCCCCCTCTGCAGTTGGTATGGTTTGGAGAACTGTACTGACGGTCCTCGTCCTTGCAGGAGCCTTGGTGGGCTCACTCTGGTACGTCGCTTTTGAGGCTAAGGGTTTTACTCTCTTTCAACAGCTCGTGGTGGTTCTGATAGCTTTCATCGTTGCCATCGCAGTTGTTTCAATCGTCTGGATCACCTGGGCTGGAAGGAGAGGATTCATGCGACCCTGGCACTAGCGGCGACCGCAGGTTCTCCCTGTGACCTGTTAGCCGATTAGCCAGGCTTGCACTGAAGAGTCCCTGCGCGGATTCCTTATTGCGCGCGAGAAGAAAGAGAGCGAGCGTTGACTGAGCCGTCGCAGCTAGTAGTTGCGCCGGAAGAGCCGCTAGCTCTACCTGAAGACGGGCTTTTCCGCGGGCTGAGAAGCTCGCCTAGCGGGCTTACCCAGGAGGAGGCAGAACGCCGACTAAGGCAATTCGGGCCCAACTCTCTTGCCAAGAGAAAGAAACGGGCCGCGATAGTTCGATTTCTGTTCTACTTCAGAAGTCCTCTAATAATCATACTGATTCTGGCAGGGGCTGTCTCCACCTTCTTCAGAGAGCTTAGCAGCGCAGCGATTATCTTCGTAATAGTCTTCATCAGCGTCATCCTAGGGTTCTACCAGGAATCGAAGGCAGAGAGTGCCGCCGAGCTCTTGAGGGATAAGGTTCCGACTACCGCCACCGTTCTCAGGGATTGCGTCAAGAGGGAAGTCAGAATCGCAGATATTGTTCCGGGTGACGTGGTCCAGCTCTCAGCTGGCGACATTGTCCCCGCGGACTCGAGAATCATCAGTGCAAAGGACCTTCTTGTCGACCAGTCGTCGCTGACAGGAGAGTCGTACCCTGCGGAGAAGGGGGCATTTCCAGTCTCCAGCGTTGGCGCGGTGACTGAGAGACCTGACTGCGTCTTCCTCGGGACCTCTGTCCTCGGCGGACTTGCGACAGCCATTGTGGTAAAGACTGGAGGCTCGACCGAGTACGGAAAAATAGCCGGAAAACTTGCTGCGAAGGAGCCTGAAACTGAGTTTGAGAGGGGGCTCAGAAAATTCGGTTATCTGATAACCCAAGTCACCTTTCTCCTCGTAATCTTCGTCTTCTTCGTGAATGCTCTCCTCAAAAGAGACGTCTTGCAATCGCTGCTCTTTGCAGTGGCATTGGCAGTAGGAATCACCCCCGAACTGCTACCTCTCATTGTCTCAGTGAACCTCTCGAAAGGGGCGATTGCGATGTCCAAGAAAGGAGTCATTGTGAAACGGCTGGCGTCGATACAAAACTTCGGAAGCATGGACATCCTGTGCACCGACAAGACGGGCACTTTGACAGAGAACAAGATCACGCTGTTCTCATACACAGATCACAACGGAGAAGTCAACGAAAAGATCCTAGAATACGCCTTCCTCAACAGCTTCTATCAAAGTGGATTGAAAAGTCCACTAGACGAAGCAATCCTCCAGGGCAAGAAGCTAACAGTCGGAGAATACACAAAGGTTGACGAGATTCCCTTCGACTTCAACAGAAAACGGGTCTCAATAGTAGTCGACGGCGGTGGGCAAAGGCTCCTCATCACAAAAGGTGCTCCTGAGGAAATCCTGCGGGTCTGTTCCCTCTGTGAAATAGAGGGAAAGGTTCTCAACCTCAATCGCAACGACCGTGTCGCAATCGACAAGAGATTCCAACAGCTGAGTTCTGACGGGTTGAGGGTCTTAGGAGTAGCATACAAGGCTGTTGAGAATGCGGAGGCCTACGGTGCGCAAGATGAGTTTGAGATGACGTTTCTCGGTCTAATAGCCTTCACAGATCCTCCCAAAGCAACTGCAAGGGAATCCCTCGAACTACTGAGACGGGCCAATGTGTCATTGAAGATTCTCACTGGAGACAGTGATCTCGTTACGGTCAATGTGTGCGAGCAACTGGGCCTAACCGTGAGGGGGGTCGTTCTAGGAAGTCAGTTGTCGGAATTGCGCGGCGATGCGTTGGCGAGAGTTGTAGAGGAAGCGAACATTTTCGCTAGAGTGACGCCGGGACAGAAGGATAGGATAATGGCAGCGCTCAGGGACAATGGACACGTGGTCGGGTTCCTCGGTGATGGCATAAACGATGCCGCAAGCATCAAGACCGCAGATGTTGGAATATCAGTTGACAATGCGGTCGATGTAGCGAAAGAGTCTGCTGACATTATTCTGTTGCAGAAGGACCTGACGGTTCTTCAGCAAGGTGTCTTGGAGGGAAGGAAAACCTTCGGCAACACAATGAAATATGTGATGATGGGAACCAGTTCAAACTTTGGAAACATGTTTAGCGCAGCGGGCGCCTCCCTGTTTCTGCCCTTCCTCCCGATGCTTCCCGAGCAGATACTCCTGAACAACCTGCTCTATGACTTCTCCGAGCTTGCAATCCCAATCGACAACGTAGACCGGGAATTCATCGAAAAGCCCAGACGCTGGGACGTATCATTTGTCAGGAACTTCATGCTATTCTTCGGTCCCATCAGCTCCTTGTTTGACTTTCTGACTTTCTTCGTGATGCTCCTTGTTTTCAACGCCAGCGAGCCACTCTTTCAGACCGGTTGGTTTCTCGAATCGCTGTCCACTCAGACGCTTGTCATCTTCATCATTCGTACCAGAAGGATTCCGTTCTACAAGAGCAGGCCAAGCACTACATTGCTCTTGAGCTCGTTTGGTGCAGTCATCTTTGCCATCGCCCTGCCCTTTTCACCTCTAGCAGGTTTTCTCAAACTTGTAGCACCTCCACCGGCCTTCCTGATCGTGCTGGCCTTGTTTGCAGGTGCTTACCTATCCTTGGCTGAAGTACTGAAAAAGGTGTTCTACGGACGGCTGGAGAAACGGAATACTCGTCCGGCCGGACCCATACTACGAGCCTAGGTCGAGTGTTTCTATTCAAACGCACAGCGTAGATTGTCGAGGGCGATTCTGATACGCAAGTTGAGACACTTTAGGCATCCTAAGGACAACGCTCAGTTGTCCGGTTCTCTTGGTTAGGTAAAGACTCCTAAAAAGAAATAAGGTCCAACCACTATCGAGTGGGTGAGAAGATGTCGTCATCTTATGAATTAGAGTCCGGTGAGCGGGTCGCTCGCATAATAGGCCTGCCGAAAGAAGACAGCGAGGCACCTTTAGCAGAATCCAAGTTCCTGAGAGCAGTGGAAGGCCTCCGAAAAGTCTACCCGAAGATCATTGAGGCCCGCGCAACCGTAAAAACCACAGAACTGCCCAAGGAGCGGAAACGGTACGAAGTGCAGGTACTAGTTGAGCTGCCAGGCCACAGGTTCGATTTCGTTGAAGAAGGATGGTCTCTAGCCGAAACATTCGACGGTGTTGCGCGCAAATTGAAGAGTTTGAAGACAAAGCCGGAGAAGAACCCGACTTACCGGAGGCATCCTACTAGGGCAGAGTTCGAGTCCGCTACAATGTAGGCGACCCGCTGCTCTCTTTGACGACTATTGTGTTCGCAACCATGTCGCCTAGCCGTTTCTTTTTCTCCTCTACTTCAACTAGTATGAAACCTAGAATATAGAAGAAGGGCAGCCAGTCAATGATGCGCAGCAAGTTACGTATTAGCGCTCGCCCCATGTCAATGGGTCTCCGGGTCGTCTCGTCAACCACCTGGATTCCTAACATGCTCTTTCCAAACGTCTGCCCGGTTGTTCCCTCGAAATAGCTGAAGTAGAGCAGCCATAGCAAGAAGTCCAGTAGAATGAGAGGGCCGAAGAAGATGTCAAAGCCGAATCTGGCAGTGAAAGCTCCAAGAATAAGAGCGGGGATAACGAATACAAGAGAGACAAACGCGAGAATTATGTGGTCGATTAGTACCGCAACAAACCTATCTCCTATGGATGCGTAATTTCCCGCGGCTGGGAATGACTGGGGTTGAGGCATAGGTGCAGGCCTTGGTGTCGTGGCGACCGGGCTTCCAGGCACTGGGCTACCACATGCAGGGCAGAAAGTTGCATCAGCAGGCAGCGTCTTTCCGCAACGATGACAAAACGCCAACTTACAAATCGCGAGCCCGTTCTACGAATGAGTACTTAACCCCTAGGCTCCAGAGTGTTTCAAAACTCGTCAAGTTTGACCCTAGGTTAGGTAAAAGACACTGGCACCGGGTCGCGTCTTGACCCAGACCCTAGAGTAGAGGTATCAGGATTCTTAACTCCGTCAAGTTCCGCCAAGTCTACGGCAGACATTGCAAGCCTCCGCACAACGAGTCCCCTTCGGAGTGCCAGAGTTAGACAATGTTATCGAAGGAGGCCTGCCAAAAGGCAGTCTGGTTCTTCTCGCGGGGACACCGGGCTCAGGTAAGACTGCTTTCGCTGCAAGGTTCCTCTTCGAGGGAACCACAAAGTTTGGAGAGAAGGGCATCTACGTTTCTTTTGCAGAGGGGCGCGACGCGTTTTTCATGGAGATGGAACGGTATGGTCTCGACTTCAAGAAGCTGGAACAGGAAGGCAAGTTTATTTTCTTGGATCTCATGACTGTGAAGAGCGAGGGCATTTCGGCGGCCACCCAGGTAATTGTCGACACCGTAACAGATCTCAACGCCTCTAGGCTCGTGATAGATTCTTTCTCGGCAATGGCCCAAGCTTTTCCCCAAGTCATAGAGGCACGCTCAATTCTTCATACGATTCTCGGGAAGATAATCCGCCAAGCAGGCTGTACCACCCTGCTGATCTCCGAGGTCCCAGTGGGAACCTCAAGGCTCGGTCTTGGAATAGAGGAGTTTGTTGCCGATGGTGTGCTCCGGTTCAGTCAGCGAGAAGTTGGAGGAAGAATCTTGAGGATTCTAGGCATTCACAAGCTTCGAGGAACGAAGATAGGAAAGAGAGAACATCTTTTCACCCTTGACAACGGATTTCGAGTCCTAAAGTCATTCGAGCCCACCACGGCGAACGATGGGCACAATTTCGAGACTCTGAAGGGCGATTCTTCTCACCGGTCAACAGGGATTAGAGACTTAGACACGATCCTCGGCGGAGGGTTTCGACGCGGAAGCCACAACCTCTTCGAGGTCTCAGAAGACGTTTCACTAGAGGCATTGACAGGCTTCCTAGCCCCCATAATCAGCAACGCAGTCAAGGCAGGCGACCAGGTCATCTGCATCCCGGTAGACGGCATGTTTCCTGAAGAACTGCAATCATCTCTCAAGAACCATCTTGGGGCTGAAGGATTGGCCGCCTTCCACATTTTCGACATCACCGGTCGCGGTGCTCCAAACACAGTAAACCTTGGAGGAGCGACCGTGCTTCAGCCCTTCGACACTTTCTGGAAGACATGCCGACGCCTAGGCAGGACCCCTTCGAGAGGAATTCTCAGCATCTTCGGCTTCGACTCTCTTGAGTCTAGGTTTGCGAAAGACCTGCAAGCAATGCAGGGCCTCATCAGCGAGACAATCGCTAAGGTCCGGAACGCAGGTGACATTTTAGTATCCATAGCTAGGCCCTTCTCGAACACTCTCAGACAGCTTAGTTGCGCCTCGGATAGTCACTTCAAACTTACAGAATATGACGGAGTTCTCTGCCTGTCCGGAGTCAAACCTCGAACAGACTATTACGGTATTGCTGCAGGAATCTCCCAAAACCATCAGGAAATAGGCCTAGTCCAGGTGTCTTGACAATGGTCAAGTCTGAGAGCAAGATCGATTCGATACTTCTTGAGTCGATAGACTCCGCGCTTGAAGTCCTTGGAACAGCCGTCAAAGAATCGCTCATGCTCTACCTAATGAAAGAACACTCGATCACCCGACAGAAGATCCCGAAAGATGTTGAACAGTTTATCCTGGCCCTTAGACATCTCTTAGGCTACGGCTCCAAGGTTGTCGAAAAGATCGTGATTAGAAACCTTGTCGAGAAGTGTCAGATACCCAGGGCTTCTGTCGAGGGCAAGTCTCTTGCGGACATAATCCAGATCGCCGCTCGGAGTGCCACTGCTGAATCGAAGCATGAAGCTCCTCATGTAGCGGAATCTCTTCTGGACGACTTTGGACATCAATCCTCCCATGCAAAGCGGCTCGGGGCAGGTCACTAGCGTGATACCTTTCGACCTAGCTTTTAGCGGAATCCAAGCTACCTATTCCAACATCTAGGGCCCAATCACGGCTAGGTTTCGTGGCGGTGTCTAGTTGCTGATGTGAGGTAGGCTTTTCCACCGTTATTGTGAATTCTGGTTGCGAACAGAGCGTCTCGAATATAGTTGATCTTGAAGGATGGAGAAAACGTGTCCACGATCTCCTTCTCGGTCACTCTTCTAGGCCCGCCCCAACTGGTTGGCTCCTTCTCGCTGAAGCAGAGCATGAAATACAATCCATCACCGCGTAGAACTCGGGCAATCTCTGCCGCGAACTCCGGGCGGTCCTCGTCCGTAAAAGTGTGGAACAGTCCCGAGTCAATCGTAGTGTCGAAGGACCCCTCTGGGAAGTCCATGGCGAGGGCACTTCCGACTCGAAGGTCAACCTTGACCCTCCTTTGCATAGCCTTCGCCTTCGCTGTTTCCAAGGCTTTCCTCGAAACATCTAGGCCCGTCACTGAGAATCCGTTTTCGGCTAGAAAGATCGCGTTCTCGCCTGTTCCACAGCCCACGTCTAAGACTCGGCTGCCCTTCACCTCGCTTTTCTCTACGATCCCGACAAGAGCTGGTTGAGGCCTTCCGATGTCCCAAGGTGGAGTGTTCTGGTAAGAGTCGTCCCAGGAGCTCACTACCGTCTCGTCTCTCCGATAAGCTCTCGTCATCCAGCCTAATGCTCAAAATCTTGTTGCAGTAAAGGGGTGTGGCGTCGAGAGAGCTTGCCTAGGCAACTCCGATGGTGTTGCCTATGCCTGCCACGATTATGTTGTCTCCAGGCTTGGTTCTTGCAAGTATGATGTTCTTAACGCGCTTGGCAGCTTCTTCCACGCCCTTCTCCAGTTGAGAGGTTATTGTGGAAATCGCTTCCTTCGAGGACATTTTCACCACAACGGCAACCAGCGGAATTCCCTGCTTTACCGCACTGACTTCAATATGGTACTTTTCTGTTCCAGGGCCACCGATCGCAGCGCCGACTCCCTCTGCCACATCTCCGCTTAGCTCTCCTTCGAGCTTCAACGCAGCATCCACCGTCATGACCAAGCTAACCGGACCCTTTTCTTGTATTAGCTTCTCGACCAGAGAGCCCGGTTTGCCAACGTTGCCTCCGGGCCCCTTGGCGCGGATGACCATCATGTTGCGTCCCTCAAATGGGACGTCGTAGACCATGGTGTCCTTGACAGCTTCTTTACCGTCTGTTCCCATGGCTAGGCGGGTTGCCACTAACGGTCCCGCTCCGTCTCCAATCGGCTTGCCAGTAGCGAACGCGTCTATCGCGGCGCTATACGCCTCTGCTTCTTCCATAATGGTGGGAAGAGCCATTTGCAGTTGTGCCAGCGCCAGAATTCCTCCCTGCTTCTTGGCAAGAAGGTAGTAATGCCGAACGACACGAAACATTGTGTCAAGACCGATTGAGACCTCTAGCTGGTTGCTGAGTGTGTTAATCTCAGCCTCGTTCGCGTTCGGGGCGACGCGTTGGACCTCTGTCTTGAGGAGGTCGTCGTACGTGTCGAGGACGTGTTCTAGCTTTCCGATAATGCCTGATGGGTCCATGCTCACCGGTGTTATCGCGAATGAGCTTGTGACCCTGTCCATTCGGGTCTCCACGTCTGCGCGGTTGGTATTGTAGCGCTGCATGGAGCTGAGAAGCCGCAGGCGGGCATTGGCCCTGAAACGGTCCAGCTTGTTAAGGCTACGTCTCACATTGACCAACATCAGTGTGCTTTGTAATCGTTGGCCATAGAGGAATAAGATGAAGAACGAAGCGAAGTAGACGAGGTTGAGGATTGACTCGAAGGATATGAGGTCTGCCGTAGCTTTCTTACCTTCTCACCGTCATCTGCGCTGGGGCCTCTATCAATCTTAGTAGCGTTTTTCTTCGTGTTCCAAGTCTGATTAGGGACATTTCTATTTCCTCGTTGATATGAAGCTTCGACAGGGCTGAGATGATGTCTTTCATCTCTTTTATCTCGTGCGGTCCTACTTGTACTACTACATCTCCGACTCTTATTCCTGCCTGAAACGCGGGTCCTCTGGGGTCGATTTCAACCACTAACACACCGGTGTCGGATGGTAGGTCGTACCTTCTCGCTATTGCGGGGTTAAGATTTGCCCCTGAGATTCCAAGCCAGGGTCTTACAACCCTTCCCTTCTCAAGTATCTGTCCAGCTACCCATTTGACCATGTTTACCGGGATGGCGAAGCCTACTCCCTGGGCGAACGGTATCATCGCCGTGTTGATACCTATCACGTTCCCGTTGAGGTCTGCCAACGGTCCACCACTGTTGCCCGGGTTAATCGCCGTGTCTGTCTGGATCAAACCCTCGTAGATGAAGTCGGCCCCAGGAAGCGGGCGTCCGAGAGCGCTGACTACTCCCATTGAGACAGTTGGTCCGCCTTGAAGTCCGAGGCTATTCCCGATTGCGAGAACTATTTGGCCCACTTTCAGCTTCTCGGAGTCCCCGAGCGAGGCCGATGGCAAATTGTCCGCTTCGACTTTGACAACGGCAACATCAGTATTGGAGTCAGCCCCGACCACTTCTCCAACAAACGTTCTGCCGTCTTTGAGGTGAATTCTGACCCGGGCGGTTCCTTCAACAACATGATTGTTCGTGATAACGTATCCCTTAGAATCGATTATGACCCCTGAGCCTTTTCCTTCGACTGGGAAGAAGCCGGAGGCAAAGTCTCTAGCCATTCTCATACTGTCTATGCTGACCACGCTCTCGCTTAGTCTTTCAACTGCTCCCGTTATCTGGCTCTCGAGGCTTGTTAATGCCATCTTTCCTTCCTCCGTTCCTAGAACCCCCAGCTGTTTTTTCCGCGAGGGGTTATTTTCATGTATTGGAAGTCTCCTTTCTCAATCGTCTCAGCTTCTCCCATTATCTCAATACCACGCGGCACCCATAGGGTTGCCGATGTCAAGTCATCAATGAGCAAAGTTACGTTGTTCTTCTCTCTAACTTCACAGAAGCTGGGACCGTACTCGACGTTCCAGCCGCTTAGGTAGAAGAAGGACCCGTCGAATTCATACGTGATTGGTACGATGTGTGGTTGGTTATTGGATACTAAGGCGATTCTCCCCAGTCTCCTCTCCATAATATATCGCATTTCGTTTTCTGTGAATCCGAAAGTCTCCACTTTTTCTCTAATCATTCCCGTTTTCGCTGCTTTATAGTAGCACATGGTCATCCTTATATACTTGGTAGTCAACTTGGACCAAGTAGGTATCAGTTACTTGAGTAAGTTAATCCAGGAAAACCAGGACCTCACCAAACAGCAGACCGAAGATTGCCTTCTTTTTCATTCAGCCTGGAATAATCTTGCCCGGACATGGACCCTGCCCGTCATCCACGCCCTGGGCCTGAAGCAGCCAGCACGGTTCAACGAGCTGAAACGGCGTATAGTCGGCATAAGCGCGACAAGTCTCGCCGATAGGCTCACCGAGCTTGAGAAGCGGAAGATCATAGAACGGAAGGTCTATCCAGAAACTCCTCCAAGGGTCGAGTACGCCCTCACCCGTAAAGGGCTCGAGCTTCACGAACTCCTTGGCCAGTTAGGCGAATGGGTCAAGCGATGGGATAAACCACGGGCCATGGCCATTGAATCCTCCAGGGAGAAAGTGCACCCTCTGGCTAAGGCAAAATAGAGTCAGATAGCTCACCTCGCAAAATCGATATCAATACGCCCAGGTAGACATCTAACATGCCGCAGACTGATCTTGGGAAAGCTCTCCAGACAGCCCGAGAACTGGAGCTCACTGTAACCGGAAGAGTTTCCGGGAAAAAGGTATCCTTACCTGTCTGGTTCACCTATGACTCCGACGAACTGCTTCTTCTCCCCCTCAAGGGGACGGCGACAAATTGGTACAAAAACTTGGTTAAGATCCCCGCATTGAGCCTGAGCTTGAAAGGAGCCAGTATTTCGGTGAAAGCTAAAACGTCAACAGACATGAGCGAAGTAAAGAAGACAATAGAGAGTTTCCGAGCAAAGTATGGCGCAGGAGATGTCAAGAGATACTATTCGAAATTCGACGCTTGCGTGAAGCTACGCGTGCCCTAGCCTGGCCTGCGTCCTGACTATGGGATGGCACCAAGCTGTCTCATAAGCCCGAGGCCATCCTCCTCAATCCACTCCTCCACTGCGCTTCCATCCTTAAACCGGATACTGCTGATTCCAGAGACTGAAATCCTATTCAGGGTTGGTTTGAGACCCATCAGCTCACCCTTGTGAGTTCCGAGGATGGCAAACCGAGACGCAACTCTATCTCCATGCTAAAACTGGTCTTCGAGTTTGATTTCAAGGTCGGGAAAGGTAGAGCGGTACATCATCAGGACGCCTCTGAATGTTTGGACCCCTCGCACCTCAACGTTTGGAAGGAGCGGGTCATGCCAGACAATTCCCGCGTCGAGGATTTCGTCAAGGAGGTCAAATTGGCTCGATTGATAATCTCCTCGTAGAAACGCTTCGCCAGAGACATGTTTGCCCCCTGCTCACTTTTCTTCATGACCATGCTCTCCTCGAATATGCACGTCGATATGTCCGGGTAGAATGTAATAGAAGATCGGTAGAAAGAAGATAATTGTGCTCGCCAGCGGGCTGACGAACGAGACTGCAATCCCCGTTGAGAAAACAGCTGGACCGACTAGAATCCTTCTCTTGACTAGGGCGACTGTGCTCGAGGCGAGGTCCCTGTCAACGAGCCGACGACTCGAGGTCGCATACCACCACGTGCCATACAATCCTAGCCCGTTAGCAACAAGATTGGCCCCATAGGCCCTGACCGCTGCGGGATCACCAGGGTACGCTCCTAGAAGAGACGTGGTAAATGGAACGAACCCAATCGACATTAAGAATACAATGTTAATCCAAAGCAATGTCCTGTCGGTCCGTCGGACGAAATGGAACTGGTTATGATGGCCGACCCAGTAGAGGCCGAGTGTTATGAAGCTGAGTGCATAGGTCAAAATGTTCGGGGCGAGTTTGAACAGTTCGCTTGACAAGCTGGCTCCGGGAGTATTGAGGTCAATAGTTGGGGGCCGAAGTCCAAGTACCAAAACGGTCATTACGGTCGCAAAGATTCCATCGGTCAAGGCTTCGATGCGAGCCTTTGTAAGCCCGGCTTCTCTCAGCCCAGTAAACGCCATTACGCGTGAGTTGCTATGGGATGTTTTAGCCTTTCAGCTCGCGAAACACATGCTCCGCTCGCGGGATCAAGATAGGAAATGTTTGGAAACCTACGGTTCGGTTATCTTGATAGCTTGAACTGGGCACTGGATCTCGCAAGCCCGGCAAAAGATGCAATCCTGTTCTCTTGCAGGGTCCGCCTTCCAGATTGCCAACAGCGCCTTTCCACTGTCGTTGAGTGTTCCGTTGTCCATTCGTGCCTGTTCTGAGGGTATGTCCATACGGTCGAACACGTTTGTCGGGCAGACTGTAATGCAGATCCCGTCCGCGATGCAAATGTCAAAGTCCACCCCCACTGCGTAACCATGAACATTCAGCTCCTTGCTCTCACCCTCCTTCCGCAACACTTTATGGCCAAGGTGTTCTTCGACCACTGTCCACTGTGTTGGAAAGGTTGGATCGTCAATGAGCTTGCGAACGTTTCCCGTCGCTGGGGCTTCTGCCATTCTTATCCACTGCCCTTTTCCTTTACCTCAGGGGCATATAAAACGCTTGAACCTGAACAATACGAGCGTACGAGTCAGCCCCAGTGGTGCTCGAGGAACGCAGGGCCGAAGAAGCTCGCCTCAGTACCTAGTTCAGCCTCGATCTCGAGTAGCCGATTATACTTCATCGTCCTCTCCCCCCTCGCCGGAGCCCCTGTCTTGATCTGGCCAGCAGCGTAGGCCACAGCCACATCTGCGATCGTTGAGTCTTCGGTCTCCCCAGACCTATGGCTGACGACCAGGCCGTATTCCGCTTTCCGAGCTGTTTCAACAGCGGTCACGGTTTCAGTGATTGTTCCAGCTTGATTGAGTTTTACCAGAAGGGCGTTCGCGGCTCCCTGCGAGACCCCTTCTTCTAATCTCGCAGAGTTTGTGACAAAAAGGTCGTCACCAACAATTTGCGTCCCAGAACCAAGCCGCTTGGTTAGCTTTGCAAAGCCTACGAAGTCTTCGTCATGGAACGGGTCTTCGATTGATCTTAACGGGAATTTATCGCAAAGTTCACAATACATGTTGAATAATCCCCCTGCGCTCAGAGACTTACCGTCGACACGATAGGTCCCCGACTTCTCGTCGAAGAAGCTATCTGCTGCAGGGTCGATTCCAAGAAGGACTTCTCGGCCAGGAGAGTACCCAGCTTCTTCGATGGCAAAGTTAACCTCTTCGAGGGCATCATGGACGCTCTTCATGGGGGGAGCGAATCCTCCTTCGTCCCCTACATTCACAGCTGCCCTCCCAAGCTTCTTTTCTAGGCTCTTTCCCAGAACATGGTATACCTCCGAGCCGCAACGGAGGGCTTCTCTGAAGCTGCCAAGGCCGGCGGGAATAATCATGAACTCTTGGAATGCAAGCTCGTTGCCGGCATGCTTTCCCCCATTCAGAATGTTCATCATTGGAACTGGGACCAATAGATGGCCATGGGCGAGGAACTTGTAGAGAGGAATGCGTGCAGTGTCTGCAGCAGCCCGTGCGACGGCTCCTGATACTCCTAGGATGGAGTTAGCCCCTAGATGGCTCTTGTTGGGAGTACCGTCAAGTTCAAGCATTCTAGAGTCTATTTCTCCTTGCTGCCTGGCATCCATTCCCTTCACCTTTGGGGCGAGATGTTTTCTCACATTCTCGACGGCCTTTAGCACTCCAAGTCCGAGGTATCTGCTGGGGTCGCGGTCTCTCAGCTCAATCGCCTCGAATCTGCCCTTCGAGGCTCCCGAAGGGACTGAGAATCGTCCGAACCCGGTCTCTGTCCGAACGTCAACCTGAACAGTGGGGTTTCCACGCGAATCAAGAATTTCTCGAGCCTCGACCGTCGTGATGCGATAGTCAGAATTGCTCAACGGGTCTAACCCTGGCTATTCCGATGCAGATGTCGATTTTAAGAGCCTTAGGAACCTCGCTATGCCGTACCCAATCTAGTCTGCGAAGTCTCGGCAATGTTTTGCGAGCGCTTTGTCATCGCAGTTCCATTCTTCGATGAACGCTGGATACAATATCCGTATTCATTTCCTAGACGGATTTTTCCGTGGTTGGTCCCCGTCTATGCGAGCACCGTTGACAATGCTATTCTATGAAACACTGAATGCTTGCTTTGAGTCATCGCTCGACGGGATGGGCTCCACTGTGCGTGATGTCATCTATGACTATCTCGAGAAAAAGGGAATCAACCGCATGGACATCGCAACGAGGTTCGACGATGTGGTCCAAGTTCTAACAGATACTTTCGGGGGAAGTGCTCGAATCATAATCTACAAAACAATGGTCGAGCTTCACAAAGAGTACTCCTTGTGTTCCGATTTCACCTATCAGGATTCTCTGCGAGACCGTCTCAACCTTCTGAAGGATAGAGTTGGAGCAGACCATCTGACTCCACGTCGGGTCCAGAAGGAGGGGGCGGTTCTCAAAGACCCCTTGGGGACTCTCCCCGTTCCGATTGCCACATCTCGGGTCAGATCCGGCAACTAGAGAGATATTCCTACACATGGCCTACTTCTGAGGACCCGCTTCATCGCAAATCGTTTTAGCCAGACTCCTCTGCGGGAGCCCTTGCGCCGGGATGGCTGAGTGGTTAAAGCGACGGCCTCGAGATCTGAGCAAGGTTGGGCCTTGACATGATAGCCGTTGGGCGTCACGCCCTCGTGGGTTCGAATCCCACTCCCGGCGCCTGGGGAAACTGGTCCAATTAGTCCAGAACAGCCCGGGGTTCATCCTCTTCGCTAGGGGCTGATTCATGCGGAAGGCCTTCAGATTACTTACACTCACCTAGCGAGGAGTAGGGCTTGCTGTCGCACCAAGATCACGGGAAGATCATGACTTCCAGACACGCCAATTGCACGCCTAATCCTAGGGGAATACGCACGGTTCAAAGAAACGCCAGACAAGCCCGTAATCAGCCAGTCTCAAAAGAACAAGCCCAAACCGCCCCGGACAGCAGACTCTTCACAGAAAAAATCGTAATCGCTTGCTAGTCTCGAGAGATAAGACCGGTGAGACCCCGAGATCCCCTGTTTCACCTGTTAGTTTCACTCGGACAATGTTGTTGGTGCGGGAGGTGGGATTTGAACCCACGAACCCCTGCGGGACAGGCGCCTCGGGCCTGCGCTTCAAAGTGCCCAATACTCGCAGATAAGTTGATGACGTCAGAGGTGTCCTTGGAGAAAGGGCTGCCTAGTCCTGGTGTTTCTTGAAGTGTTTTTCCCAGAATCCCTGTTTGCGCTTGGCGATCCTGGCTGCTCTTTCTACTCCAGCATCAATTTCAGCCTGTTCGGGGCGCTGGGCTGTCGTGGCGGCTCCCGGTTTACGATCCAAGTCTTGATCTTCCTTGGTCGGCTTGCCACTGGTAGCGACAGGCGAGGGCGGCGTTTCGGCCTTCGGTGGGGGAGTCGCCGGGGGCGTTTTTGTTCCTGCCGGGCTCTGTTCGGCAGAAGGAGCCGCGGGTGATTTTGCTTCTCCCTCAGCCGAAGGCTTGTCAGCCTGTCCTTCAGTGTCGGAGGGAACGATTCGGAACTCGCATGCGGTCGCTCCGGTTGAAGTGCACTTGAGCTCGTTCGCCTGGACTGTCTTGTCGAAGACTTCCGCGAACAGGCCGGCTAGGAAGCCGCTTGTGAACATGCAGTTCGGATGCTCGCTTGTGCCGTTTTCTAGGGCCTCGAAACAGTTAGCTATGGTAATGTCGGCCGTGCCTTTATTGAAGTTGAGGTTGCTGACGCGGATCTTTCCCCAGCCAAGGTTCGTGTCTTCAAACGCTGTGTGAACCAGGTTCTCCAGCTCGACTCTTGCCTGTTCTCCCTCCGTTTGGACACTGTCCCGGAAAATACTTCCCTCGTGAACGCCGACACCGCTGGCAAGATAGGAGAGAAACGGGGCCGACTGGTCGCCCACCATCCGTTCGAGCCCCTCCCGCATGACGCGGAAAAAGTCTCTTCTGAGAATGATCATTTTCTGGCCGAAAAACGCGACTTCTCCCTTGTTGTCGTTGAACCGTAGCTGGTTGACGGACCCGACTAGTCGTCTCAGGTCGACTGGTGTTGGGCGTCGAGGGCTAGTTTGCGACTTTCGCCGCCTCCCCCAGCTCTCTCATGAGGCTCTCAGCTGCTCCGGTTATCTTGTGTGCGAAGGGCGAGTTCGGATTGTCTATGACGAAGACGGAACGGCTCAGGTTGTTGATGACGTCCATCTGAAACTCGAAAGCGGCGAGGAACCTGGACCTGAAGAGTTGAGCAAGCTCTCGTCCAACCTTCTCAGCGTCCTTGATCTTCACCCCTGGTGGGACCATGTTCAGAGTGAGAAAAGTGGGCTTCTCGAATGTCTCCGCTAGCAACACCATAACCGCCGTGCCGAAGAGGTCCTGCTGGTCAACCCTCGACACGAGAACTAGGGCGTCGCAGCAACCCATTGCTAGAACAGTATCGTTTTCGACTCCCGGGTGAGTGTCTACTATGATATAGTCAAGTTTGTACAGTTCTCCAACTTTCTGCAACGTATCCTGGAACACGGTGACCTCAAGTCCGGATTTCAAGAGTCGAAGCATGTCCTCTACTTTGTTGCTGGCAGGGCAGAAGAACAGTCCGCCCTTTGACAGTCCGAATCTTGGTGAGAGGTCGATGACCACGTCCTCTGGAGAAGCATCTCCGAGAAAAATGTCGGTCAACGTGGCCTTGACATCGCCCTTCTTGAGGCCGAAAATCACGTGGAGGCCAGGGCCTGACAAGTCCAAGTCCATCACTCCCACTCGATGGTTGGCGGCTAGGGTTGTGGCGAGGTTCGCTGACAGAGTTGTCTTCCCGGTTCCTCCTTTGAACGAGTGGATTGCGATTACCTTTGTCACACTTGACCCTCCCTATCTTTCTTCAACTGGTCTTTCACCGATTGGAAAAACTCCTGGCTTTCAATCCGGCCTGCCTCCGACCGGACGGCCTCAAGGTCGATCTTCAAGTTGGCATGTGTGACACGGTGTCGTCGGAAATAGAAGAACCCGCCTCCGAGCATGCCGGCAATGACCGCTATCAGTATTCCGAACCAGTAAAGGGGGACTGATGATGTCCCACTTGGGGCGGTGGTGGGTGCTCTGACGATGATGCTTGAAGACGCGGAGATTGCTGAGTTGCTGTCGTCAACCACGGTTAGTTTCACCGTGTATGTGCCAGGGCTAGAGTACGTGTGACTCGGGTAGGGACCTGACCCGAAAGACCCATCTCCAAAGTCCCAGGTGTATGAGACTATTACACCGTCCGGGTCGGCCGTTCCAGCAGAGTTGAAGGTTACTACAGTCCCCGTGGTTGTGCTGTTCGTCGATAAAGAAAACATAATTGTTGGCGGGCGGTCCTGAACGGTTATGACAGCTGAGGCGAGAGCTGTTGACCCGCTGTTGTCGGTAACGTTCAGTCTTACCGTGAATGTCCCGGCGGATGCGTAGCTATGGCTGACGGTGTGCCCGGAACCCGTTGACCCGTCACCGAATGTCCATGAATACGAGATGATGGTTCCATCCGGGTCGTTGCTCGCCGAGCCGTCGAAGTTGACTATTACGTTTGTCAGGACGTTCGTGCTTGACTGCGTGAAGCTGGCAACTGGCGGTCTATCCTGCAGCGTGATGTTTCTCGTAGAAAAGCCAGAATTCGAAGGAGACGCAGAATCAACACCTGACACTTTGAGAGCCCACAATCCTCCGGGGGCATTGTTTGGAGAATAGGCGCCTTCCCAGAGTCCGAGGGTCGAGTCGTAGCTCACGGGGATCGAATAATTGTATGCTTGGCCGATGAATGTCATAAACGCATAGACTGGCCCCGAGGAGAAGGCTGTTCCATCAGGGTATTGGAGAGTGGCGTTAAACCTGATCTGCTCGTTCACGACGAAATATGGCTTGACAGTTATCGAGACTGAGAAGGTTGCGGGCTGTAGTTGAGCGGTTGCCGCAACTGGTGAGACTGGGCCGGTATTCCCCCAGCCATCATCAAAAGCGCCTGTTTGTAGAGATGCTGTCCAAGTTCCGGTCTGATTTGTCGGGGTGGTCTTGTACTTTGCCACTAACACCTGTCTGAGGCTGTCGTATGTCGCTGTCAATGTGATGTTTCCTCCGCTAGGCCTTGCGAGCGTCACGAGTCCAACACCGGTATCTGAGAATTCTCCGCTAGGGTATACAGCTTGGAACGAGAAGTCCATGGTTTGGGTTCGTTGATACGAGGAGCCGCTGGGGGTTATTCCCGTGATCGACATTATCGCGGGATAGACAGCTATGATTTCTGCATCGGAGGGATTCTTGGAAGTCGAAGACCCGGTGACTGTTACCAAGTATTGCTCCGTCGTTGTGGCGTTTCGCGGAACCTTCCAAGAGTCGACGACAACGCCGGACGGGTCGGCAAATATCGAATCGCTGAGTATAAGCGTCAAGCTTGATGTTGTCCTAATCACAACGGTTACAGGTTCCAACGAGCGGTAGCCTGTGGCCAGAATCGAGACAGTCGTCGTTCTCTGGTACGAGCCCCTATCTGCTATCCCGATCAAGAAATACACTCCAGGGCTCACATTAGACTTTGCCACCGGCTTCGTCTGGTTGACGCTGACCCGGTAGGATCCGACTAGAGATGTCTGGCTGCAGGTGAGCGACGGAAAATCGGGGCCTGGAAACGCAAGGATTAGCCCAAACTCGGTCTCACTTACGCCCGTCGTATGGTCCTCGTTAATCGATGAACATATAGCATTATTCGGATCGATGATATAGAACACAAACTGGTATGCGATAAGTGGCGTCGCGCCAGAAACGCTTAGGACTAGAGTGATGATTGAGCCTTCTTGGCTGTAAAACGGGAACGCAGTAGCCTTGTACGTCTCAGCCGCGTGAACTGGCGGAAAAGCTGAGATGGCTCCAAACACACAGGAGACTGCGAGAAACAGGGCTATCTTCCACCTTCCAGTGTGTCGCATCGCACAACTCTTCCCAGAGTCTCAGAACGTGTCGAGCACAACTGAGAAACGCGACAAAAGTCTCACGTAACTACGAAAACTGAGGCTCGGTATCGGATACGCACCGATCTTCTGTGGTGGCTAGGATAACCCGTATATCCTGACAACGTACATGTTCGACGTAAGTGATTAACAAATGCTAACAGAACAGGCCCGAAAAAAACTGGAAGGGAAGGTTTTCGCCTTCGTCGCGACAACATTCCCTGACGGCTCTCCTCAGGTGACTCCGGTTTGGGTCGACACAGATGGAAAGTTCGTCTTGGTCAACACGGCGATTGGAAGAGTTAAGCAAAGGAATCTGAAGAAGAACCCGCGGGTCGCCCTTGCCATATCTGACCCATCCAACCCGTATTACTTCCTCCAGATACGAGGAAAGGTCGTGGAACAGATCGCCGGGCCGACCGCTGAGCAACACATTGACAAGATGGCCAAGAAATACCACGGGAAAGACAAGTACGAGAACAGAAATCCAGCCGAGAGAAGGGTAATCCTCAAGATCGACCCCGAAAAGGTCTCAGGCTGGGGCTAGGAAGAGGTTTCCTCGATGTGCCCCTTTTTTAAGGTCGAGCGATGAGTTAGCGCAGAGCTTGTCTGCGCTACGTTAGACCATATTTCAGTGCGCCATTGAGTCTTCAGCAAGACACTGGAACTTGAGCTGCGGCTCATGCAACCTCAGTAACGTGACCTGATTGATGATGATAGTGGTATCGTATGATCCTCTTCACGCAGTCTCCATTGAGGCACTGGTACATCCGATCTCCGTTGGCAAAGAGTTCCCGCATTACCATCGGTTTTCCGCAGCCTACGCATTGAAAAGCACCCGTCAGCCTCTCGTCAAGCAAAAGCCGTAAGTCAATTCCTCGTGTGTCAGCTTCCTTCTTCATGTATTGACGATAGGCAAGGGAAAGCGAAGTCCAGAAGCCTGCAACCTGCGGAGTCGTTTCGTACTCGAATGATCGTCCCGCTACCACTGGAGGTTTGTATCCTTCAGCTACGTAAACCGGGTTTCTGGAGTATGGCACTTTGATGCGAGGCGGTCCAGAGTGAACCGCGTAATGAGGACTGACCGGCACTCTTCGGTCTACTCCTTAGGCCCCACCGTGAGACTTGCTACTTTTTCTTCTTGCTACCCGAGCTTGGCGGCTTGAGGACAGGGATTGGGAGGGGGACCTCTACGATCCCGTCTTCGCCTATGGTAAAGGTGACCCAGTAGGTCTCGTGGGGTGCGCCCTTCATCTTCCGAACTCTGAACTGCTTTACTAGCAGCCCTCTCTCTGCAAACCCTGGATTGAATCTCACGTCTATTATGCTGTCTACAACATAGAATAGCAAGTCGTCGAGCTCCGCGTAGGCCCGGAGGGGAGTGTGGTGTGAGCAGAAGAAGGGAACAAGCCTCTCCTTCGGACCCTTGGCTCTCCACTCTTTCACACCGTCTAGCACGTTGTAGACTAGGGGTCTATCTTCTTGAACCAACGTGAACATCTCGGTCAGCGAGTCTACAAACACTGCGCCTCTGCCGAGCATCTTCATCTCATCAACCATGTTGAACAAAGCTGAGGTGACCGATCGAAGGTCCTTTGGATCCTTGACCAGGTGTGAGTAAGCTGGGGCTGTCGCGTTCTGGACTCGGAAGGTGAAGCAGTCTAGGAAGCGAAGCTGGCCGGATTTCAGAGCAGGGGTGATTTCCCAGCCGAAAGAGGCCATGTCCTGTTCCAAGGCGATAGGTGGACCCTCGAAGTTGACGAATATGCAAGGCTCCTTGGCTTTCAAGGCGCTGTAGAGTAATTGTTCCAACAGAACGGACTTTCCACTCCCCAGCTCCCCCGCCAGTATTGTGAGATTGTTCCTAGGGATGCCTTTAGGAAGGACCTTGTCAACCGCTTCTATTCGAGTGGGGAAATGCTCGAGCAATCGTCGTCCTCACCTCGCTTCTAGGATTCGAAAATAAAGGATGTTGTATTCGATGGCATGGGGTAGCGGTCTTGTCTAATGGTGAAGGGATTGGTCCTCGCGAACTCTAGCGGCTATTGATCGGATGAAGGGTCTGTCCAGGGCGCCCGCTTCGTAAAGGTTTACCATTGTGTTCGTGCTGGCTTCTCCATTGAGCCTTCCCATGTCATCTTTGAGGTGGCGCCATTTGAGTTGCGTGTGGCCGCTCTTCGAGTTGTAGATGATTCCGAGCACATAGCTGACTTTCACGAAAGTTATTTCGTTCACCCTGTTCATTGTGACCTTGTCCTCAGCCTCGACATACATGGTACCTTGGTCTCGTGGCCTTTCCGGGAAGACCTGGCCATCATTTTCATACTCAGGCGGGATAAACGAGCGGCAAGTACTAGTAATCATGAATCTCCTGAAGCTTTCAAGGGGACAAGACGTTTCTAGTTTTGCCATTTTATTGAAGCTTCCCGGCAGGGATGGTTCAGAATGCAAAGCTACGAATGCATACTATTAACTTCACCTCCCGACCACTCTTTCCCCAAGAGGATTTCGGTTGGCGATTCTCGTCAAGGTCCCGGAGACAGTGCTTGAAGACCTTGTGGAGACCGCTGTCGCCAAACAGGGAAACCTCTATCGCGCTGAACTGGCCAGGCTTGTCGGAGCGTCTAAAGAGTCTCTAGAAGGAAAGACCTCTCTCTATCTGATCAGTCTCATGAAACTATGCGGCCTAGCTGAGGCCAACATCGAGCAAGTTCTCAAGAAGTCGAAGATTGTCAACCAAAGAGGAGCGATGAGCCGGGACATCGCAGGCGGAGACGAACTGAAAGGAGTCATCGACAACGCCCTAGAGGGCTTTCAGATGCTAATATCAGAGAGCTTCAAATCTCCTCCTGACCGCCCTGGCCTGTTTGACCGGGCTTCAAAGAAAAAGCAGAGCTAGAGCCCCGTTTTTTCTCGAATGAACAATCAGTTGACGACAACAGCTGCCTATAGCAATCCCGAGACATAATCTGGGAGAAAACCCGGCGAGAATTGGAAAAACCGTTAATAGCGCTCCGGCCGAAAGCCGCAAAACCATAGGAGAAATCAAGCTCTTGAGCAATGAGAATGGTCAACATAACAACCCCAATCGCAAGGTTTCCCGTCGGGAATTTCTGAAGTATAGTGCAGGCGTGGCGGCTGTCGCTGCCGGTACAGCGGCAATGATGGGCAAGATACCACTTCCTCAATCAACCTCGAGGCCTACGGGCACGGCCCAGACCAGTTCCGACATGGTTGTTGTCACCGTGAGGGGCGATGAGTTGAATCTTATCAGTGCCGACAAGTCCGTGAAAGTGAAAGATCCGGACCTTGCTGCCCAACTAGCCGGAAGAGCCCAAGCGGAGGATTAATCCAGAGATGACGTCGCACAGAGAAGCCCCTAGAATATCAAAGGACCCGGTTGCTGACAACACAGATCTTTATGCATTCGTGAGCCCCGACAAACCTGACTCTGTCACTATCCTGGCAAGCTACATACCTCTTGAAGAGCCTGCGGGAGGCCCGAACTTCAACGCGTTCGGTGATGACGTTCTCTACGAGATCTTGATCGACAACAATGGAGACGGGAAAGAAGACATCACGTACCAGTTCAGGTTCGATACCAAAATCGGCAATCCCGAATCGTTCCTCTACAATACAGGACCCATCGATTCACTGGACAGCGCTGACTGGAATGTCAAACAGACATATTCCGTGAGAAGAGTTCTTGGGCGACGACGGACCGGCAGGTCCAGCCTTTTGAGAAGCGATATTCCAACTCCGCCCGTCAACATCGGTCCGAGGTCAACACCCGGCTACGCCGATCTGGCGAACGCGGCAATTATGACTCTGGATGATGGCTCAACGGTTTTCGCGGGACAGAGAGACGAGGCGTTCTATGTGGATTTGGGTTCCATCTTCGACCTCGGAACACTCAGGCCGGTTCAGAACTTCCACCTAATCTCAACCCCCGCGGCGGCGGGAGTAGACACGACAAAGGGCTTCAGCGTCCACACCATAGCAATCCAGGTACCAAAGAATCTCTTGACCAGGGATGGATCTACACCGGGCTCAGGCGACTTCGCTAAGCCGGCTTCCACGATCTCCGTGTGGGCTTCAGCCAGCCGACGAAAGGCTACAATTCTTCCAACCGATGGCGACGACGAGGGAGACGATGACGATGACGAGTCGGAGCCGGTTATCACACACGGACCATGGAATCAGGTTTCTCGGCTCGGAATGCCTCTGATCAACGAGGTCATAATCCCCTTGGGACACAAGGACCAATGGAACGAGTTTCATCCACGTTTTGACTCCCGGTTCATACAATACTACAAGACACCTGAACTGCAGAAGCTGCTGCCCATTCTCTACCCAGGCGTCTTTCCCAACCTCGCAGCCTACTCCAAAGATCGGGCCGACCTAATCGCTATTCTACTGACTGGCGTACCGGGCGGGATCATTTCGGGATTTCAGAATTTCACGGGACCCATACAATCTGACCAGCTTCGACTCAACATGGCATATGCACCGTCCTCAGCACCCAACCGACTTGGATTGCTGGGCGGCCAGTTGGACGGCTTTCCAAACGGCCGCAGAGTCCAAGATGACGTGATCGACATCGAAATCAGAGCTGTTGCAGGCGCTACACT
>Ga0209058_1000031_pt1 | contig 99947 bp, 95 predicted proteins | sample GraSoiAngelo_147_FD_185904 | JGI IMG/M metagenome (GOLD analysis project Ga0209058, IMG submission 185904) | Grasslands soil microbial communities from the Angelo Coastal Reserve, California, USA - 14_1009_05_40cm (SPAdes) (version 2) | ecosystem: Environmental > Terrestrial > Soil > Grasslands ... | reverse complement strand
CACGGTCGCGAGCCGGAGCAGAGGTTCTCCAACTGCCTGTCCAGCAAGAGTTTAGGGGCGTAGCTCAGTGGTAGAGCAGCGGCCTTTTAAGCCGAAGGTCGTGGGTTCGATCCCCACCGCCCCTACCAAAACCCAATAAAAACGGCCCTTTTACGCTGCCGAATCAGCAATTCGAGGCCGAGTCAGCAATTGGAGGCCAGTCCTTCGCCTCGTGTTTGCCAGGCGCGCGGCCAAGCTTCCCAAGGCGTCGCGCTGGGATTGTGGGATTACATGCCCGTATAGCCCTAGCGTGATGCGCGGATCGCTATGCCGCAACTGTGCCTGCACAACTGTAATCGGTGCGCCGCTGTCAATCAGTTCGCTGGCTACCGCATGGCGAAAAGCATGAAATCCGGCCAGCGGTATTCGCAACCTGGTGAGCAGCGGGCGCAGCTTCTTCTCCCTCAGTTTATTCGCAGAGTAAGGACGGCCTCGGCGATTTGCGAACAGCAGGCCGAGGTCGTTCTCACGATAGTGGCGCGATGACAGGTATTTCTTGAGGCGCAATTCGAGCGCGGGCGGCATCGGCAAATCCGCTATGCTCGCCTTGCTCTTGGGCGTCCCAATCTGCCCCGCGTACATGGAACAGCGGACCTTTATCAGCTTGCGATGAAAGTCCAAATCCTGCACGCGAAGCGCGAGCACTTCTCCGATCCGCATTCCGGTCACTGATAGCAGAAAACAGATGGTGCCCAGCGGTTCATCGGCAGCCCGAACGATGCGCCGCATATCGCGCAGCACAAAGAACTGCGACTGCCTTGGTGTGTCTTGAGGCAAAGACAAATCCGACAGGGAAACTGTCGGAATCGCATAGCCCCAAGCGCGAGCCGTGGAAACAATCGAGGACAGGGTCAACAGAATGTTCTCGATGGTTTTCCGCGTCCGCTCTTTTCCGTTTGGCATGCGCGTAGTCGAAAGCGCAGTGACAAAGGACTGCAACCGCTTGGTCGTCAGCTCCGGCAGAGCGCAATCGCCTAGCATTGGTTCAATATGCCTCCGCAAGTGCGACTGCGCCGTTTTCCGTGTGCTCGGTTTCAAGTTGCCCGCTACCTGTTCACGCCATTCGCGAATAACTGCACTGAGCGTCGCCGTCCTCTTAGGAACGGGCGGCGTCGCCCCATTCGCGGCGTTCACTGAGTCCAGGATGGGCTGAAACGCGGCCCGCGCTGCTCGCTCGGATAGGCCGACAAACGCTTTGCTGCGCTGCTCGCGTTTGATGGTACCGTCCGATTGCAGCACATCCACGCGCCACATGCCCACCCAGTTTCCATTTCGTTTAACAAACGTACCTTTCTGAAACCGTCTTTTTGGCACGATGCGAGTTCCTTTCGTGCCCGTGAAAGACGACGTTGCGAGCAAGACTGTACTACTGGGGAGATGGCTAGGCAAGCCACTGGATTTCACGCATTCGTTCGACATTCTTTGCACTCCAAGGACATGGAATTGGAGTGGATAAGGGGAATGGGTCAGCGAGAATGGGTGAAGGGCGAAGGGAATGGCTTCCGCCCTGGTTGGTTAACTGGCAAAGGGAAGGAACTGCATGACGCGGCGGCAAGCTTGCCGCCGCGTCATGCCGCTGATGGCTCTCGTTTTTGTGGGCGCTGTCTCATTGCGTTTGTTGTAGGAACTCGCGAAACAGAGGGTGGTAGAGCTTGTATCGCCCTCGTGCAGTGCGGATCAGCAGGCCCTTCTCAACGAGCCGTGCGAAATATTCCCGTTGGAATTTGCCGCCGAAATGGTCGGCTGACACTTGGCCCTCGCCCACACTGGCGAACTGATGGATCAGTTGCAATTCCTTCGCGCTCAATTTCGAAACATCCGAACGGAACTTCTCGCGGCCTAAGTGGTCGAGTATCGCGGGCCATGTTGTTTCGAGCTTGTGCGCCTCAATCTGTTTCTCTGTGGTCATCAAGTACTTACAGATACAGGCAAGAAAATACGGGTGGCCGAAGGCTTTTTCGTGGAGCCATGCGGCAACTTTTTCGGAGATGTCGAGCCGGAGGCCGAACACGGGGCGTGCGTATTCCAGCGTCTCTTCGAACGTGAAAGGCTCTAGATAGACCTTCGTATAAAACCGCACTGCTGGGTCGGCCAGGGCCTTTGTTCGGGCAAAATAATCGGGCTTGGCTGAGAAGCAAACGCTGTAATTCATGCCCTCGATGCCGAACCACTGAAATTGGTCTCTGATCATCAGTGCGAGATCTTCTTTGCTGATACTGGTGATGTTCTGAAGGTCATCCAGGAAGAAAATCGCGCCATTGAGTCCCGCCGGCCGCAAGAAATGATCCCAGGCCTCAGTGAGCATGTGTCTGAGGAGAGAGCTTCCCGAGCTGAGAAACAGGCGCGGAGATTCACGTTCCAAAGTGACGCCGCCGAAATTGACCCGCTCGAATCTCCAATTTCGAAGCTTGGCGCGCAGGCGGGCTTGCATGTTTGGCGCCGTAAGCAAAACATCCGTGAATTGGCTGAGAAGGACCTCGGCCAGTCGCAAGTAGTCGGGGATGTCGGTTGAAACCGAAATGAAAACGGGCAGCATCGCGAACGGCGGTTGAGAGCAGGTGGCAGCTAATTTGAGCAGCAAACTGCTTTTGCCGATTCCCCAGTCACCCAGAATGGCGAATGAAGCAGTTCTGCCGGTCACCAAACCCTGCTGTAAGGCCTGGCAGAAAATCTCGATCTCCCGTATTCGGCCAACAAACTCATCGGGTCTGACGCGGAAATTGGGCTCGGGAAGCATGTCGCCCCTCCAAAATCACGAAACTCACAATCGTCAATTTACGTTTGTGATTTTTGTTACTTTCGTGGGACAGACCGAGGGGCGGCAGGCCTGCCGCCTCTCAGCACAGAGGTGGGAAGAGTCGCGTGGTTGGTCTTACTGTTGTGGGTGAAAGTCTGAGTGGTCAGATCGACGCTTTGGGAATGATGGCTTGGTTCTCAAAGGGCGCGCAGTGGCTGCCCCGCTTTCGGCTTGCTGATTCCGACGTTTGGAGGGGAGTACATCCGTTTTACATGTCCTCATTCGTCTAGGCCGACGTAAGAATCCAGCACATCGCTGATTCGGGCGAAGATGCGATCCCACTCTTTTCGGAGCTTTTTGTCCTTGGCGTGGTTGGCCTCGGCAGCAACGCACCCAGCCAGGTCGTCCAAGTCGTCCAAAGTAAAGTGAAACACCGCACGCTGGTTTGGGGTTGGCGCTACTCGCAGGCGGCCAATCAACGCTTCATCGGCCAAGGCATGCTGCAAAATTAACTCCCGTTCGCGGTCGCTCAACTCTAGCGGCAGTTCTTGATCAGGCCGAATCGGCTGGCGCGATTTGTCGGGGAAAGGCTCAAACGCTGCTTGCAGTACATCAACAGCAGAGCGTAAGTCGTCCATGTTGGGCTTGGCTATGATCGTTTTCCGCTTTGCGACACGTGCGGACTTTGACCTGCGCGGAGCGCCGAAGATTTTGCGGAGCTTTTTGTTGATGGCGTCGATGGAAAAGGCTTCGGGATCGAAGCTGTCGATCCATTCTCGCATGTGCTCATGATCTTCGTGGTTGGGATCGGCGAGGGCCTCCAGCATGTAGTAGAAGCCGGGGATTCCGCCGCAGTCTTCCGGGGGAGCGGCAAGTTTTCCCTCAATACAGAGTGGATAAGGAACGCCGAGTTCGGCAGGCAGGATTTTCTCAATGGTGAGCACGTGTTCCCAGGAATCGCCGAGGTCGTAGATATAAGTCGCCTTCGCACCCACCTTGTTCAGCAAATTCGCAAGGCGCGTCTTCTTTTCGTTGAGGGTGAGCGATCCGCCCAGGAACCTCTCGTTTGGATCAGGAACGCCAAACCTGTGCTTGCCAATGTAGAACTGATGCAGGTGGCAATCCTCCCAGCCCATAGCGGTTTGGATGACATCGTGTAGCTGCGCCAAGGTGAATTCGACCGGCACCAACACTCGCCGCCAGATCGACGGCTTTGTGCCGAGCAGAACAATTTTGATCCGCAAAACGGCCAGCTGAGGGTTGACACTTCCTACGTCTACCTTCAACGACCGCATCCCCACGCTTTCCTCCAAACGGCCCGAAATTGGCTTACTGTACCATCCTTCGCTCCGACGACGAGCCAAAGAGGAGAAAGCCTCCGCAGCCTTGAGCGAGACTTCGAGCGAATGCCGATATAGGCCGCTGTGCTCTCGTCGAGGTGTGCGGCGCTGGCTGGCAGATCGCTCACTGTTACGGCAAACCTTTGGAGCAGCCTCTCAGCCAGCGCCCGCACCTGCGTGTTGAGCGACAGCCAGTAGAGAGTCCGTTCCGAGGTAGCTTCAACTGACTGCATGACCGTCTTACTCGCCCCATTAGGAACGGGTAACCCGTCCCCGCTCCCGTCCCCATTTACCCGTCCCTGAGGACGGGTGGTAACGGAATGGATAAAAGAGAAGCACGTTCCAAACCTGGGATCGGAAATCTCCGCGAAGATTCACCGGTTTTCCCTTTTCGCCTGCGGCGGCGGGAGTGGCTGTCCCCGATATTGTCGGAGCCCTGCTCTTCGTCGAGTTCAGGAACGTGTTGTGTTTGTCCGCTCGCGGCCAGATCGACGGAAAGCGGCCGAATACGAAAAGACATCACGGTAGAGCCTCTCCGCAGATGGTTTCCGGAGGTGGGCTTTCTAATTTGTGGAGCGTTTGCGGAGTGGGTGCGACAGTGCAGTGTGTGTGGTTCTTTTGGCTACCCATTTGAACACGCCAGTTTTGGAAAAGTTGCTTGATCCGCAAACTTTTTTTGCGGGAAGCGGCCCAAAACTGTTGGACCAACCTCATTGACCGCGGACTTTGTGCTCCCGCCACCGGGACGGGTCGGAATCCACCTCCGGAGGGGGAGTCTCTTCGCCCCTATATCGCTAATGGGCATCGAGTGGGCAAAAGTTTGCACGTAGCCAAGAAATTTTTGTGGTCGCCGGTTGCAAGTCGCGGGTCCCGGAGTGGGGTGCCAAGCCACCCTTACCTATCCTAGTGCACAACGACTCGACAAAATCTAGCGCCTCGCCTCAAAAATTTCTTCCCGTGGTCGTCAGTTGCCCTCCGGGTGCCTGCATGAGCGGGGCGAACTCGGCCCTCAAATATCCTAGTCCCCATGGGGTCGGCAAAAACGATCGCCGCGCCGCAAAGAAATTTTGCTTGGGGAAGGTCTTAGAGGACACGAGCGTGTCAGTTCGGGGGCTCTGGCCATAGAGAGGCGGGGCTTCCATGGATTGCCGGTCGAGGCCGCCGGGGTGGGTGGGGTGATGCGCGGCGCTGGCTGGCAGATCGCCCACTGTTACGGCAAACCGCTGGAGCAACCTTTCAGCCAGCGCCCGCACCTGCATATCCAGCGAGAGCCAGTAGAGAATCCGTTCCGACATAGCTTCAACCGACTGCATGATTGCCCACCTCATCCCCATTGGGGATGCGTGACCATCCCGGTTGACATCCCTAATTACCCATCCCCAGAGATGAGTGGTAACGGAATGGATAAAGGAGACTTCCGTTCCAGTCCTGCACCGGAAATCTCGGCGAAGATTCACCGTTTTTCGTCTTCGCCTGCGGCTGCGGTAACCACCTACGCTGCAGCCGAGGCGGAAGCCTCGGCTGGCCTTGGCGCTGCGCGCCTACTGCGAAAGGAGACCACGGTAGCCCCCATACAGACTGTTTTCTGAGGTGGGTTTTCGAAACTTGTGAGCCTTGCGGAGTGGGTGGTGCAGTCCAGCGTGTGTGGTTTTGTTGGCTACCCATTTAAACACGCCGATTCTGGAAAAGTTGCTTGGCCCGCAAACTTTTTTGCGGGAAGCGGCCCAAAGCTGTTGGGCCAGCCTCGGTGATCCATGGCTAGTCCTCCAGCCACTGGACGCAATATTGGTCCACGGCAAAGGCCGTTGCGCGCGCTGCGACGCTCTCGGGCCGTCTGGCACGGTCGCACGAAAACAATTGGTGAAGCTGGCGGCAACTATGTGGATTGCGGCGCGGATTACGAACTACCTAACGTCCGGGCAGCCGCACGACGAAACGCCCTTTGGTGTTTCCGTTCAGGCTCAGGATGGAAAGCAACACGTCTACACTTTGCGAAGCCAGCTCACGGACGCTCTGCACTTGGTTCAGGACACGAGATCGTTTGCGTTGAACAGGCTGAGTCCCGCCGTGAAGACCGGTGTCGAGATTGCCGCGGGCCGCGACGTGCGCGGGCGAGCTGTGACGCCCGGCGACACCGCGCTTAACGCTGTCTCCAATGCGACGCCAATTCCCCTGCAAAGCGCCCTGCATTACTTCAACTCTGAAGCCCCGCAGCGCGACGGCTTCGCTCAAGTGCTTCAATCGCTCGGTGCGGCAAATTATATCTACAAGACGCAGGCGGAAAAGCTCGCCGGTCAGTTGGCAAGCAGCCGCGCTCCATCCGGCCCTGTGGATTCCGCACAATTGGCGCGGCATCTGCAAAAACTCCGCACTGAGGACGAATTGAGACAGGGCGGGCAGCCTAACTTACTTCTCTTCGCCCCGAATGATCGCCGCGAAATCGCACGCAATGCGCGGCTCACGCCCTTACAGGCTCGCTTCGCCCGTTTGCCGATGGCTGACGCTTTGCAAGTTTGGGATGCGGCCACGGCCAGCGAGAAGTCCGAACTCGCGCAGGAATTTATCAAGAAGAAAAACGCCTACATGCGGCGGGCGTACAGCGAAGGTCCAGAGGGGCGCGCAAAAGATCGAATTTATCAGAGGCTTGCGAAGATGTTTGCGGAACGTGCGCCCGACGTTTCGAGCACGGTGAGCAGCACGACCGCGCCGCCATTGCCAGCAGGCGGAAACCCGTTCGACAGCGCGTTCCAGTGAATCCGCTGGTCGCTGCAAGGGCATGAGCAGCTTAGAAAGTTCCGGGAAATCAACAAGACGCGGCTCTCCGCGACGAGGGCCGCGTTTTTGTTTTGTGCAGACTTCCCCCGCCTTGCGTGGCTGCCACAGGGCTGACACGGAAGCTGCGATTAGGCCACCGTGCGCGGGAGCCAAAGGGGCAGGTCAGAGGTGCGCGCCACCCAATAGCGCTGGACTGCACCTTAGGCTCGCGAGGAGTCAATTTTTGAATGAGCACAAGGGGGTCACTTCTAAATGAGCGTTGACACGGAAACTAACTCCCAAAATGCATCAGAAAATAGGGGGCCGCTCAGCTCTTCTGGCGATCTCCGGTAGCCGGGCGCTGAACACGACCTTCATGCCGCCTCAAGACAGCTTTGCGTAGTGGCGTGCCAGTTCTGAGGCGTACTGACTCCCTACATGCTCGCGGTTGGTGGCGAGCCATTGTGTCAGGCGAGTTTCCCCTGTGGAAGGCCCCTCAGGCGCAAGCAGGTTGCCCACGAGGCCTTGATATTCCTCCCAGGTGAGGACAACATCCCGAACGAACCAGCCGGTCACAAGCGTGGAAACATACGCAAGGAGCGTCGGCAGATGAACAAAGCGAACCACAGTGCCCACTTGCGCAGCGATGAGTCTTACAAGCTCATCGAAGGTGAATGTTTCGGGTCCAACAGCGTCGCGCACAGTGTTTGCTTGCTGGTCAACGGCATCGGAGATGAGCTGCGCCATATCTTCGACATAAATCGGGCGGATACGATAGCCGCCGTCACCAGGGATCCCGAACACTGGAAAACGGCGGACGAACCACGCGATGTTATTGATGAGAATGTCTTCGAGGCCAAAGATCACGGTGGGGCGCAAAATGGCATAGGAGAGGCCAGAGTCGATCACCGCTTTCTCTAGTTGAGCTTTCCCCCTGTAGTAGCTCAGAGGGGATTCGAGGGATGGGTTGGCGATACTCACGTGCACGATCTGTCTGACGCCGGCGTTCTTTGCAGCCGTGATCAGAGTGCGAGTGTTTTGAACGGCAGTCTCAAAGGTCGTTTGTCCGTGCGGAAACCGCACCCAGTAGGTATTGATCAGAGTGGACGCACCACGAAGTCTTTGGCTGAGCTGGTCCGGGTGATCAAAGTTATAGGGAAAAACCTGAACCTTTTCACGGAAGGGATTCTCCCGCTCCGGATGGTACGTCAGGGTGCGGATTCTGTATCCGCGGCTCAGCAGAAGCCGAGTGGTGTATTTACCCGTGTAGCTGAACGCACCAGTGATGACTACCGTATCTTCTGAAATGTTCCGCTCCTGCATGGCTGCAGGGACCCACGCTGCGACGAAATCAGTTTAGCTGTAAATGCAGTAGATACTTTCGCATCAGCAACGCAAGCGTGACTCCGCACAGAATTCCGATTCCGATACAAACTGGCAGAACTGAAACAAGATTGCGGAACGGGCCCCATCCCAAAACAGTTGCAATAAGTGGGAAAGTAGCTCCCAAGAAAGCACCAATTCCAGCTGACTCAAGAGCAATCCGACTCGCTGACACGGAGCGAGCAACGCGAGGTGCCAGCCACCAACTACCGAATAAACCTACAATAAACCCGAACGGAGCACCAGGAATGGCCGCAAACACAAATGCCATGAAAAACAATGCACCTGTTCTTGTTATGTCCTCCGGCCTTCCCCGAATGATGCCTATGAGTGCAACAGCAAGGCCAGCCAAAAGTGAACCTGCCACAGCACAAAAGATGCCACCAAGAACCGCAAGAAATGCACGTCTTTTAGTTTCCACCGGCGATACTCCAGCATGACTCGTCAAGTTTGGATATGTTGGGAAGGAATTTGCATTTCGTATAGCAATAAACGTGTGCCACTTGTCGGCAGTGGGCGCGGTCATCGCCTGGCAAACCACTACAGAGGAACTGATCCAAAGCAATAAGGCACTCACGCGTACAATTCGCTTCGGGACTCTCGTCAAAGCTTCTGCAGCACTTACCCGCTCTGCATGCATACGAATCAGTGGGGCAACTAGACTTACACAATTTGTCATAATAGACACAAGTGTCCCGTCCGCCTCTCCTTGTTCTCAGGCCAGTCGGATCGGTCTGGGTAACCGGGTTGTTGGAAACGTATTTATAGAAATTGATACCGCCGTTGAACCGAACCGGGTCTTCTGAAATGAACCGCCCAATTGGATCGTAGTATCTGGCGCGGTAATAATAGAGACTGGTTTCAGAGTCGAACTCGCGCGCCGTATACCTGAACGAATTCGTCAGCGAGCCAGAGGACGCCGTTTGCTTGCCGAACGAATCGAACGTGTACGTTTGCGCAAGCGATCCCGCCGTATTCGCAAGCGACGTAATCGTGCCTAGACCATCAGCCTGATAGAAGTTGGTCGTCCCAGAACGCAGCATGGCCAGAGGTTCGTCAATGTTGAGCCCTTGGGAGTAACGCGCGACAGCTGTGCCAGAGGAATTCGTCTCCTCGACTATGTTGTCGCCGTCGTAGGCGAAGATCGAAGTGCCTGCAGACGATGACTTGTAAATGCGCCTGCCAAGCGGGTCGTACTTGAAGCTAACCGTGCCGCCAGTGCCGGGCAGGATCACACTCAACAGGCGATTCTCGAAGTCCCAAGTGTAACTTGTCGTGCCTGTTGAGTCCGTCTTACTTTGTGTGTTGCCATTGTAGTCATAAGTGTAGGTTGTGCTCGGCGTCGAAGTCAGCTCGTTCGAGGTGTTCACATTGTATGGTGACGCGCCAAGCGAACTGAGACGGTTGCCGACCGCGTCGTACGTATAGCTTTCCGTCGTGGTCGCAGCTTGCATGACCTGGGTCAGTTCGTATATCGGATCGTACGTGTAGTTCGACGTAACGCCTGCCAACTGGTCCGTCTTCGCCGTGCGATTTCCTGCATTATCGACGGTGTAGCTTGCGCCGTCGAGAATCGTCGAGCCGCTCTGGTGCAAAACGCTCTGCAATCTCGACAGGTTATCGTACGCATAGATCGAGCTGAGCCCGTTCGGTCGAGTCATCTGGGTACGGCGGCTCAGCGCGTCGTAGCTAAACCCGAAGTTGCCAGTGCCGCTGAACGCCGCTGGCGGCGTCAGCGTTTGCAACCGGTTCAGCGTGTCGTACACATAGCTCGTCGCGCCACTCTCCGGGTCGGTGAACGATGTGCGGTTCGATGCTTTGTCGTATGCGTAGCTCGTGGTGAAATTTCTGGCCAGGAACGTGTAGCTGGTCGTGGTCCCCGTCAGCCGTCCCATGTTGTCAAACGTGAAGCTGTATGTGCCGGTGGGGTCGCTCACCAGCGTCAGGCGCGAGTCGAGGTCGTACGTGTAATTCACGGTCGTAGAATCAGGATAGGTCTTCTGCGTCATCCTATTCAACTGGTCGTAGGTGTAGGTGATTTGCTGGTTCTTCCGGTCCGTCTTGACGGTCAGATTGTTATCCGCGTCGTAGCCGTAGTTCTCGATGTAGCCCGAAGGGAACGTCGTCCTCGTCACTCGCCCGAAGGCGTCATACGCGAAGTATGTCGTGTTGTGGTTTGCGTCCTCGATGCTCGTCAAATTGTTTTCCGTGTCGTAGCCATACGTCGTCACGTTATTTGCCGCATCGGTTGCGGTCGTCAGCCGGTCCGCATCGTCATACGCGTACGACGTCACCTTGCCGTTTTGATCCGTGACGCTCGTCCGCCTCCCGCGATAATCGTAGCCGAACTGCGTGGTCGTCGTGTCGGGGTAAGTGATCTTCGTCAACCGGTCCATCGCGTCATACGTGAACGTGGTCTGATGATTCAGCGCGTCCGTCACCGAAGTGCGATTGCCGTGCGCGTCATAACCATACGTTGTCACGTTGTTCTGCGCATCCGTAATCGTGTTAATCAGCCCGGTCGGGTAATAGGCTAGCGTCATAACATTGTTCAGCGGGTCTTTGATCGTGAGCAATTCCCCCAGCGCGTTGTACGTGTACGTGGTCACGCTTGCCGCCTGCCCGTTCCCCGGATAGGGCGTCGTCACCGTCAACAAATTTCCGTGCGAATCGTACGTGTACGAGGTCTGATTGTTCAAAGGATCGATCATGCTGGTCGGTTCGCCAAAACTGTTGTACCCATATTGCGTTTTTGCCACGGAGGTGGAATTCACCTGCGCCGTTTGCGAAGTCATGTTGTTCGACGAGTCGTATTGGTAATAGGTGCTGTTGCCCATCGCATCGACGGTCAATTCCGGGTTTCCATTGGCATCGTAGAAATTTTGGATGTTTCCGCGAACCGTGCAGCTGGAACATCCAGAACCTTGTGCATTCGTGTAGGAATACTGCCCGCCTGCCAAGGAAGAAACGTAAGTCGTTTGGTTGCCGAGGGAGTCCGTCACCTGCACGGTAAAGTTCACCGTAAAGATGGTACTTTGCCCGGTGGTCCCGCCGACAGTGACCATGATGGGACCGGTGCTTGCTCCATCGGGCACTGTCGCAACAATCTGTGAATCGCTCCAACTGGTGATCGTTGTCGCGGTGGCTCCGTTAAACGAAACCGTACTCGTGCCCTGCGTCGCCCCAAATCCCGAGCCGGAGATCGTGACCGACGTTCCGGGTGCTCCTGATATTGGCGAAATTCCAGTCACCACGGGGTTGGGCAGCGAAGCGCCCGGCGTCACTGACACATTGTCAAAAGTAGCGCTGTCCAAACTCGCATAGCTGTTGCTGCCTACTCCGAATCCCACGTAAACCGTTTGCGCGGTCGTGATCGTCTGCGTGGTTCCTAGCGGAATCCAGGTCACACCGTCTTGAGCCCCATAAGCGGTGAACTGATTGGCGCTGCGAATCACCATCAGCCAATACGGCAGCGTCAGACCTCGAGTACCCCCGGTGAGTTCATAACTGCCGATGAACGAGCGGTGATACGAATTGGCGCTGGTTGACGTGCTGACGTAGCCGCCCGAGCCCATATTTGCCGCGTTTGCATCCAGGGTTTCGCGCATCACTACGGCTACCCACGCGCCATACGTACCTGCGCCAGTTACCCTGGCGATGACCGTTCCGCTGGTGCTCATCGGCTGATACACGAAATGCAAGCCGTCCGCGCTGTTTGCCAGGAACGCTCCCGAACCCTGCACGGTGAAGACGCCGTTTGCGTAACTCGCACTTCCGGTTTTGCCCACTGCCCCAACATCCGCGTCCAACCAACCCGAGGGAAGCGGTGATGAGGTCACTGTAAACGCCACGGGATTGCTGCTTTCCATGCTGGGTCCCACCAGGACGCACATCTCGCCGGAAGTGGCCCCCGAAGGAATCGTAATCGTGACCGAGGTCGCGCTCCAGGAGTTGATCGTCACGGGCGCATCATTCAAGACAACAGCACTACTGCCCTGCGAAGCGCCAAACCCGGAGCCCGAAATCACGACTTGCGCGCCTACGGGGCCTGTCGTCGTGGACAGACTGGTGATCACTGGAGGTGTCACGCTGCTCGACGTTATCGACACATTGTCAAAATACTCGGTGGCGGGATTATTTGCCTGGCCGCCGCCGACCGCCAGTCCAATATATACATTTTGCGCCATGTTGATGTCCAAAAGACTTCCGAAGGGCGTCCAGTCAAAGCCGTCGGGTGAGTAAAACACTGTGAAGCCGCTTCCGTTGCGCTGGACTTTTACCCAGTAGGGGGGAGAAAAATACGCTAGGGAGGAGGCGCTGAAATAACTGGGGGTCGTCCCACTGAATGTGCGGTAATCAGCCACTAAACCGTTTGCGGTCTCTGTGACGAATACCGTTTTTGAGCTAGGGTCCATCGTCTCGCGAATCATGACTCCCGCCTGCGTCGAAGGCAGGTTCACGACTCGTGCCACAATCGTTCCGTCGCCAGTCAATGGCTGATAGACAAAATGGAAGGCATCTTGCGTAATGTAGCTGCTGACACCACTACTGGCCGTCTGAATGGTGAACTCCCCGTTGGCGTAGCCTGCATTCCCGGCTTTGAGAACTATCCCGACATCCTGATTCAGCCATCCTGACGGTAAAGGCGTGGACGTTACGGTGAAGTCGACTTGATTGCTGTCATTCATGCCTGGCGCTAGAGAAACTACCAAGGGCCCCGTCGTAGCGCCGGACGGAACTGTGGCGGTGATCGATGTTGCGCTCCATGCGCTAACCGTTGCGGCCTTATCGTTGAACAAAACGACACCGTTTCCCGAGGAAGCTCCGAAACCAGTGCCTGAAATCACTACTTGGCCGCCAATCGATCCGGTCGTCGCGGAAACGCTTGTAATGGCTGGGGCTGGATTCGTTGCCGTCGTAATCGAAAAACTATCAATGCTTCCGGTGTACAAAGCCCCGGTGCTTCCGCTGCTTACTGCCAGCCCAACGTACACGTTTTGCGCCATGCTGATGGTTTGGCTCGTGCCCACCTGCGCCCAATTCAGCCCATCGAGCGACTGGTACCCCGAGAAGCTGCTTCCGCTGCGCACCAGTTTCACCCAGTAGGGCAAACCGGGTGTGCCGCTGTTTCGCCCGGAACTGGCCCCTCCCCCTGTCGTGGTGCGAAACATCGTGTAGATGAGATTCGCATAGGTGCCAACGAACATACTTTTTGCGTTCGCGTTCAGTGTCTCGCGAATCATGATTCCGGCCTGGGCGTTGGAGTTGCTCGTGCTCACAATCCGGGCTACGACCGTTCCGTCGCCCGGCAAAACCTGATAGTCAAAGTGAAATGCATCCGTCGTGTAGCCAATCACGCCGCCGACGCCAGCTCCTGCGCCGTTCAGTGTGAACACACCGGTCGCGTAACTGCCACTCCCTGCGAGACCAACGGTACCCACATCCTGGTCAGTCCACGCTGAAGGAAGTGCTACAACTGTGAAAGTAGAACTATTTGCAGGCTGGCTATTCACTGTTACCGTGAAAGCTCCCGAAGAGGCCGCAGCAGGCACAACCGCAACGACGGTGGTGTCCGACCAACTTGTAGCCACGGCAGCTGTGCCATTGAGGGCAACGGTGCTGCTTCCTTGCGAGGCTCCGAAACCGGTTCCCGTGATCGTGACTGGCACCCCCACAGGACCTGAGGTGGGAGAGATATTCGTGATCGTCGGTGCTTGCGCTCGCGCGCTGCTATGACACAAGAGAGAGAGAAAAACTGCAAAGATGATTCTCTTCCAATGATTTACGCGCATCGTAAGCCCCCAACAGTTCTGGAATCGGCAAAGTTCATGCAAGAGCAGCTAATTTTTATTGAGGATAGGTGATGGTGACGGTGTCCACCCCGTTTGCTCGGGAGGAAGTCAGTCCCCGCTTCTGGCTATCGTAGGTGTGCGACTCCAACGTTTTTCCCTGAGAATCCGTGACGGTCGTGAGTAGGGACAGCGTGTTATAGGTAAAGGAAACAGTGGTCAGATCCGGTTTCGTAACCTGAGATAAACGGCCCTGAGTGTCATAGGAATAGGAGTATGAGATTCCGACACTCGAGCTGAGACTCGTGACCTGGTTGGGGAAGTTGCTGTTGCCGTAAGTAAAAGTCAAAGTCCGCGACGCAGGGTCCGTGACCGTCACGAGACGATTCTGCACATCATAAGTAAGCTGAGTGGTGTTTCCGTTGCGATCTTTGATGGAAGTCAGTGATCCGCTGGTATAACTGAAGATTTTCTGTTCGCCATTTTGGAACGCCAACGTCCAAGTCGAGGTGCCGTTCTGCGTAAGCGTGGCCACGCTGCTCGCTGGGGATGCCAAACTCCAGTTTGATCCGTTGGCAGAAAAAACCCACATGCCCCCGTTTGCCTGCAGGTACAACATGTAGCCGCTATAGACGCTGCCGCTGCCCGCAAACACTCGTTCCTCATAGGTCGAACGCCAGTTCGAGCCGAACAAGCCAGTCTGGAACGGGCTCAGAACTGTGGGCAACATGCTGTTCCAAGTTCTCTCCAGCGTCAGTCCGCCGCCCAACCCTGGTATCCTGACGTCCCTTTGCTGGATATAGGTGTTGCCATTGGTTATATTAATCGGTGCGCCGATCGACCCAGCTCCTTTGTTTCCATTACAGTCGGGACACCAGCGTGGCGGCGGGCAGGAGCTTGTCCAGCATTCAAGCCAGTAGTCCCCTGCGATAGGGGATGCGCCCGCCCAAACGCAGCCCCTCGGCCAGGAGTTCGTATCCCCGTTGAGAAAGGTATAGTTGTAAATGGCCATCTTACCTACGCAAGGGGCTTGCGCCGCCAATGGAACATTGAAGGTGCAGACCATAACTGTGAGAATGAAAAGCGCACCGCAAATTTTCCTAATCATGTGAATTACCTCCGCGCCTCGCGCACACTTGGATCGATACAAAAGCAACAACACTGCGATTCGGCACACCACTGCGAGAGTTTGGTCACCAGAAGTGACCCAGGGCTGAGGGAAGCCAAAGCAAGACACTTCACCGAGTTCGCTGCAAGGCAATTGAGCCTTCGCAAATTATCGTGCGAAGTTATTCCCGTTTATGGAATATTCAATTGCTTGTCAATAGTACTAGCCACAGAATTCTGTTGATAATCTGTGAATAACAGGAGTAGCACGTAGATGCGCCGTAAGAAAGGGGATCCCCTCATCAGAGAGCCCCCGGAGCACAATATGATTATTGGTTCCCAGTATGCTGCCCTGGACAGCCGTTTGCGCTCCAACTCCACAGGTATATTGAGTTGGATCGGGCAGGAGAGCGAAAGAAAGGAAATCTTGGTTGCAAAACCAACCAAGTTGTTCCGATAACAGAACACTTGCTAGGCAACGATATTAGTTGCGCGGAAACTCATCGACTTGGACCCAAACAAACCGAACATGGCGAAGGGATTTTTTGTGGATCGCGCCATCGATGATGCTGCCTTCATCCTCGAACGGAGACTCAGCGGTTGGCCATCTTTTGAGCCATATGCAAAATCAGCTTGCGGTCTTCATCGCTTGACTTGCCCAAAAGACGACGAAGCTTGCTCAGAAATCGCGCATCTCTGCCTGAGCTACTCCAAGCGTCTTTCTCTGCCGATCTTCGCTTGAGCAGATTTGGCACTGCTGGAGGTTCGTCGCCTTCGTAAAAGAGTTGATAGAGTGGGACCTCGAAAGCACGCGCCATTTTTTCCAGCGTTTCAACGGCGGGAACAGTGTGACCGTTTTCCACTCGGGAGATGTAGCAGCGGAGCAAGCCTGTGCGGTTCTCAACATCACCTTGGGAGAGTTTCTTTTCTTCGCGGAGTACGCGAAGGCGGTCGCCAATAATCATGGGCGGGATTATTCCATTCGCCAAACCAGAAGGCAAGCGATCATACCTGGCCCTGGCTAACGTGCTTCAGTCTGTACACGATGATGAGAAACAGCGCGAAACACCCAGCCGGAACCAATCCAGTCACAAGCAATGCGATCCACAATCCTATCGGCCCAGCCCATGAGCGCGCAATTGCCAATCCAAGAACGAGACAGACGGCCAGAGCCGCCCACCAATACGCATTTGCTGTTGTGAGGCCGGAGAAGGCGCTTATGGACACGGCGGTGTTGGGTCGCAGGTTACGGTACAGGGCGAAGTAAAGCCACGCCATAGTGCCGAACCCGAACAGCCAGCAGCCGAGCAACGTACCCTTGGCGATCCACATGGACGAGTCCTACCGGCTGGCTTTACGCTTTGGGCGGGCCAGGAGCCAACAATCCTACACGCAAGCGGGCGATTGCAAAGTAGAATCGTGGGAATGAACGATTTAGTGCTGTTCGTCAAATCGATTTGGCGTCATTCCGTTATTCTGTTGACCGGCAGCGCAGTGGTTGCGATCCTGACGTTTTGGGAACACTGGCGTGGTTCGGCTGTTAAAGGCGACATTTTTCTCGGACTAACAATTTTCTTATTCGTTTGGGCGGTTTTTAGGGCTTGGCGCGACGAGCGCCGGAGGGCAATCGCAGCAGAAGCGTCCAAGACCTCTCCAGAGGCAATACTGGCGGAAGCTCATGTTGAAGAACTAGCTGCGCGGTTCTTTGCCTTGGAGGAACTCGCCGGTCAGCTTGTCGAAGAACTAGCCAGTCATCGTCCCTTCTCTTTAATCGTTGGTCCAAAGTTGGAAGAGTATCGGCAGGTTGCTGGTCGGTTCGCGCGCTATGACGATGTACGCCGAGCTATCCTAAAACTTCAGAACACTCTCGACAGGATGTATGTCGCAAAGAGAGATCACGAAGACGACCAGGAAATCCTTCGTTCTGAACTGCACTCAGATATGAAGAAGCTCCTGAATGCCTGCGATCATGTTACCGGAAGAGACAAACTACACCATGCCCGAGCGTAGCCGCCGAGCAGCGTGTTATTCCGCAAGTCCATCCAGCAACCTGCGAAGGTACTTTTCTGGGCGGAGCTGTCGCGGTCCTTTGACAGCCACCCAAGGAGCTTGTCTCTCTCCACGCGATAGGTTCGGGAATCGACGGCAACCTCAACCATAAATTCGCGTGTCGCCCACGACGCCTCGAACAAATCCCACCCGCCGGCGAACATGAAAGCGGCCCATCCACGGCAGACCGCTTCGTATACGGACTTCGCGCGCGGACTTCGGTACTGTGTTCGACGCCAAGCGCATCACAGAAATAAACGCGGCAATCTACCATTGGATGGTAGAGGAGGGAGCTACAGTATATCTGGGCACAGACTACTGGCGTGGCCGGTCTCAGGGTCAATCTGAACGCGGATCGGCTAACGACGGGCAGCAGCCGTCGCCGCAATGGTGAAGACTGCGAACATGCTAAAAATGAGTGCGATGCCCAGAAAGAAAATCGCCAAGTCCTTGCCGTCGAAAACTATGGTTGACGATGTGGGAGACGCGGCGACTGGCGCTTTCTCCCTTTTCACAATCGAAGTGGCGAGCTTGAGCAGGGCCAGAATATGATCGAACATTGTGCATTCCTTTTTACCGAGCATTCTACAGCGATTCGATTGTAAGCATACGGGCCGGTCCAGAAAAGGTACATAAATGGTTCCAAAAAGGTCTTTCCACCAGACCCAACAAAAGGGTCAATGATAAGAGATGGGCCGCGCTTATTCGCTTGTATGGGGGAGCGCCATTAGCTAGAATTTAGTTGGGCATCGCTTTGCTGTTGCATCAGCAAGGGCTCTCGGCCTTCTGAGCTACGGGAGCTTCCCAGGATGTTCCCCGGATCGCTCTTAAAACTGCCAAGACTATTACCACAGGAATTGCGACAAGACCTCATATATGAATGTCACCCAGCCTGGCCAGTGAAGAAGTCACTCGGCTTGCGTGAGCCGTAGGGCAAAGTCAATTACAAAGGAACAACAGAATTCAAATGCCTCAGTATCAAGCGCCTGCCAGTTGCGTTGCCAAGCTGCCGTCACCTTGCCTGACATAACATATTGACGGCGCGGCGTAAGGCTCTCAAATCGCCTGACTTCTTGTGGCCGTATCCCTAAGGCAAGCATATTGGTGACATCGATTACTTTTTGGAGGGATTTCCCCCAGGTCCTGGATTCTCCACGTCCTGGTAGGGTGGCTTGAATCCACAGGCCAACGAACCCTGTCCCATCTATCCCAATAGCCTTGCTCTACCGCGACGCCCAACCTCTTGCTGGCGTCCTCGTGCAACTTGTCATACGCCAAACCGAGCGCGAAAAATGCAGTCTGCTTGTCTCCGTTGGCGAATGCTAGTTCGGCATCCTTCACGTTCTTGCGCGCTTCATCATTTGCTATCAGATCGGCGAGACTGACCATCTCAAAGTCAATTTTCAAATACAAGCTCGCAATCTCGTGGCAGAAGGCCGTCACGATTGGCAGGAGATCGCCAACCACTCTGGGGTTCGGCAAATTTCCCAAATGTTTGAAACCGACTCTCAAATTGTTAAGGCGATCCATTGCCGCCTTGTGCGGGGGCGCAGTGCCGGTGGCGTCAACTACATGCTGCCAGAACTGCATGAACTTTTCAGGCGGCTTCGCTCCAACAAAGTCCGCTACAACCCGCATGAGCATCTCTGCGGCGTCATGCGCGACAAGTACAGCCTCGGCTGTTGCAAGCTCGTTGCCTTCGCGGTGAAGCGAGGCAGCACGTCTCAACAGGTATTTCGAGTAGCTCAGTCGCTTGACGACATCAGGTGAGAGGGCGGGCGTGGGCGTTGCCATTTGACTGTAATCTTAGCATCGCTCCCCGCGCATGTCGTCCGCTGGTCACTGCGCCAAATCAATTGTAGGAAAAAGTCGAAACGCGCCCGTGTGTCAATTGAAAATGAAAGATGTAGGGGAGCGCATGGTCCGGCACCGAATGATCCCACTGCGTATAGCAAAGGAATTGGATCATCCCTGGCTCACCGTGCGCTGGGTGCCTGTCCCTGACGCATGAGTGCGGTTTTTCCGCGTCGATCATCTCGCGCGTCATGCCCACGAACAGCTTTTTCTTTTCCACGTTCGCGCACTCTTCTGCCGTCCAATTCGGATGCTTCCGGCAGTTCGCCTGAGCCATTGCGCCGATGAGTAAAGAAGCGAGCAGCACGGCGATAATCGCTGTGAAGAAGGCTGTCACCTTGCCAAGCATTGGCGGGAATCATATCCCGCGTCAGGGTTAACGGCAAGCCACTTCAACCCGAAGTTACCTCGTTCGACAACGAGGGCCAACTATCCCCTAGCTGATTCGAGTTCGGTGTGTGAAAAATGGAGAATCAAGTCTCGCCAGCGAGGACCAAAAATGAAGAAGAAAATTATGTCCCTGCTCCTGCTCGCGCTCCCTATGAGCATTCACGCGCAGGATCAAAAACCCGTCTCGACAGCCACAATCCGCTTTTATCGTCCGCACAGGTTTGAAGGCTCGGCCCTGAAACCACCCTTGTTTGTGGACGACATAGATGTCGCTCATCTTCACAACGGAGATGCTGTCGAGGTCATCGTCTCGGCAGGCTCACACCGCGTCAACTCGAACGATAAATCGACGGGAATTGATCTGGATGCGAAAGCCGGAGAGACTTATTTTATCCGCGTGGACATCAAGACAGGAGCATGGAAAGGCCACGGCGCAATGACGCTCGTGGACCCCCAACAAGGAAAGTTTGAATTTGCAAAACAAAAAGTATCGGTGACTAAGAATCTTGCCTCTGAACAAACAGGCACGCGGATAGAGGCTGCGAGTCAGCCAGCGCCTATCGCTTCACCTTCCACAACTCCAACAACGCCCCCTGCGGCGAAGGCGGGAGGGGGAGCGATGAGCGAGGGGACAGCTACCGTAGCTGTTTCGACCAATCCTGACGGGGCAGATATTTATGCCGATGGTGTGTTCGTAGGCAATGCTCCTGCCAACCTCAAACTACTAGCCGGGAAGCACACCATTCGTGTGTCTCAATCAGACTACAAAGACTGGTCCCGCGAGGTCACGGTGCAAGCGGGTGCTGAATCCAGGTTGATCGCAACCTTAGAAAAGAAATAACAACTGAGCAAGGCCGCGAGGGGTGATCTGTGATCTGCGCAAAGTGCCAATCCGAACAGCCTGATAATTCTAAATTCTGTTCTCAGTGCGCTGCGCCATTAGCCGCTTCCGGTCAGAAGGTCACGGCCAAATCGAAGATTCCTACTTGGCTGGGTGTCCTAATCGTGTTGGCCTTGGTCTTTGTGGGCATCGCTGTCAGGAATATGATGCAGGAGAATGAAAGACTGAGGGCGAATCAGAGAAGGATTCCGCCCGTCGTCACCTATCAAACTCAGCAGCCGCAGCCCCGCTCCGTCAATCTCACTAACGGAGCGGCCACGGTCAATGCAGCCGCCTTTACCTGGTATAAGTTCACTGTTCCGGAGAACGTGAGCCAGGTTGCTGTCAACGGTCATTTCACAGCCACCGGAGGTACGGGCAACGACATCGAATGCTACATCCTCGACGAAGACGGCTTTGTGAACATTAAGAACGGCCATCCAAGCCGGACCTACTACAACAGCGGGAAAGTTACGCAGGCGAAAATTGGAGTCGCCAACCTGTCACCGGGCACGTACTACATCATGCTCGACAACCGTTTCTCCTTGTTCACACCAAAGGCGGTTCAGATAGAAGCGACTCTGAGCTACATGCAATGAGAGAACTCATCTGGCGGCGCTACCTCGTTTCTTTTGCGAGGCTTGAATGAACAGGCCGTTTTTCGCTTCATCTCCACTTCCATCCTGATATAATTACGTCAGGGGTTTTTTTATGAACGACAAAAACTTCTTGCGTGTGCTAGTGGGGGTCGGCCTCGGACTGTTTATCGTGGACCGAATTTCTCGCGCTCCTTGGTGTGGGCCTAGCTGTCGCGTGATTACGGCAGATGCCCGTGGAACGCTAGTTCAGGACTTGGTTTCCGGGTTTCTGTACTGGATATAGAGGCGTCAAAAATGATCTCGAACCCCTGCAATCCCTGCCAAGAATACTATCGTGTGTTTGCATTTGGGCACGGCCACGGCGCGTTGATCTCTGAACGTTTCGGCAAAGCCGCCGCCGATAAGCGCCGACGAGAGTGGCAACGGTCAATGCCAGATGCCGACATAAGAATCGAGAAAGTGAACGTGGACGGATGGCCGACTTCGGCATTCTATTTAGAGACTAAGCAATTCGGGCTGGAGGGATTTGGTACAATCCACGCAGCGGCAACCCGTGCCGCATTCCTTGCCCGACAATTCCCTGAAATACGCATCAGCCTTGCAAACAACGATAGGGAAAAACAGACAGCACTTGCCCGCGCCATTGCCGATGAATTGTAAAATTCTTGGCCGGTTGCGAAGGTTGTGAATTTGAGGGGGCTTTTTGGCGGCCCTAAATCCCGTAAGTGACGCCAGGACGATGGCTTAGGGATTTTTAGATACTGGTTCGGGACCAGGAGGTCGGTGGTTCAAACATTCGCGCGTTTGTTTCCACCTGCGCCGCTAAATCAGTCAGCAGAATCAGCAATTGGATTTTGCGGGCGGCTGCAACGCCTTCATTCCACGGGACTTTGTAGTTTGGGGGTCGTGTTCGATCCCCACCGCCCCTATCAAGACCTCCACAAACGAAAAGGGTTAGCCTCGACTCGTTGTAGTAATCACTATTTGTAGTGATTGGACCTGTGCCAGCGTTTGGCGCTGAACGTCAGCATCCGCGTGCTACCCAGCCCAACATGCGTACGCCCTGTGGCCGCTCAGGTTCCCGCGCTGCCCTGGTCAACGAAGCCCCGTAAGGTTGGTCATTGAGGCCCTTACTTACAGTGGTCTAGAAATGAAAAAGGTAAAACGCCAGAGTAGGGATTCCCATGGCCCTCAGTCGCCGCTCGGAGATGATAATGTTGAGGAGAAATCCGCTCGCTCAAAATGAGTAATGCGCTTTCCGCTTCGGGAAACCTTGCTTGTTGAACGGCTTCTCTTATTCGGCGGAAGTTTGCTCCGTAGCTTACATGCTAGTTTTTTTTCATCGCTAACTAAGGTATTCACCCGATTGTAACATCCGGCGCCGGTAAGTATCTATGAAGTGGTCTTTTTTGTTTGTCCTCATATCAGGAACCCAAGCCGCAGTTTGGCTCTGGGCAACGAGTCTTAAGATCACCTAGGGGGAGTGTCATTGTTCACACCCGGTCCCAGTGGAGAGCGTGGCCATCGTGATTGGCGGTGCTGAAATGTTAGCAGCGAGAAAGTCAAATTCATCTGGACCATTCCCCGACAAGCTTCGAAATCCTTCTGTGCGTTTCGGCGGTGTCTCTTCGGACCTCTTTCCTCATGCAATTCATAAGAACTCCGGGAATGGTCACGATTCGAGTCGCGGGCGTCGAGAGTCGCAGGCTGTGGGGTTTCTTCTTCTGGATGCCACCCTTCGGCCCATTTATGCGAACGAAGATGCCCTGGCGATCCTCTCCTACCCCGGATTTCCGTCAAGAATCAAAGGCTCTGACAATTTCTTGCAAAATAAGATCCGTTCGCTACTTTTAGGCAATGGCAATCATAACGGTTTCCCTCCTTCCAAATTTCTAAATGAGGTCGCCTCAGGGAAGAGGTGCTACCAATTGCGAGCATTCTCGGTGAAGTCGAGTCTCGGAGATGGACGGGGACCAGTAGTAGCTCTCCTGTTGGAAAGGAATCAACGAGGGGCGCTCAATCTTGAGAGGGTTACGCGTAAGTTCCGATTAACGAAGCGCGAAACGGAAACGGTTGAGCTTCTGCTCCAGGATCTGAGTACCAAGCAGATCGCTAGCCGGATGGATATCAGTCCAAACACAGCAAAGGCATTCTTAAGGTCCGTAATGATCAAAGTGGGAGCGGAGAACAGAACCGGCATCATTGCGAGACTTCTGCAGGCATCGAAGGCAATGAACGGGGAAAGCCTTCTCTAGAGGCTGTTTTCAAGACATTCCTTTGACCAGTCCAAGTTGTTGATTCTAATGGCCTGAAAAAGGATTTTGAAATCACTTCTAGTCTCAAGCTCTGTTCATCCTGTGTTCATTCTCCTGGGTTGGTTGATGTGGAGAGTTGGCTACTTTGAGATCAGCATCGCGGAAAAGGCGTGAGAATCCACGGTTCTTGGTGAACGGGCGGTTCCGTGGCAGCCAGCTACCATTGGTTCCCGGCCACCGCAAGTCTCGGACCTTTGAAGGAAAAGTGAAAGATATTTCGGACGGCGGATTTTGCCTGATTGCGACACGGGCCCCTGAAACGTCTGGGCTTCTTCAAGGCCGACTTTTGTTTCCTCGAATGCCCACGCAGATCCCCACGCTCGTTCAAGTTCGTTGGATGGAGCGCGCCCCATCCGGACGGTACTACCGAGTCGGTTTGCAATACGCTATCTGAATTGGCGATTCCTTCGATCCTCTCCCCTACTCTTCTCGCTGTGCAGTACTAACCATCCGGGTTAGTCCTTCAGCCAATTGACGCAGCCTGCCTAGATTAATACCGTTTGAATGCGTTATGAGCGGGGGCACCTAAGTGGCGCGAAGGGCGCCTCAGATGTGGAGTCGGGACTGCAGAAGGCACGGCGATACGCAGCGTTATGCGAGCTCACGCCACGAAGTGCTGGCAAATCCTTATCCGCTCTTGCGTCGACTTCGGACCGAAGACCGCGCTCACTGGGAGCCCTTCAGCCAAGCCTGCGTCGTCACGCGTTTCACAGACGTAGTTACCTTGTTGCATAAGCTCTTGGCTTATAAGCCGGTGTCTCCGGAAACCCTTACGGGGATGGGCCTATCCTCTCTTGATCCCGGTGTGTCCCTTTCTCGCGGTCTGGCACTTTTATTAGCATGGAGGCCAGATTGACGGCGACGCCAAACGTAGTGCAGAGCAAGCCGAGGCATGGTCCAAAGCTGCGGGAGGCACGCTTCGAGGACTATGAGCAGATTGCAGAGCTTGAATCCCGGTTCGGGCTCACGGCCAAGCCTTACGAGGAGTGGGTCCATCTCTGGCAGGGCAATCCGCTGTACCGCAAGCTAAAAGCCGACTGGCCTATAGGCTGGGTGCTCGAAGACGAGGACGGCAAAATCGTCGCCTCGATGGGAAACATTCCATTCTTATATGAGCTTGACGGAAGGAAAATCCTGGTTGCCTCGGGACGCTCCTGGGTTGCCGACCTCGCGTATCGGAGCGCATCGTTGTCGCTTCTAGATAACCTGATTCGACAGCGCAACGTAGATCTTTATTTGAATAATACGGCTAGTCATAATTCCGTCGCCGCCGTGACCGCCCTTGAATGCTCTCGCGTGCCAGTCGGCATCTGGGACGAAGTAGCCTACTGGATCACAAATTACTTGGGGACCTTCCAGGACATTGTGGCGATGAAGAATTACCATCTGACAAGGCCGTTTGCCTTTCCACAGTCGGGGGGAGCTTGGACACGCTTGAAAAGCATGCGGGCCCGGCTTTCCAAACCCCTGAGCTATCCGCTTTCGGCCGCTGCATTTCTGAAGGACAATCTGCTAAAGAAATCATTGCGAGAGAGCGGCGTCGAAGTGCAAGCTTGCCCGGATTTCGACGATCGCTTCGATGGCTTCTGGGAAGTCCAAAAGAGAAACAACCGCCACTTACTCCTGGCCGTCCGCACGCGCGAAGTCCTGGAATGGCACTTTAAACACGCATTGTTAGACAACCGGCTCTGGATCGTTACCGTTGTTGATGGTCCTCGAATAGTCGCTTATGCGATCTTCAAAAAAGTAGTCAATCGAAGGTCGGGCTTTAAACAAGTAATGCTTGTCGACTATCAGTCCTTGGAGGATAGCACGTCTATGCTTGAACCCCTGCTCTCCTGGACTTTGAGAAGGTGCCGGGCCGAAGGTGTCCATGTGTTGGAACACACGGGTCGCTGGCTGGAGAAGGGGGAGTTTATTGAGAAGGCCGCGCCTTACCGGCGCAAGCTGTCTACGTGGACATACTTCTACCGCGCAAATAATCCCGAACTGAGAAAGCTCCTGAACGACAGACGAGTTTGGGCTCCGTCCTTATTTGACAGTGACGCGACCCTCTAGCTGCACTCGACGGAGAGCCGTTAGACTTTCTATTTTTCATCCGACATTTCCTCTTTCTATGTCGGACTACTGCCGCAGTGCGAACGTGAATAGGCAATTGCCGGCATTGACTGCCACGTACTGCTTGCCACCCACCGAGTATGTCATTGGGCCGGAAATGACTGCCGCACCGAGGGATGTCTTCCAGAGCAGCGCGCCGCTGCGAGCATCCAGAGCATAGAAGTAGCCCTCGCGTCCCCCGCTGAAAAGCAAATCCGAAGCCGTGGTCAGGATGCCTGCCTCGGTAACGTCGGTCATCTTGAATTCCCATTTCCTTTCACCGGTCTGAGGGTCGAGCGCTCGGACCGCGCCGTAGCCCTCTTCCTCTTTCCGCAAATTCGGAGCTGGAGACCAATTAAATGGAACCGACGACCTCGTTGTTCCCCCGGAATAATCTCGGCCCTCACGATACTCGCTGGGCAGTTTCACAAACACAGACGAGGAGCTAACCCATGCGGGAATATAAAAAAGCCCGGTGCCCGGACTGTAAGAGGGAGAATACCAGCTAGTCCCACCAGGATTGCCGGGATACACAAGAGTCCCCTCCAGGCTTGGAGCCTGGCCCTCCACTCGCGTTGGTCTGCCCTTTTCATCGAATCCACTGGCCCATGTGATTTTGACGAACGGCTTACCCAGAAGGAATTTTCCTGTAGCGCGATCAAGCACGTAAAAAAAGCCGTTCCGGTTGGCCCACAGGATGACCTTGCGCTTCTGACCTTTCCACTCGATGTCGGCCAAGACTGGAACTTGAACCGAATCAAAGTCGAAATCGTCGTGAGGCGTGAATTGAAAATACCACTTCAGTTTTCCGGTGTCCGGGTCCAGCGCAATCGCGGAATCGCTGTAGAGATTGTCTCCGGGCCGTGCGTCAGAATTCCAGTCCGGGCTGGGGTTCCCTGTGCCCCAATAGGTTAAGTTGAGATCAGGGTCGTAGGATCCAGTCATCCAGATTGGCGCCCCTCCTCTCTCCCAGGAATTTCCTCCCCAGGTTTCGTGACCGGACTCGCCCGGTCCCGGAACTGTGTTGAACCGCCAAACCTCCCGTCCTGTCCGGGTATCGTAAGCGGCGATAAAGCCCCGAATGCCAAATTCGCCACCGGCGACGCCGACAAGCACCTTGTCCTTAATTACCAAGGGAGCGTGCGTAATGACATATGCGGACCTTGCCTTGGCCACCGTGGTCTCCCATAGAGGGTGGCCATCTTTGGCATCGATCGCGATGAGATGTGCGTCGAGCGTTCCCATGAAGAGCGTATCATCTAGTATGGCCAGCCCTCGGTTGACTCGACCGCAGCAAGGGCGCCCATGTTCCGGATGATGTGAGTAAGTCCAAAAAACCCGACCCGTGGCGGCATCCAAAGCGATCACGTCATTCGGAGCCTGGACGGTGTACATGATTCCGTCTACCACTAGAGGCGTGGCCTCGAACTTTTCCAACGACCGAGCCTGGTAGACCCACTGCAACTCGAGGTTCTTGATGTTTGCCGTGGTGATCTGGCTAAGCAGGCTATAGCGCTGACTAAAGGTGGTTCCGGAATAGGTAAGCCAGTTTTCCGGCTCCTTGTCGGCCCCAAGAATACGTTCGAACGAAATCTGTCTCGGCCAGGCGCTATTCGGGAGGCAACCAAACAGAGTGACCAGAACTATTAAACGTACTCGTTGGCTCATTGGGCGCCGATTCCTTTTAAGGAGGCAAGGTAACTGACGACATCTGCAAGCTGTTGGTTGTTGAGTTTGTCCCTGTAGGAAGGCATTAGAGATTTGTCGATGAAGCCGTATTCTTTCAGGTTTGCCTTCTTGAGGGACTGTAGCCGCTCTTTCGAATCGATAAGTTGCACCGTTAAGGTGTCTTGGTTCATAAGCCTTCCAATAATTGTGACCCCATCCCGGGTTACTATGCGGATGAAGCGGCTCGAGGGAAGAACTTCGGCGGCAGGATCGAGTAAAGAACGTCGCAGTTCGACTGTCCTCCGAAGAGATCCGATCTCAGTGAGGTTGGGACCCACGCGGGAGCCCCTATCCCTGACTCGATGGCAGCTGAGACATTCACCTTTGCCTTCGAAAATGACCCTGCCTTGAATTGCATCGCCGGGAGCGAACGTGGCACTGGATGTGGATTTCATATAACGCAAGTAGGCGACAACTGCCCGCATTTCGATCTGCGAAAATTCCTTTGAAAACGCGGGCATCGAAGTTCCCGGGACTCCCACATTGAGAATTCGAATGAGATCGTCGTCGGACGACGCTGTCTTGAATTTGCCGCGACCCAAATCCACTCCGTAGACAGAATCACCATCCGGGCCATGGCAAATCGCGCAATTGGTTAGGAAAATTTGCCGGCCATCCTCGGTCTCACTGAGAACGGATGTTTGCTGTTGGGCTAGCACTGTGCGGGATGCCAACGCCGTGGCGAAGAGCAAGAGGCAAGCCCTAACCTCTCGCATATGGTTCCCTCTCTTTCATTCGATTACCTTTACAGCCTATCCGAACCGTATGCTCCGCAAGCCTGACCTTCATGCCGTTAGCCCGATAGAAACCTTCGCTGCCTTTCTCAGATCAAACACTACGATCTGCTCATTTTCACGAACGCAGGGAAAACGCTCACAGAGGTACTCGCGCAACCCTGCGTAGTATTCAAGCCACCAGAAGGTCGACGAAACGAAAACGATAAAACTGGCGCCAGATTCTCGCTGTCGTTCGAGTTCTCGAATTGCCGCTGCATCATCGGCGGGTTTCCCCCAGTATCCCCCGCCTTTTTCTAGGAACGGTATGCAGCGCCGAGGGGCGACCAGGGCGGACACCTCCGAGATCGCTTCGCCCGGCAGAATAAAAGCTGCCTCCGTCGGAATGATCTCTGTGATCTCCTGGGTCGCCGTATAGAAACGGTGCCAACCTGGGTCCGCCCTGCAAGGCAAAGAGATGCCAGTCATACTTTCTCCTGCCACTCGGAAGACCTCGGCATAACGGCCCGCCCGTGCTACGACGCTCCTATATTTGTTCATGGCACGAAACGCCAGATCATAGCGGAACTGTCGTATCTGCGAACGATGCGCCCTTACCGCCATCAATTTGCGTCGCATAACCAGGCTGATGTCCTCTACTCGATCAAATTCGGTGAGGGGGGTCAGCACCTCATAGCTCAGCAGAGTTGGCTCTGCGATACCTGCAGCGTGTACCGCCGCCTGAACTATTGGTACGGTTGCGCGGTGATCCGGATGAAAGTCCCTCTCATGCGTCAGGTAGAGGATCTCCGGCTTTTCCCGTTGGAGGATGGGTTTGAGGGCGCGCGTAGCATCAATGGTATCCTCCTCAAGGTACTTGTCCGGCCGCCTCAAGAACTCTACGGAGGCAATTCCAAGTATCTCTGCAGCCCTTTCCGCTTCACGCTCTCTGAGGCGCCAGGCGGCTTCCTTTGATAGTTCAGGCAATCCATATTCTCCAGACGTAAGAAATACCGTCGTCACCCGGTCGCCCCGATCAGCGTGCAGGCAGATCGCGCCGCCACAGCCGATCGACTCGTCATCAGGATGCGGGGCGATCACCAGGACATTCATTCGGGTACGCCCTCCCTCCGCAGGTCGAACATCACTATGGAGTCATTTTCAAGAACGCAGAGAAACCGTGTGCGCAGGTATTGGCGCAGCCCAACATAGTAGTCAAACCACCAAAAAGTCGACCAGGCGAATACGATGAATTGCGCGCCCGCTTCCCGCAGCCGTTCGAGTTCCTCAATAGCATTCTCATCGTCACGGGGATTACCCCAATATTTGCCGTCGCGCTCTAGGAACGGCATACGCTTGCGACCAGACATCGACGGATCTGCCTTCCACTCATCTCCATCAACGAGGATGAACGATCCGCCGAACGGTACAAGCGACACGATGTCCCGCGCTGCCCGCTGGACTCGATGGGCCCAGGAGTTGGCTCTCCATAGATCTCGATTTACAGGGATCCCGAGCTTGTGGCAGTGTTCGGCAGCAGCTTTCGATGCATAATCGAAAAGCGCCAAATCGAACCTGAGCCTCTCTTCAAATTTCAACGATTGGTAGCCATTGTGTTCATGCATCCGGTAGCAAGCCTGCGGTTCCTCGACCTGCTTCATTCGCCCATGAAGTGCTGCCAAAGTAGCAAGATACAAATCTGGGCCGGGCCTTGCCGCCCAATGTGTTTCACCATTGTACGAACCGCAGCCCGCACTGCGCCGCACGTCAGGCAGAGGGAAAACGCCTTGCAAGAACTTACGGGGGTATGCGTTGCCGGATGGCAGGTAACCCGCCACCCCCTCCGGACCTGCGCGCAGAACCAAATCACGCATATCGCCATCGGGAAGAGACTTCCACCAAACCTTGCCGGTTGCCCGCGAGGACTCGTCCCATTCCAGCCATGGCCAATGCACTTTGACAACATCTGGGTCAGAAAAGGCGTCTATGGCCGCTGTCACCGCTGTTGGGCACAGGACATCATCCGAGTCCAAGAACAAGACCACATCCCCGCGGCTCAATGAGAAACCTGCATTCAGCGCCGAGTTTTGTCCCCCGTTTCCCTTCAGTAGCGGAATGATCCGACGGCCGTAACTCGCAATGATTTCGAGCGAGCCGTCTGTGGAACCATCGTCCACCACAATGACTTCCGTATTGCAGTAGGTCTGCTTGAGAGCGCTGTCAATGGCTTCTGTCAGGAAGCGCTGGTAGTTGTAGTTGTTGACGATGATGCTGACTAGGGCGTTGCTCATACCCGCCCCGCGCGAGTGAATGAGAGTTGCTTGCCCTCGCCCCTGTTGAGCACAGACTCATACGCCTTAAGGTATCCGTCCACCATTTTGACTTGCCCGAACCGCTGCCGGGCATGATCCCGAACTGTACCCCGGTCAAGAGCCAAAGCGCGTGGAACTAGGGGGATCAGCGCCCCTATGGAGTCAGCGTAAAAACCCGTTTTTCCGAAGTCGACCACTTCTTTGACAGACCCTCTCTGGAAGGCAATTACTGGCGTGCCGCAAGCCATAGCTTCGATCATCACAACGCCGAAAGGCTCATCCCATTGGATGGGGAACAAAAAAGCACCCGCATCTTTCAATAAGGCCACCTTTTGCTGATGATCCGCCTGCCCGATGTAGATGACATTCTCGCCGTCGATCAGCGGCTCGATTTTCTCCTTGAAGTAGGCTTGTTCCTCCTGATCTAGCGGCTGGCCCGCTACAACAATAGGCAGGCCAGCTCTCTTCGCGATTTCAATGGCGTCCAGTGGTGACTTCTCCTTGCTTATGCGCCCCAAGAAGGCCAGATACTTGCCGGGCGACGCGGAGAAATCATAGGATTCAAAATCACAACCGTTATAGATCACACGAATCTTTTGTCGCCGGTTTTCTGGAATTTCAGCAATCTGTTGTTGGCTGACAGCCGTGACTGCAGTGTTTGCGTACCGGTTCAATAGCCAAATGGCATCGGGGGTTATGGGATTATGGAGCGTGTGCAGGATTGGCGTTCGCGAAAAGGCACCAAGGGGAATCGCGTAGCAACCCACGTGAAAGTGGATTAGGTCGAACGAATCGCTTTGTTGGAGAGCTTCGGCGATGTTACATGTCTCGTAATACTCATATTCCCAGGCCAAGCTTCTTTCCATCGCTTCGATCATGTTCCGTTTACAAACGGCCCTGATTCTCGCGCGCGTGGGGGAATCGCTTGAGGTAAACACGGTAACTTCATGACCCTGCTTCACAAGCTCTTCGGCAAGCACGTAGACGATGCCCTCTACACCTCCGCTCGTACCTGGCGCTACTTTGGCCCAAAGCGGTGGAACCAGAGCTATTCTCAACCTCCGGGATGTGTTCTGCAGGTTCATGGCGCTGTACTTGCGATCTCCGCGGATTTAGAAAAGTCCGGAAGGGCGGTGAAACTACATAGTTCGATTTCCATTCCAATTAGCGCCGACCGGACCTTGGCGTCGCATAATGTCTTCAATTCTCTTGAGCGTTCATCCACATACGTCGTATTCGGAACCTGTTCCTCCCCCGGGTGACAGGCAAGCTCCGTGATGCCCGGTGGCAGTTGCGAAAGTATCTCAATTAACGCATCTGAAGTGATTCCCTCTGGATAGGGAGAGCCCTCGGTAGATTGGCCGTAAAAACGCCCGCAATAATGTATTTCCGGGTTGCAATCGCGTACGGGGGCTCTCAACTGTAGAGTAGCCTCGAGCACAACAGATCGCCCCGGCTCTCGCAAATGTGTGTGCTGGTGAGAATCGATGTGGCTGGGGTTTCTGCCCGTCAGGGTTCGGAAGGCGGCAAGCTGGCGTGATACTTCGTTACGCAACGCCGTTACATCGTCGAGTGATACCATATTGTAGACAGGCACCCAGTTTTCGTTCTCATAAACCCATTCACCAAAGTCAAGGTGCAATCCTAGGCTAAGGCCAGGACGGTTTCTAGCGTACTCCGCGGCCTCGACGGCCCCTGGCCTCCGTACCATCAAGCTGGCACTAGTCACGATGCCGTGCTCATGGGCATGCATGACGCCGCGATTCACCGCGCGGCTGTGGCCAAAATCATCAGCATTCACAATCAGGTATCTCTTAGCGGACATGTCTCACAGTCCCAAATCGTTCAGCAGTCTTGCCAACACGGTCTCAGCTTTGAAATATTCTTCGGCAATATCTCTGGCAGCGCGGCTGTGTCTCTCGTAATCGCATTCGATTGCCTCGAACGCAGCTAAGATCTCATCCATCGTATTAAAAGCGAACACTCCTTCACCTGTTGGAAGGATCGTGCTGAAGCCTGTGTCTTGAGTGATTACTGGTCGGCCAGCCGCGAGGTAGCAGGCACTGCGATCACTGAACCATCCAGTCTTCAGGCGCACGTTCGCATCCTTAGCCACGGTGAATTCGCCGCGGGACGACTGCAGATAATCCCTATAGGAACATACACTGAGCGTATGAGAGTCCGTCAGATGCCAACCGTTTGACTTCAGCAGGTTGCTGTCGTCGGTGGACAATCGGACCAAGCCGGTTGCTAGCTCCAACGGCTCTGTCGTGCGTTTCGGCAGATCGATGAACTTCAGATACTCGCGATGCTTGCTCCAGTAATACGTGTTCCCCTCGAGTACCGTGTCGCGACCGTCTTGTCTCCAGTTCCCCACTGTCGTGAACTCCCGTTTGGTGGGCGGACCGGTCTGCCACAAGTCAAGCACGACAGGCTGACAGGTCTTCGCGCGTAGATGGGGTAAAGGCGGCACCGAACAATCAGAGTTGCCAATGTTCAGTCCAAACGTCACGACATCATCATGCTCCTCGACCAGTGTACGGATGTCTTCGTCACCCTGGGCAAACCGCGCTTCGTGAACGACGGGGTCGGTGCACACATAGACGAGCCGCCCCACTTCCAGACCTTCTTCCGCCAGACGCGTGGACCCTGTAATGCTAAAAACAACGTCAGCGTGTGCCAGCAATTCTTCCGCTGACTCTCGGTCCAAACCAAACCACGCTTTGTCTCCATAGCTTCTCCGGTAAGCCCAACGGTCGCTGAAACCGAACATTTCGGCGACCTGCGCCAAATACGATACGGCATATTCCGAAATATTGACTCTCGAGTTCCGAATCGGATCATATGGCCACGAAGACGAAGTTTCGAAGTAGTACGCATCGTGGCCCAGCCGTTGAAAACCAACTGCGTACTGCATCGCCTGCCACGCAATTCCGGGGTAAGGCTCGCACGCGATATTTCCGAGAACGACGATATGAAGCGGCATCACTTATAGCACTCCATCTGCACGAGACGCCCATGCTCCAGTTCCAACCTGAGGTCGCAGCTTTCCAGCGTGCTAAGGCGGTGAGCGACCATGAAAGTAGTACGGTCCTGCATGAGGCGTTCCGTCGCCTTTAGGATGGCCGCTTCGGTCTTTGTGTCGACCGAACTAGTTGGCTCATCGAGCAGAAGAATGGGGGCATCTTTGAGGAACGCTCTGGCCAGAGAGATGCGTTGCCGTTCTCCCCCTGAGAGGCGCACCCCGCGTTCACCAACTACGGTTTGGTAACCGTGGGGTAATGCCAAAATGAAATCGTGCGCATCGGCCATCTTCGCCGCCTGGACGAGCTCCTCCTCGGCTGCTCCTGGCCGCGCGTAAGCTATGTTCTCGGCGATGCTAGTCGAAAAGAGGACAGGTTCCTGAAGAACCATCGCGAACTGGCTGCGCAGATCAGCCAACCGGTAGTCGCGTAGATCCACGCCGTCCAGCAGGATCAGCCCACTTGTGGGGTCATAAAAGCGGGTTAATAAGCTGAGCAGAGTCGTCTTTCCGGCTCCCGTCCGGCCGGCGATGCCAACACGCGCTCCGCGCGGGACCTCGAAGCAAATATCTTGGAGAACCAGATGATCCTCCTCGTAAGCGAAAGACGCATGTTGGAACGCTATGGACCCGGATGCCCGGACCAGCCGCCGCGCGTTAGGGCGCTCCGGAACATCCGGCAGCTCATCCAGAACGGAGAAAGCACGTTCCAGACCAACCCAGTGCGTTTGCAGCGAGGTGGCTTTGCGGCCAATAGTTTTTAAAGGTGCGTAAAGCTGGCCCAGGTAGCTGACTACGAGCAAAAGACTTCCCAAAGTCAATGTACGCGCCCGGACGTGATTGACGCCAATCCAAAGAACGCATGCGGTCCCCAGAGCTGTCGTCATGCCCACGAGCAAACCGTACCAACCGCCGAGCAAATCCAGTTGAATTCGAGCCCACATCCCTGCTTGGGATTTGTGGACATAGCGGTCCTCCTCATGCTTCTCTCTACCGAACGCCTTAACGACGCGGACGACCGACAGAACCTCCTGCAAGACTGCCATTGAGCTGCTTTCCAGTTGCTTCACCTCTTTCGAACGCTTCCGAAAGCGTGGCCGGTACGCCATGGAGAGTGCGAAAAGAACGGGTGAAATGACCATCGCAACCATCGCTAACTGTGCATCGATATGAAACGTGACGTAGAACATAACCAGCAGCGTGACTGCCGAAGTGACAAACGGTCCTAGTCCATCGATGACTAGATACTGCATGGACGCAGTGTCGTATTGTATGCGGTATACGGAATCCGTCGTGCCCTTCGCATCGTGATAACCCAGCGACAGACGCTGCAAATGAGAGAAAAGGCGAACTCGAAAATCCAAAAGCAGTTTTTCCGCAGTCCACGTGCGGAGGAATGAATTCACAAGAGCAAAGAGGTTATCGACAGCGGTGACCCCTAGAAGCAAAACGACCGCGATAGTCAGGACGCCTGTAGGTGATCGAGTAGCGGATATGGGCAACATGCGGCTTAGGAACGCTGGCAGAGGGCGCGTACCAATAACATTGTCGACTACAATCTTCACGGGCAGTGGCGTAAGCAAGCCCAGCGGAGTCGCTAGCAGGCCCAAAAGGAAAATAGCGATGACGTGTACCCAGTAGGGTCTCGCCTGCTGCAGAAGCCTTCGAAAAAGCGCTAGGTCCGGGTGGTGCATTCTACTGATTCCTATTTCTCATGCTCGTGCCTTTAGAACTGAAAACGTACCAGCATTTGCAGGCGTCGAGGCGGCCCCGCGCCGATAGAATGTCCAAAAAAAGGCGAGCTCAAATTGCCCACGGGCGCGCCGAGGTTAACGTGATTGAGAACGTTAAACGCATCCACTGCTAGGGTTGCGCTCAGGCCCTTCTTCTCATCTTTCTTACGTTTCCCGGTTTTGGCTGTGATTAAGCTTAGTTCCTTAGCCAGTCGAAGGTTGAGCGTGGTGGACCCTGGTCCTTCCAGGCTGTTTCGCGGCACGCCTGCCAGCCGAGCATTGGCAAACGTCGTCCCGTAATCGTCCGTTCCCGTTGTCACCGTGTAGGGTTGCCCGGAACGGACCGACAACGACGCACCGAGGCTGACAGCCTTGGGGGCGTTAAAGGTACCGTAGAAGTAAAAAAAGTGCAGAGAATCGGAATTAGACCGAGACCACTCGCCGGTCAGATCGTACTGATTCGCGGGAAACGCGCCGATTCCGGCAGTATCATCATAGGATCGGCTTAGCGTGTATTGCGCCATTCCGTTGAAAAAACGGCTGATTTTTGTACGCACAGCCAGCTTCAGAGCACCGCTCATCAGGTTCCCGTCCGATTCGATCTCTCGGAGAGTAGCGATCTCAGGATTGGGGCGCTGCACGTTGAGTGGAGGAACGGGCAACGGAGGAAGGGGAGCGTTGAGGTCGCGCGACCGAAACAAATCGAAGCCGCGGATGCCAGAATAGGTGGCCGTGAATATCGTTGATTTGTGCAGCTGCGTTTCCACACCAAAGCTGTAGTGCAGGTCGTACGGCAAACGAAACTCAGGTGCAAAGCGGACAATGCTGCTTGGAAGGGTCAGAGCCACGCCACCGACCATGAATGGGTTTGGATAACTCGGATCGGAGAACACGACCTGGCGTAGGGTCTGACCATTGAAGCGAAGCATGTCAGCGATAGCCGCCTGGCCGGTGGTCTCGTAGAAGATTCCTGCCCCGCCGCGAAATACGATCTTCCTAAATCTGCCGGGAGCTAAGGCAAAAGAGACTCGGGGAGCAAAGTTCCTGGGATTGGAAACATAGTTCTGCCAGTCATATCGGAGGCCGAGCGCTATCGATAGTCCCGGGCGTATGCGCATTTCATCCTGCGCAAAAAGACCCACCTCCTTCAGCCAGTACACCAGCTGGCTGGTCCCCTGCTGCTGCACGAAGGAGAAAGGTTTGCCCTGGATGTAGTCTTGGAGAGAAGAGAACTGGAATGTGCCATCGAAATTCGAGCGGTCATTAAGACTGTACCGGCCGAGCTCCGGGAGATTGGCCCCGGCCTTGATCAAGTGTTTGCCGTGGGACCAGGATAGCGTTTCGTTAAGCTGCAGGTAGTTGTGTAACTCATTGTAGTTAGTCTGGCCGCTACCACCCACGAACCCGTCGAGCACCACAATACGGGGCTGTCCCTGGAGTACACTCGCGGTTAAGCTTTCCGATGTGGTCGCTCGAACGGAGAATTCGTTGATCAGTTTCGGAGTGATCACGGTTCTGTCGCTGACATAGAGGTAGTGTCTGGTGGCGGATTCATTCGAGGCTGCTTCCGGGAGATTCACTCCTCCGACTCCATTGCCCTTGTCCGACCAGTCGAAGAAGCTGTATCGGATTGCCAGGTTGTTGCCTTTGCTTATCTGTCGATTTATCCCCCCAAAAAAGTAGGTACTGCGTTGTGGATTGGCAAAATTTTGGATGAACGTTCCAGAACGCACCTCGGCGTATACGATCGCTTGCCGGTCATCCTGCTTCTGGCTGGCGCTGACCTGGAATGTGGTCTTCTTGCTCTTTCCTAGGGGTCCGCTCAAATAGCCATCGAAGAGTAAGAGACGTTCAGGCGGACGGGTGTCTGCGAAGGCATTTCGCGCGTCAAGCCTGTAGTCGCGGAATGATGTTTCCAGAGAGCCGTGGAAGTCGGAAGATCCATTCTTAGTGGTGATCTCGATCCGGTTCTTTCCGGGGACTGAGTACTCTGCGGAATAAGGATTCTGATTGATTCTGACTTCCTGAATGGCTGAAGCCGGCACTCCGGCCTCAGAAGCCATTACCCCGTCGACGATTAGGACCGCACCGCCCGAGCCCCCCGGCCCCAGCATCTCGGTGACGGCCCGCACGACATCGTTGTCTATTGTCGGTAATGAATCTAGTGTCAGACTGTCCAGCGTGATAACGTCTGCATTCTCGCTAGCGTCACGACTCAGTTGGCCTTGCGAATTCGTCGCGGTGACCTCCTCGTGCAGTTCGGCGAGTGGCAACACGATGTGCAGAGGAGCCGAAGAGTGCGACGCGACTTTCACACGGCTTATCAATGTCTTGAAACCCTCCCGCTGCACTTCCACCTCATAGCTGCCAGGCGGTACACCCGAGAACTGGAAGTGCCCCGTCAGATCGGTCGCCGTGGACGGCTCGTTCTCAAAGTTTCCTCCGTGGAGAGTCACTCTCGCACCCACGATAGCCGCATTGCTCGGATCAAGCACTACACCGGAAATGCTTAGGATCTCAGTCGGCGTCGTAGACCCTTGCTCGAGACGGCCCGGAGAGTTCCGCTGATTGGCCGCAACCGAACCCACCCATAAAATGAACAATCCCGTGACGCATGCGGCTTTGAACGCCGAGGTACCATTTCGCTCCTTCCTCATTTTTGCTCCAATTCTGTCAGCAGGTTACGCAACCGCATCCAATGCCCACGGGCGCCAGTGCTTCGGGTAAAGTCGGGGTCGTCGCCCAACCATCGGACAGTCATATACAATCGGGCAGCCTTGAGGACTTTCTCGAATCCGGCGGGCGCTCCTTCGGGCCAGCGAGTCCGGACGTAGGTTGTCGTGCATCCTTCAGCGATCTTGCGTTCCCATCCATCCGTTAGACAGGCCAGATCAATCAACCCCTCGCCAACGGCAGCCGATTCCCAGTCAATCGGACATACCCGCCCCTGGTGATACAAGATGTTGTGTTGGTAGTACTCACCATGGATGATTGTCGGCGCTGAGTCCAATAACGGAGACAGAAACTCCTCAGCGCAGGCATGGAGATGGCGAAGCCACGATAATTTCCTGTAGTTCGGGCCCGCGAAATTGACCGTGCGACTAACCCATCCGAGGTAGTATTCCTTGTCGTATCTCTTCAGGAAGCGGACGTGCTCGTTGCCCAGCAGGCGCTGACTGGTCACATGGAACCGCGCAATCCATCGGGCAGTTTTGCCCATCGCCACAGGATCATTCAGCTTTCCGACCCGCAGACCGCCATCCAGATACTCCAGAAAGAGCCAATATTGACCCGTTTCCGAATCTGCGTAACCACCGTAGAACTTTGGACGGAACTTGTTTGACTGCGCCAGGATGTGCCGGTACGTTGCGATCTCATGCCCCACGCCACCTCGATGCCCGTGGCCTGTATAGTCGACCCCTGCCGTATACTTGCAGAAGAGTCGGCGCGGCTTCCCAAATCCAATTCGGCAAGTGACGATCTCGCACGGAAATGTCGTCGCGTAGGGTGTGGGTTCACGGGCCAAAAGTGCCAGGGAGCGTGCGCTCAGATCTTCACACTGCAGGGCTGACGCGAGTCCCTTCTCTAATGCATCAGTCTTGGGGAGTCCCGAGATGAAATCCCGCATTCGGCTAGACCTCCAAACCCAGAGCCTGTGCGGAGGCAGTCAGCCGGGGGGCATAGATGCGGAGGCGTCTCATCGCCTTTCCCTCCGACCCTGCCGCGAGCCGTATCGTCTCCCAGCCCACGGCTGAGAGGATTTGGAACAGGGCTCCACAACACACCTGCTCCTCAACTTGCCGGAGCTCTAAGCTTGCCCATGTTCTTCGCGCAGTAGACCAGTAGCTCACGGCATCAATCCTGGCCAGGTCGGTCGCAGGAGCTCCCCAGCCAGCGTCCTCCCAGTCCAAAGGCAAGAACGCAATTCCAGAGTCAGTGTGTCGAATGAGGACGTTCTTAGGTTGGAGATCGCAGTGGACCAAAGTCCACGGAAGACTTTCACAACGCTCTTCGACGACGTGCCAGTTTCGTTCCAAGACTTCGAAACAAACCAGCGTCCTTTCGAGAGCCGACCGATCTAAATCGCCCCAATTTCGTTCAGGTAGGCTTTGGCAAAGTCCTAGTCGAGTCGCCCGCAGAGTCTCCAGATACCACGCCGGACCGCGTTCCGGTAGGCGGGCACGTATCGGCAGATTTGAGGCCCAGCCGTGCAAGAGCGCCAACCAGTTTGCAAAGGCTATTGGAAAATTCTCACGCTTATCTGCAATCTGCGTAGTCCCGCAGTCTTCGAGAAATAACCAGCCGTGCTCTCCAGAGCCCTCGTCGATAAAGCCATAACAACGAACTGACTCCATCGAAAGCCGCTCCAGAACTTCACTGTATATGAACGCTTCGAACTCACCGTCCGCTCGCCGGCACCGCTTGGCAACAATACCGGAGCCTCCTGGACCCACGCCTTCGATCCTGCACACGGTCGATCTCAACGTGTCCTTAAGAAGTGTTATTCCGCCGGGCTCGGAAGAGCCGGGCCGAAGCCGCGACCAGGCTTGAACGGCCGGACGCGTCCTTTCAACAATCCGCTCTGAGCTGACTTGTTGAAACAATGGTACTCAACCTTTCTGTTTCTCCTTCAGGGGGCATTTCCCGGTATAGTCTTCAACCTCACCCTGATAGGAGCCAGTCAATCCTTGCCTTCCACGATGGGCTGGTTGACCGGGACGCGGCCCTCCATCGATTGGCGTACCGCGTGCGTGGCACGCTTAAAGTGCCCGGAGACGAGTTGCGCCGATGATTTCTCAACTTTTCTGTCCGGAATTGCGCGGAGTGCCAATGCCATGGCGGTTTCACACTCCTGTAGGACAGACAGGCCAAGCAGTAGGCCCATCGTCGCCACCGCCGCGCAGGCAGTCCATGCGCGGGCGGTGCCCGCTCCAACTGAAATCGCAATCAATGTGGATAACACTACAAGGCCGATCTCCGAGCATTTCGGTGACACTCTCCACCGCACAAGTTGTCGTCCCTGCCCGTGCTCTTCAGCAACCATCCCTAAACGCGCTGATCCCAGAAGTCCGCTGCGGATCTCTAAATCCCAGTTATCGAAGTCTCCGCCCCTGCGGACGACAACGCCAAGTTGCTTCAGAGCAGATTCAACTTCTTCAAGCCGATCTTGTGCTGCGTGCCAGACCTCGCTCCAAAGAACAATGGAATTCGCTCGCGGCAAAGAAGGACTCTCTGCTTTCACCCAGCGCCAGGGAGTAAGCCCCCAACGTATTCTTCCCAAGAGACGAGCAAGTGGCTGCAGTAAATGGAGAAACGTGGTAACGCCTATTACACGAACCTTCTCCAAGAAGTTCCAAATCCGTCTTGAGGGACATGCGCGGATGCCGCTGGCGACAGCATGAGCGACGGGTGCACCAAGTGCGAAGAGCGAGAGCGGCGCCGCTAGAAACAACGGCTTCCAGCTGTAACCAAGTCCGGTTAGCAAGGCGAGAAGCCCCACAATGAGAAACCACTCAGGCATTAAAATCAGACATGACAGCCATCCTGGTGTGGGCCCGTAGAGGCGCTGGAAGGGGGCAGTCCCCCAAATTCCTTGGTAGATTCGGCCTGCACGCGGAAGAATTGTAAAGAAACCGTTGCCATACACTCTTCCTGCCCAGGACACATGACCTGCCGAGTTGTATTTCTCGGGCCACTTTTTCTCCAGCAGAGCTTCGGCTCGGCCATACCCCCTCTGTTGATTCAAATACGTTCGAACCGAATTGCGACGGTGGTGCCATACGACAGCCGCTGGGCTGAATCCCAACTTCCAGTTTCGTTTCTGGAAGCTCCAGCAGACGTCCACATCATCGCCCGCCACGCGAAAACGTTCGTCGAAGCCACCAATTTCAAGCAGCGCGGACTTCCGATACGCCATATTGCAGCCCGGAATGTGCTCTGCCTCGCGATCTGTCAACATCACGTGGATGGGCCCGCCCGGTGAATTTGCTACGCAATCTGCGACCCAGCCATCGCCGCAAGGAGGAAGATTCGGACCGCCGACACCAACAAAGTCACTGTGAAGAAATACAGCCGCGAGGTACTTCAGCCAATCTGGGTCAGGATAGGCGTCATCGTCGATATAGGCCACGATTTCGCCAGTCGCTGCGAAAAGCCCCGTATTGCGCGCGTTGCCGAGGCCTGAATTCGGAGTGCGAATTAAGCGGAACCCGAAATCTCGCGCACAATCGGTGAATCGATCGGTCGAGCCATCATCGACCACAATGACTTCGTAGTTCGGATAGTCGATCTTCTCCAAGTGGCGGAAGCACTCTAGAAGCCATTTGCGGTTTCCGTTGTACGTACACATGATCACGGAGATCCGCGGCCAATTCGTCTTGGGGGGAAAGGGAACCTGGGCGAAGACACGTCGCATGACGTCTAGAGCTAACTTTGGGCTTCGGTCACGGCGCGTCAGCCCAAAATCCCAGTCTTCGATTTCGTATCCGCCTCGATGCCATTCATCCGTCCAGGAAAAGACAAATGCTCCAGCGCAGCCGCCGACGAAAGCACTCCGAACTTGCCATTCAAGCGAATCAGCTTGCGCCTTTTCACCGTTTCGTCGGCTGTCTAGACCGATCTCCGCCAACAGCAATGGGCGGTCCCCAGCAAGCGTTTGTAAGCGTGCAAGGTAGGCCTCGAATGCATCTCGCGATTCGAGATACACGTTGAAACAAAAAAAATCGAGAAAAGGGAGTTCCAGGAATTCGGTTGTCGGAAAATTTACATAAGTGACGAGCCCCTCGGGGTCTTCAGCCTTTACCACCCGATAGAGCTTTTCTATAAATCTCTCGACTCGCCTGCCCCCAAGCCAGCGCACAATTCCAGCAGGAATTTCATTGGCCACCGCATAGCACATTACGGCCGGATGACCAGCACACTTCCTTACAGCCTCGCGGACCCGCGCTTCAATTGCTCGCACAGTGCGCGAATCATCCAGGAATGTGACGTGTTGTTCCCAAGGCAGTCCGACCATGACTCGCAGGTTGGCGCGTTGCGCCGCATCCAAGAACCAACGAGGCGGGACATTGTAGGTCCGGATGGCGTTGATTCCTGCCGCAACCATGGCTTCGAAGTCCTGGGCTACCCGTGCTGGGTTAGGATATTCGGCGCCGTCTTGGCTGGGGCGAAAGGGGCCATACGTAACACCCCGGACATAAAGCTTTTCTTCGCCAATGAAGAGGAATTTTCCCCGCACTTGGGGACGCGGCAAAGTCCGAAGACTGGGAGCGGGCCTGCCCTCTAGGGCTGGAGCTGCTGGGCTGCTCAAAGGAGTTCTCGCCTCTCGTGAATTGTTCCTACAGCAAATTAGCCGGTAGCTTAAATCGCACTCGCCGCCGCCCGTTGGGTGGGAAAATAATCCGGGGACTGGCGAGCTATCTGCTCGGTCGACGGAATGAATGCATCCCAACTCACGCCGTATGTGTGCCCGCGACTCAGGTCATCTAAAAACGACCGAGGGGAAGCCGGCGGCAACAAGCGCTCTGGCTGCATGACTGCTGATGTATCAGGCTCCGCCAGTCTAGCTACGCTCATCCTTTCTCCGTTAGAAGAGAACCTGCGCCGTGTCCTTATCTGTGGCGCAAGTCGCCATGACCTTTAATGCCAAAATCGAGTCACTCACCGTGTCGCGGTTCATACCGCATTCACACGGTATTAATGCACAAGGGCTGCGTCAATTAGCTGACGGACTAACCGGGACGGTTAGTACTACGCCACGAGGAGAGTCGGGAGAAGATCGCAGGAATCGTCAATTCAGACAAGGTATTGCAAACCGGCCGGGTAAGGCGTGCTGCATCCAACAGATCGTCGATTTGGAGGAGAATCGTCGATCTGCGGCTGCTGCTTTGGCATCGGCATCAGCTCCCGAGCACAGTTAGAGGGGCTGGTCGTGGTCCTAGGCTAGGCGGCCGGAAAGAGTTATTGGAGCTGCCGGACCAACTGGATCCAAAGATTGCGGAGTTAACTACAGTAGTCGAGCAAGAAGCCAATCAACGGTCCGAAGCGGTGCGGTCGAGATGCTGGTCGCATCAAACCGCACTCTCTGTTGTAGAATTTGATGATGCAGATCACGCTGTTTTCCATCATCGCGCTCGGCTTTTTTCTTGGGATGCGCCATGCGACGGACCCGGACCACGTTATTGCCGTAACGACGATTGTGAGCCGCCAGCGAAACGTCCGCTATGCGGCTTTGATTGGGTTATTGTGGGGTCTTGGTCACACGATCACGATTTTCGTCGTGGGCTCGGCCATCATCTTATTCGGTCTCGTGATTCCGCCAAGACTTGGTCTCACCATGGAATTGTCCGTTGGCCTCATGTTAATTCTTCTCGGAATTCTGAGTCTTTCCGGCATCACGCGCTGGATTACAGAAACATTCACGCCCTTGCGGTCGGGACAGGACACCCACTCTCACGGACACGGGGACTACATTCACAGTCATGCGCGCGGCCACACGACAGGGAAACACGGTTATTCTGAGGATGCAACACCCGTAGGCTGGATGGACCGTACTCTTGGCAGTATGGATTTCTACCAGGTCCTGCGTCCTTTGGTCGTGGGCGTCGTTCATGGTCTTGCTGGATCGGCAGCCATTGCCTTGTTGGTGCTCACAACCATTCGCGTTCCCGGATGGGCAGTCTTATATCTCCTTGTATTCGGGATTGGCACGCTGGGGGGAATGATGCTAATCACGGCGGCGATTGCCGTCCCCTTCACGTTTTCCGAAAATCGTTTTGCTCGCCTCCATCGTGGCCTCGGACTGGCCTCCGGACTGGTAAGCCTGATCTTTGGTCTGTTCATTGTCTATCAAATGGGCTTCGTAAACGGGCTCTTCGCCCAAACTCCCAAGTGGGTCCCCCGTTGAACCTCTGAGCGCACAGACCACGAAACCTTTGTTTGATGCATCGAATCTTCTAGTACTGTAGAGACTGTATGAGAGTGAGGAGCCCCAGAGAATGATTGGCGCCGCCATAGCAGGGTTGAAGCGCATGAAAATGGGAGTGAAAGCGCTTTTGATGGTTGCATGTGCCTTGCTCGCGGTGCCTTTGGCTGCCCAGCAACGAGGGCCGTTGCCGCCACCGCCTCCGGGGACTGTCGTTCCTTCGAGTGTGTCTTCGGATTCAGCCAAGACGAATGCTTCCCGCCAGGAGACGTCTTCGCACATCACTAACGAGCCGCCAGCGATTCCTGTCGAACAAATCATCCAGAAATTTACGCAACACGAAGAGGACTTTCGCAAGGAGCGCGATAACTATACGTATACGCAAATCTTCGTATTTCAAACGATCGATGAGGATGGCCGCCCGGACGGGGAGTACCGCTTGAGCAGCGACATTCTATTTACGCCTGCAGGGAAGCGCTACGAAAGAGTTGTCGATGCTCCGGCCCCTACTTTGAGCCGCATTTCTATGTCGCAGCAGGACTTCGACGATATCGAGAAAGTGTGGCCGCTCGTTCTAACGCCGGACGAATTGCCCAAATACGATGTCAAATATGTGGGCCGGGAGCAGGTCGATGAGGTTGGCACGTATGTTTTCGACATAGCGCCAAAAAAACTGGAGAAGAGCCTGCGGTATCTTCAAGGTCGCATCTGGGTAGAGGACAGGGATTTTCAGATTGTCAAGACTAGGGGAAAAGCGACGGGCTTGCTGAAGAAAAAGGAAGACCAGGCTTTTCCGACGTTTGAGACCTTTCGGGAAAATATCGAAGGTCACTACTGGTTTCCCACCTATACGCGGGCCGACGACGTCCTGCGCTTCAAGTCCGGCCAGGATGTGCATATCCGTTTGTCGGTTCGATACCAGAACTACAAGCGGTTCGGCTCCACCATCAAAATCGGGAAGGCCACGCAGGTGGACCCGGAGAAGCCGTAACAAGCTCAGGTTCAGCTTCGCGTTAGCGCCTGCTAAGCCAGACCAGCGCGACACCCACGCAAACAATCAGGACCCCGACCCAGCGCTGCATACTGATGCGTTCGTGCAAGAACAACATTGCGCCCACAGCGCCAGCCGCGTAGCTCAGGGCCGTCACGGGAACGACGAAGCTCACGTTTTCGATCGAGAGCATCGCCAGAAGAGAGAAGAAAGCCAGAGTCATCATCGAAATACCAACCCACATCCAGCCCACGCGCATCGCGCGAAAAACAAAACAGACCAGCGCAGTTGGCCGGAAGTCGTGAACTTCGCCGATTACTTTCATGGCCCGCGAGACACATAGCTCACCGCCCGTTCCTGCCACAACAATCACAAAAAGGAAAGTGAACTCAAGCAAGTTTACAGTTTCTCCGTCGTTCGCGGATGCGTGTGCCCCACAATAAAGACGCCCACGCAGATCACAAATATACCCATCCATCGCAGCGGAGGAACGGCTTCTCCGAGAAGAAAATAACCCAGCATTGCGACGACCGCGTACGAAAACGAAGAAGCTGGCTGAACGTAGCTGTAGTCCGCCCAGGTGAGAACAAGCATGTAGGCCACAAAAAAGGTGAGCAAGCAGCCGATCCCCAGCCAAATGTACCCTGATGTCATTATGCTACCCAGGACATGAAGAATCTCGCCCGGCGCCCAGTTTTTGGCGGAACCGACTCCCTTCATGCCCTTGCTGAGCAAAACATTGCCCAGGGGAGCAAACAGGACCATGAAGAAAATGAAAATGTAAGTTTTCAAGTGCAGGCCCGGGGAATCTTTCATACGCTCCTTGCTTCGGCTTTTGCGTTACGGTCGATCGCGCGGCCCGCTGTCGGCGCCAAGAATCCACCAATCGCTCGAAAATTATCTTACAGGATGTCTCGCCGGGGCCAAAGCTGTGGGCAGCGAAATATTTCACATTTTGATATGCTTTTCATATAGAAGCAGTCAGTGTTGGTGCGCCTTACCATCGAGGACCAGCGTGGCACAATCCTAGCTCGCGAGGTGCAATGATTTCGAAAGTTGCCGATTACCTGTTTCTTACGTTAGCCGCCGCGCCCTTCATCTACTACGTGCTCGTCCTGTACAGTTCTTGGCTCTTCTTTCGGCGTTCGAGGAATGGTACGTCGAAGAACCTGGACTTTACTCCACCCGTGAGCAACTTGAAGCCTGTCCGCGGCCTCGATCCGGAAGCTTACGAAAATTTCGCCAGCTATTGCCGCCAGGATTACCCGGATTACGAACTGATTTTCTGCGTCGGGGATGAAAACGACGCTTCCGTTCCCCTTCTCCAGAAGCTTATGCGCGACTTTCCCCAGCGCCAGATTCGAATCCTCTATGGCTCGGGGCGCAACGCCATCAACGATAAAGTGGCCAAACTGGTGCGCATGGTGAACGAAGCTCGCAACGAAGTGCTGGTTATCAACGACAGCGACGTTCGCGTCGAGCCGGATTATTTGCGAACCGTGGTAGCCCCGCTCCGCAACGCAAAAGTGGGCGGCGTGACCTGCCTGTATGTTTCCACTCAGGACAAAACATTCACGCAGCATCTTCAGTCTATCGGTATGATATCCGACTTCTATCCTGGGATTCTGGTGGCCCGCCAGCTCGATGGAATCAAATTCGCTCTCGGACAGACAATCGTCACGACTCGTTCCCATCTCGCAGGATTCGGCGGCTACGAAGCCATCGAGAATCGTCCCGCCGATGATCTTCTCGTTGGCCGGTTGATTGCGGAGCAGGGCTTTGAAGTCGAGCTGCTTCCTTACGCCGTCAAGACCGTCCCAGATTACGATTCGATGAAAGCTCTCTTCATCAAGCGGCTTCGCTGGATGACCGTAATGCGCCACATGCGTCCCTGGGGACACTTGGGTCTGGCTTTTACTCAAGGATTGCCGTGGTCTCTGGCTGTCGCGCTGACTTATCCGGCAACAATTGGCTTCGCGTATGTGGGCGCTTATGTTTTTTCCCGCGTTTTGATCACCTGGCTGATCGGCGCTTGGGGGCTCAGGCAGAGGGGACTGTGGAAGAAGCTGCCGCTCATCGTCGTCTGGGACGCCACGGCATTCATGATTTGGCTCTTGACCTTTGGACGCAAGAGCATTCGTTGGCGCAATGTGGATTACCGCATTCGCGAAGGGATGCTCGTGCCGGTCGTCCAGGCTCCTGTTCAAAATTCGCAATGAGAAGTGGCCCGCGGTCGTGTCCGTCGTGATGGCGCAGCATACGCGGCCGCCAGAATTGTGCGAGACTGCGGCGCATTTCCAAAGGAGCTTATGCGGGCAAGAATTGCTGTTGCGGGAGCAGGAATTTACGGCGCGACGGCGGCAATCCGGCTTGCCGAACAAGGCCATGACGTTCATCTCTTCGATCCTCTCGGTATTATGCGCGCCGCATCTGCCATCAATCAGTATCGTGTTCATGCCGGCTACCATTATCCGCGCAGCTCGGAAACCATCCGGGAAACGATGGAAGCTCGCGCTGAGTTCATCCAGGCCTTCAAACCGGCCATCGTCCGAAACTGCAAGCACTACTACGCCATCCCCAAAGAAGGTTCCCGGACACCTCCTGACCTATACGAAAAGGCGATGAGAGATCACGGGCTTCCTCTAAAGCCCTGCCTGCCCGATTGGATGAATTTCGATTTCATCGGTCGTTGTTACCAGGTCGACGAACACATCTACGACCCGGACGTCCTGCGAAAACTCGTTGAAAAGCGCATAGCGTCGCTCCGAATTCCCTTCGAAGACAAATCATTCACGACTGAGATGCGTCCCAAGTATGATTTCGTCGTGTGGGCTACCTACGGCTTGGACGCGAGCCGGCGCGTGTTCAAAATCGCGAAGTTCCAGGTCGCAGAGAAAATGCTGATCGAGCTTCCGCCGCCGCTGCGAGGCATCGCCTTGGTCGTCGTTGATGGCCCCTTCACCGCGTTCGATCCGTATGGCAGGTCCGGCGCAGCGCTCTTTGGCTCGGCAAAGCACACGAATCACTGGACAACCACCAATCCGGACGAACCTGTTCCGGAGCCGTACGTCGGCATTCTGAACGAGCCGGAGTTCCGGCCCGTGCCATTCACGCGGTTTGAGGCTATGCGTAAGGATTGTTGCGATACGGTTCCAGCCGCCAGGGACGCCGCGTATTTGGGGTCGCGGTTTACCCTCCGCGTCGTCGAAGACAATCCCGAGCACGACCGCAGGATCCTCTATGTCCGGGACGGAGCGCCTGGCGAAATTCACATCTTTTCAGGAAAGGTTGTGAGCGCGATCAAGGCCGCGCGCCTGGTGTGCGAAAGGATTGCCCGCGATGCCTGAAGCTACAGGGTACGTCATCCTGGGCCGGGGGCGCTGGGCTCGCAAGCTGCACCCGATCATTTCCGGTGCAGGGAGAAGCGTCGTAGCAATCGAAGAAACTAGGCAACTTCCTTCCGAAACAGAATCAGATTACATTGGCCGCCTCGCGGCAGCCATGAAATCCAGCGGGGCGCAAATCGCGTGGCTCTGCGTGGCGCCGGGTCGCCATGTGTCCTTGATGATCCGGTCGGCGATCGATGCAGGCATACACGTTATCGTCGAAAAACCCTGGTACGGTTCGAATGAGGACACGCAGAAACTACAATCGTTGGCTCGCGGACACGACCGCGTTATTGCTGTCCACTTTGAATACCTCTTCCTCGAGCAGGCGGAACAATGGAGAACGGAATTTCATCCCGGAACGGGATGCCGCTTCGGCGGACGGTTTCTCTTGAGCCGTTCCGATCGATCAGGAATTCCGGCCATCGACAACCTCGGCTCTCACTTGCTGGCGATCCGGGAATACGCGGTCCCTTCTTCCATTATTTCTGAGATTCGTTGCAGCTACGAACTCCCGGACGAGCGCCTGGTATGGATTGACAAGGGCAATCAGCGGGTCGCTTCGATCGATCTGCTGGCGCATGGCCAGCCGATTATCCAACGCTTCATCCAAAAAGTAGAGGCCGCGCTGGATGGCGAGGCCTTTCCATTCGATCTGGAATTTGCGTTGCGTGTCGCCCGCGAGCTTCATGCGGTTCAGGGCCGGGGCGCGTCCTGACGTTTCTACCCCTTCTTCGCTTTAACCACTGTCGACGGCGAATGATCCGCGCGCGAATCGGCTGCCGCGGACCTTGTCGGCATGCTCATTTGCAAGCGGCGGTCGTTCTTCGGTTCGCGCCAGTTGACTTGCGGCAGCATCAGTGAAGCGTCCACGCGGTCGCGATACTTTATCGCGATGTTCATCAGCGAGTCGAGCAGCGAATCCGATAAATGATGGGGCTGCAATCCGAGGTCGATGAGTTTCGAATGTTTTGCATTGTAATAGTGCTGCTCGGCCTCAACGCGAGGATCGGGAATGTGATCGATCTCCACCGCCATGCCAAGTTTGTTTGCGGCCGATTCCACTATCCGGGCCAAGTCGAGAACGGAGAATTGTTCGGTGAACTGGTTGTAAACCCTGCACTCGCCTTTGGCGGCCGGGTTATGACAGGCAATCTCGATACATCGCACGGTGTCTCGAATGTCGAGGAAGCCGCGTGTCTGCCCGCCCTTGCCGTAGACGGTGAGCGGCTGGCCGATGGCCGCCTGCACGCAGAAACGGTTTAGGACGGTGCCGAACACGTCGTCATAGTCGAAGCGATTGATCAGCGCTTCGTCGAGCGCGGCTTCGTCCGTCATCGTTCCGTAAACCACGCCCTGATTGAGGTCTGTGGCTCGAATGCCCCAAATCTTGCAGGCAAACATAATGTTGTGGCTGTCGTGTACTTTCGAGAGGTGATAAAAGGACCCTGGTTGCTTCGGGAAGGGAACCACATCCTTGCGGCCGTTATGTTCGATGGCGATGTAGCCTTCTTCGATGTCGATGTTGGGCGTGCCATATTCGCCCATGGTCCCCAGCTTGATGAGATGACAATTCGGCAAAAACTCACGGATGGCAAACAGGACGTTCAGAGTCCCTACAACGTTATTGACCTGGGTGAAAACAGCATGCTTGCGGTCAATCATCGAATAGGGAGCGGAGCGTTGCTCCGCGAAGTGAACTACCGCATCCGGTTCGAAGGACTTGAACGCCGAAACCAGAAAATCGTAATCGGCAACGTCGCCGACGAACAGCTCGATGGTCTTACCCGTAGCGTTTTGCCAGACCCGGACACGGTCCGTCAGCGGACGAATCGGAGTCAGCGTTTGTGCGCCAAGTTCATGGTCCCAAAGGCGCCTCAAAAAGTTATCAACGATGGCGACCGAATGGCCCCGCTGCGACAAATAGAGAGCTGTGGCCCAACCGCAGTACCCGTCCCCACCGAGCACAGCAATCTTCATGTACCCTCCTCAGGGCAAACCTATATCCGAGTATCTACGGCGATCCGAACCCCGACCCACGCTCCTTAGATGCACAACCGGGCAAGCAGGGGTACGCTAAAAAACTGCTGTGGACTGGACTTCCTTTTTTTTACCTGTACACCAAGGGCTTTGCAAGCTGGTTTTTGAAGCCCCTGATAAATGCGGTATCCCCTCTGCCGGACTGGTGTGTCCCAGCGCATGGTTGGTCAGTAGGACTTTGCCGCCGCTCGCCGTGACGATATGCAGATGATCTCGGCCTATCAATTCTTCGAAATGCTTAAGCTCGGATTGGTAAGCGACAAGATAATAGCGGTGCGGCTCGTACCAGAGACTTTTGAATCGCGCATCGTCGATGAAAACGTCCGGGGCGCCGGGAGCATACGATCCGTATTCAAGATTGAAGTAGCGCCCGTTCAGATTGAGGGCGTCGCGATTGGAATAGAACGTGACCGAAGAAAAAGTCCAGTAGTTATGGTTTACGATCAATTTTCCATCTGGAGACTTGAGAAGCGTTTCTACCAGTGGCCGCGACGATAGAAATGGGTCGAATACTACCAGGGCGAGACGCGCCGCATGATAAAAAAGAACCATCATCAGCGCTGCCGCCAGGAAAGAACGCAAACCAATCCATCGCGAAGTCGCAAGCGCGCCTCCGGCCAACGCGATTGCCGCGACTGCCAGTGGTAAGCGCAGATAGGCGAAGGAATCGAACGTAAGGTCCATCATGTGGCCTAGGGAGAGTGTGTAAACGCTCGGATGATGGCCGAGTGCGGAGGAGATGTCGCCCGGCGCGGGAAGATTTCGCACCAGAAAGAAAATCGTGATGCAGGCAAGCGCCGCGCAGCCGGTGATCGCCGAAAGAACGTGAGTTCCGCGCCGGATCCAATTACCGTCCTCCGCCATCGCGGAGCCGAGCAACAAGGCCATCGCCGGGTAGCAAGGCATCGAATAATATTCCTGCGTCGTGGAGAGTGTGAAAAACACCAGGATGAATCCGATCCAGCAAATCGCCAGCAGCCGCGCGCGGCCCGCCCGGTCGATAGGTTTGAACGAAAGTTTGGCGATGGCGGGAAAGTAGACGCTCCATGGAAAGAGCCACAGAAAGTGGAACAGCCAGAACCAAACCCGGGGGACGGTATTGTAATCGCGTGGATAACGCAAATTGAGAAAGCGAAGAACCTGCTCGTTGATGAAGTAAAACCAGAGGAATCCGTGGTATTCCCCCGGACCGCCGTGAAACCCAAAATAGAAATAAGGTGGATTACGGCGCGCCGCTAGAACATGCCATGGCGCTGCGACGAGAAGAGCAATGAAAAAACCGCTGATAGGCCGCAACCGCTTCCAGGTTCGCGCGACAAACGCCTGCTTGGTCAGAAAAAGATAGAGCAATCCGATGGCGATCGGAAAAATGGCGCCAATCAAACTCTTCAGCAGAACCCCAACTCCCAGGCTGGCGGCGAGAACGAAGGCCCAGAACTGCGGGTGCGGCTCTTCTTCATCGAGCGCGCGCAGAAATGCCCACATCGCCAGCATGATCGTCAAGGTAAGCATCACATCGGGAATAACGATCCGCGTAAATAAAAAAAGTCCTACACACGTGGCCATGCACAATCCCGCGCCCAAGCCTGCTCTCCGGCCGAACGCCCAGGTGCCAAACGCGCATGTCAGGCACGCCAGTCCAATGGCGGAAAGTGCGAAGGGGATGCGCGCCGCCCAGTCATGAATGCCAAAAATCTTGAACGAGACGGCTATCGGCCAGTAAAACATGGCGGGTTTTTCGAGGAAGGCGATGCCATCGGCGCGCGGCGTCACCCAATCGCTGGACGTGACCATGTTTCTTGCGATTTGTGCCACGGCCCCGTCGACGTCGTCCATCAGCGACGGCGGCGAAACGCTGCAACCCAGGTAGATCGCTCCGGCGACCAGAGCAACGATTAGGTAAATGAGCCAGCTTTTACTTGTAAGAACGCTTGCGTCGTCGAGCTTGACGTCGCTTGTATTCGCCATCTTTTCATCCATTGAAAGAGGATCATCAAGCCCCAAAGGTGATATCCGACATTGGCTTTTCTTTCCAGGTGCTTGGCCAAGAAGTTTTCGACGGCGCCCTCCCGGAAAAGCTGGCCATAATCCGCCATCCCTTCTCGCAAGGAATCGACCAGCATCGAGCGCAGCGGCCCGCGAAGCCATTCGTGAGCGGGAATGTCAAACCCGGTTTTCTTCCCGGCCTGAATGGAGGCTGGCAGCTTGTCTTTACGCATTTCACTCAAAACAAGCTTTTGTTGTGAGCCACGCATCTTCAGGTGCGCGGGCAGCTTGGCCGCGAACTCCACGATGCGATGATCGAGGAACGGCGGACGAACCTCGACGGAATGAGCCATGCTCATGCGGTCGCTCTTCACCAGGATGTCGTCGGCCAGATAATACTTCTGATCGAACCACAGAAACTTCGCCAGAGCATCCCGAGTCTTTGGCAACTCGTCGACTTCATCCAGAAGACTGTGAAACGCGGAGGGAAGAGGCTCTCGAAGCAGCGAGTGCTTTTCGTCGTCGGAGAAAGCCCCGTTCCAATATACGTGAGCCTGTTTTGGCTCAAGCAGGCTGCCCGCGAGGAATCTCTTCAATTTGTATTCAAAGCTGATTTTCTCATCCGAAACCGGCCAGTGACGCACTCCGGCCAGCGCCGCATGCAGGAGCGCTCGCGGGACTCGCCTGGCCCACTTTGCAAGCATGTCAGCGCGGCAGGTGATGTACCCGCCGAAAAGTTCGTCGGCGCCCTCACCGCTCAGCGCGACCGTGGTCTTGGATTTGCACAATTTCGAGAGAAACCAGACCGGCAACGAACCCGCATCCGCGCTTGGCTCGTCTGAATAATAGCCAAATTCCTCGATGGCGCCGCATAGATCTTGTGCGGGAGTTAAATCCAGTTCCTGATGGTCCGTGCCGTACTGTCGCACGGCGCGGTCGATGAACGTTGTCTCGTCAAAACTTCTTCCGCGAAATGAAATCGAAAATGTTTTCAGTTGGGCGGTCGTGGCTTTCGACGCGTAGTGCAGAATGGTCGTCGAATCCATCCCCCCGCTGAGCCAAATCCCCAGCGGAACATCCGAAATCATGTGCTCGCGCACGGATTGCTGCAGCAGGCTGTCGAGTTCTTCTTTTGCCGACTCCATCGTGTAATTGGATGCGTCCGTGAAAGGAAGCTTCCAATAAGCGTCCGAAGTTATTTCTCCGTCGGTCCACTCTAGCCAGTATCCAGGCGGAAGTTTTTCGATTCCTTCCACGAGAGTCCACGGACACGGGACATAGTTTAGTGAGAGGTAACAATCGAGGCCATGCAGGCTGAGCCGCCGTTCGATTTCCGGATGCACAAAAATGGCTTTTAGCTCCGAGCCAAAAAACAGGTCTTCCCCTTGCCGCATGATGTAAAGCGGTTTGATTCCCATGCGGTCGCGCGCCAGAACCAGGCGTCTCGTGGATTTTTTCCATAGTGCGACCGCAAACATTCCCCGCAATTTCGAAAAGCATTCCTTGTCCCACTGCATGAACGCGCGAAGAACAGTTTCCGTGTCGCAATGTGACTCGAAGCGATGTCCGAGTATTTCCAGCGCGTTTCGTATTTCGACGTAGTTGTAGATTTCGCCGTTAAATACAATTCCGAAATCGCCATCCTCGGAAAAAATCGGCTGGTTTCCGGAATCCAAGTCGATAATTTTCAGGCGCGCCGCGCCCGCCGAGAAAAGACTGGATTGAAAGACGCCTTGCTGATCCGGCCCCCGGTGAATCAGCGTCGCGGTTGCCTGGCGTATTCGCTCCGGCGGCGCACTCCAATTTTTAGTAGTGAATCCAACAATCCCGCACAACTCGTTGTACCTCGCGGAGCGCCGTTCGTTCGCTAGAGCGCTCTTCAGTCATCATGATGAGCTTCGGGAGAATTGCTTTCCGCCGACTGCCACGTTCTGCAATGCACGGCTGGAAAGTGTTGCGGCGCACGAACCGGCAAAATCTGGTGGATTGCGCGCGATCCAGTCGAGCGAAATGGAAGTATGCAAAAAGTTTCGAACTCCGATTGTAGCTGTTGCCCTCGCGGAGGCGCAATGCTGATGTCCCTAGAATTTTGATTTTTTGCATGCTAGTCGGCAACAGCTGCTTTGCTTCGGCAGACGGTTGCAAGCCCCGTCCAACTGTATCCGCGATGCGAGCGCAGCAAGGCATCGCGGAATCCCGATGCCAGCCAGGGCCGGACTTCGTCTTCGCGCAAGTAGTAAGCCACCGGTGTGACCAGTTGATCGAAAACGTTGGCATGTATTTCGTCGAACGGATAGTGATACAGAGCGGCAAAATAATCCCCGTACGGAAGTTTCGATGGCCCTTTTCCGTTGGCGCGCGGGCGATAGAAAAGTTTTATGACGGCCCAGAGCGCGGCAGCAGGCGGAATTGCGGCGATCCGCAGAAATGGCGCCGGCAATTTCGAAGTGATCGTTTTGCGCACCGGATCAACGTATCGCGTAATCCATTCGTTTCCTTCATGGCCGTAAACCCAGAAGGCGACACGCCCGCCTTCCCGCACTCTGGAAGCTAGACTCGCAAAACCGGCCGCAGGATCGGGCAAATGGTGCAAAACGCCGACTGAAAATGCCAAATCAAATACTGCGCGCACGGCCGGCTTAAGCAAATCGCCAATAATTACATGGGCGTTCGGGTATCGGCGCGTGTGTGCAAAAGCCACGAAGGCGCTTTCACCCAAATCCAATGACACAACCGCTCTTGCACCATGCGAGGAGACGATTGCGGTATGGCGTCCTTTCCCGCAGCCTCCCTCGAAAACAATTTGGTCCGTGAAATCCGCAGCCGTCAGCGGGGCAACCCAGTCGAAGAATTCCTGTTCGTAGTAATCGCGAAGATCGCTCCAGCGCGTCCACTCCTCGGCAAAACGCGAAGCCGTCTTGAGTTTGACGCTGGCGAGATTTGCAGGAAGCAGAATCGGAACGCCGTTGCGAATCGCAAATTGTGAAGCGCAAGCGCGGCAAGCGACGCAGCCGCTCATGATGTGACCGTCGTCGGCGCGCGGTGAGTCGCTGCTCAAGGTTAATTCGCCCGCGCAATTGGGGCACAGGATGAAATTCAGTGCTTCGGGTCTCATCTCGTTGGTGAATTTCCATGATACACCAAGCCCGACGGAGCAGTCTCACCGTCCGGCTGCAGGCAAGGAACGAAGCAAGGCACTCGCGCCGTTCCAAAAGATCTGGACGCCGATGCAAACAAGAAGGAAGGAAGAGAGCCGAAGGATGATGCTCATGCCGCTTTCGCCGATGATCGCGGCGAGACGATCGGCGAAAGCGTAGCAAATGTAAATGCTCACCGCGACTAGCGCGGAACCAATCACGGCGGCGAGAATCGCGAGAAAGTTGGGGCCAAGATGATGAGGCTCGTTGGCGCCGAGGGTGATGGCCATGGAAATGGAACCCGGTCCAACCGTGAGGGGAAGGGTGAGCGGGTAAAAGGCGCTGCGGAAAACATCGTCGAGATTCACTTTTTTCTGGACCTCCGCGCCGCGATCGACTTGCTCTTTGCTTTTCAGCATGGTCCAGCCATTGGAAATGACGATCAGACCGCCGCCGACCTGCACAACGGGGATGGAGATTCCAAAGAAATGCAAAATGTGGGTGCCGATGAGGAACGAGGCGATCAGCAGAATAAAACTGTTCAGGGCGACTTGCCGCGCAAGGATGCGGCGCATCGGACAAGGATAGTCTCGCGTCAAGGCGAGAAAGACGGGGCTGCCGCCGAGGGGATTCACGATGGGAAATAGCGCGGTGAGGATGAGCAGAATACTTTTGGCGGCTTCGAGCAAGGGGATTCCTCCGGAGGGGAGAGTATAGCCGAGGCGAAGGTCTGCCGGACCAAAAGGGTGGGAGATGTTGAATCGCCTTGGCGACATATCCTGCTCCCAACGAGGAGAAAGGAGGACAGCCAGGAATGACGGTTCCAGGAAAACGTGTTGACAAAAAGGCGTGTGCTAGACTTTCACGGTGATGACGAAACCGTTGAATGTTATTGAACTGGAATGTTCGGCGTGTGGGAAGAAATATGATCCGGCGACCGAGCAGCACCTTTGCACGTGCGGGAGGCCGCTCCTAGCACGCTACGACTTGATGGGAGCGAAGGCTACGCTGACGCCCGAGAATCTGAAGACGCGGCCGCGCACGCTGTGGCGCTACGCTGAGGTGCTGCCGAACGATCCGCCGGTTTCGCTGGGCGAAGGGATGACACCCCTGGTCCATGCGAAACGCTTGTGCGCATCGATATCCATTCGTTGTCCATCGGGAGGCCTGGAGAACCTCTACGTGAAAGATGAAGGGCTGAACCCGACGGGTTCGTTCAAAGCGCGCGGGATGACGACGGCTGTATCGCGCGCGAAACAGCTTGGAGCAAAGGCGCTGGCAGCTCCCACAGCGGGCAATGCGGGCGGGGCGCTGGCGGCTTATGCCGCGGCGGCCGGGCTCCCTGCGGTGATCGTAATGCCCGCGGATACGCCTTCGGCCAACGTGATGGAATGCCAAGCGTTCGGCGCGAAAGTGGTGAAGCTGAACGGGTTGATCTCCGATTGCGGCAAATATGTTGCCGAACACAAGGATCGCGAAGGTTGGTACGACGTGTCTACCCTCAAGGAGCCCTACCGCATCGAAGGCAAGAAGACCATGGGGTACGAGCTGTGGGAGCAGTTCGGAGGAAAACTGCCCGATGTAATTATTTATCCCACGGGAGGGGGCGTCGGGCTGATCGGCATGTGCAAAGCGTTCGACGAAATGCAGGAGATGGGCTGGATCGGAACGGAGCGGCCACGCATGGTTGCGGTCCAAGCGAAAGGTTGTGCGCCTATTGTGAGGGCGTGGGAGGCGCACGAGGATTCAGCGCAATTTTTCCAAAACGCCACGACCATTGCATCCGGACTGCGGGTCCCCGGTCCTCTCGGAGATCTTCTGATGCTCAGTATGCTTCGCCGGACAAATGGAACCGCCATAGCTGTGGCCGACAATGAGATGTTGCGCGCTGGAAGGGAACTCGCTTCGCTGGAAGGAATTTTCGGGGCTCCAGAAGGAGCCGCGACCGTGGCCGCTGCCCGCTTACTTGCCATGGCCGGGTGGATCCAACGCAGCGACAGCGTGGTGCTTTTCAACACCGGCACGGGGTACAAGTATTCGGAGGCTTGGCAGCGCGCGCTGCAAGTCTGAGCGACGGCAACGTCCCGGCTTTGCGGGGATGACGTCGCGGCCACAAAGGGGAATCCTAACGGGGAGCAAACACAGTGACCACCCGCAGGCTCTATTACGACGACGCTTTTGAAAAAGAATTCACCGCGCGGGTCGTACACTGCGAAGTGCTGCCGCCGGATGTGAGCGCGGGGATCACAGGAACGGTCTGGGGGCTGCTGCTGGATCGCACGGCGTTCTACCCTACGTCGGGTGGACAGCCGAACGATTTGGGTAAAATCGGCGATGCAAATGTTCTCGACGTGTGCGATGAAGGCGACGAGATTCTGCACGTAGTCGATCGCAAGCCATCGAGTCCGGACGTAAACGGCTGCATCCATTGGCCGCGGCGCTTCGATCACATGCAACAACACACTGGGCAGCATCTGCTGTCGGCCATGTTTCAGGAGCGCTTCGGCTTGCCCACGGTTTCCTTCCATCTCGGCACGGAAATGTGCACGATTGACCTGCGTGGCCCCGAACCTACCGAGGAAATCCTGGAAGGCGCCGAACGCGCCGCGAATAGAATTATTTTTAAAGATCGCCCCGTCAATGTCCGTTACGGAACTGCGGACCAACTGGCGCAGCAGGGCGTTCGCAAAGAAGTGGACCGCGAAGGCATCCTGCGTGCCATCGAAATCGAAGGCGCCGATTTGCAGCCGTGCGGCGGAACGCACGTGAAAAGCACAGGCCAGATTGGCGTCGTATTGGTACGCCGCTGCACTAAGGTGCGCCAGGATTGGCGCGTGGAATTTGTGTGCGGCGGCCGGGCGGAGCGCGTCGCGCGGCATGATTTCGAGTCGCTGCGGCAGACCGCCGAAAAACTGAGCAGCGCTCCCGAAGACGCGGTGTCCGCGGCCTCGCGGGTGGTGGCGGAACGCGACGCCAACTTCAAACTGGTCCGAGCTCTGCAAGAACGACTAGCGCAAGCCGAGGCTACGCTTGCGTTGCAGACAGTGTCGCACGGCGCCAATAGCTCTCTTGTTTTCTCTCGAATCTTCGAGGGTGTTTCAGCGGATTACCTGGGCTTTTTTGCGACCGCATTCGCAAAATCCGAGAAGGCGATTGCGCTCTTGGGCACAGTTGAGGGTGGCCACTTGCTCTTTGCGCAGCATCCTTCCGCCGGAAAGGACATGAACTCCCTCCTCAAACAAGTCCTGGAAAAGGCTGGCGGGAAGGGCGGCGGAACGCGCGACTTTGCCCGCGGCCGCTTGAATGAGGGAGCTTCCCCGGAGCGAGCGCTCTCGGTTGCCAAAGAAATGCTGGGCTAGAAGAATCGCTTGCGCACGCGATCCGGCAGCGCTTGGAGATCCACTAACGTCAAGAAGTCGATGGTCTTGAATTCCCGGTCAATCGCAAGTGGCCCGCAAACTCGCGCGGAAATATCCAGATAGGCTTGGAACAGCCGCGGCGGACGCGGAGGCTGCGCCTGGGCTCCGCTTGGCTTGCAGCGGCGGCCTTCGACTGGAAGGGTTCTCAGCGATGGCGCCACGAAATATTTTTCCCGCAACGACTCGTAGAGCGCGATTCCCTCATTTTCATCCTGAGACGACAGGGAACTGCACCCAATCAGGTAGCGGGCCCCGCAACTCCGCGCGTACCTTACGATTCCTTTCCAAAGCATGTGCAGAACGCTGGTGTTGCGATACTGCTCATGGACGCAGGCCCTTCCCAGCTCCAGGACTTCGCTGCGCATCGGTTCGAAAGGGCTGAAATCGAAGAATTGCTCGCCGTAGTAGCCCAGGTTGCCCTTGGCGCGATACCCGGTTTGCATGCGGTAGGTCAAGTGGTCGCAGACAAAATCGAAGCGGTCGCGGTCGAGGCCCCATAGGGAAGAGCCGTCGAGCCCTTCCCCAAGCTCGCAATTGAAAACCAAATAGCGCAGACGCTGGCATTCGATGACGTCTTCGAGTGTTTGCGCCATCCGCACATGGAAGTGGCCGGTGGCGGCCAGTGGATTTCCGCAGTCGTGCACCAGGACAGCGGTCGTTGGCATGCTTGAAGTTTCGAACGAGCTACGTTACGGCCATGTTTCAGGAGTGTGATTTGGATGTTTCCGGGGGTAACCGATGAGATACACAAAGGGGCTCAGCGTGCCGCGGCCATCGAGAGGATTCCTGGCCTTTCCTCCGGCGGCAAGGCAACGCCGTCGCGAAAAGCGACAAATCTTCCGGAAGTGGCCGACACGCGCTCGCCTGGAACCAGAATGCCCACCAGGTTAAGCGGGTCGGCGGCAGAAACTGTGATGGTTTCGCCCGAGGGCGGAAGGTCGTGCAGCGCGCGGAGCGATTCCACCGCCACAGGCAGAGCGAATTGTTCCCCAAGAAAGCCGCTGACAAATCTTCCGCCGCGGACTTCGCCGCGATCCTCCAGGCGCCGCAAAGTGATCAGCAGTTCACGCCAAGAGGGAAGCAAGGTCTCCCGCACGAGCACGTCGCGGAAGAACAGGCCATAACGACGCAACAGCATCCAGCAGGTAGCCTCCACAGCACGCGGGCGATCGACGGCGTCGTCGGAATACAGCAGCGACCAACGCCCCGCGCAATGCCGGGGACGCGCGCTTCGGCCCCTTCCGTGTCCGGCGCGACGCTTGGGATCGATGAGGGCGCGCAGATTGTCGAAGCCATCCGCGGTCAGGAGGCCTGCGGCGACAAGCTCCCAAAGCGCGGTTTCCACTTCGGTTTTTAGCTTGCCAGTGCCGCGCACGATATCTGTGAAAAACGACGCGCCATGGCGGTGCAGAAACTGGGCGACGTCCTGCGCATCGGGACTCAAGCCACGGGTTGCTTCCTCGCCTGCCTCGCGCCGCGGGGTCACCCAGTCGGCATCTTCGCGCACGAAGAATGTGATGGGTACAACGCTGGTGGGCACGACGCGCCGTTTGCCTGGAACCGCTAGATCGAGGATCGCCGGATGAGGAGAGAGCCTGCCCCAGCCGACAGCGCCCGTGAGGCTAAGCTGGTCGAGCGTCTTTGGGTCATATGCACTGATGCGGCGCGCCAGGAGGCTTCGCTCCCAGGCATTCGCGGGCGCTTCGAAACCTTGGAGCTGCTGCAGCGCCTCCAGCGTTCCGCGTTCGCCTAGAAGTTGCGTGCCCGGAGCTACATGCTGCCAGCGCAAAAGCCACCGCATGAACTCCGCCGGGGTCACAGGTTCAATCTGTTTTCGCAGCGAGCCTAGTGTCAGTCGATGGATACGCGCCAAGAGCCGCCTATCGCACCATTCGGTTTCACTGTTGTCAGGTTGCGCGAAGCGACCCCGTAGAACAGCCCCGCTCGCCTCCATTCTTAAAAAAGTTTTCTCGATATCAGCGGCGGGAACTTGCAGAGTCTCGCCTAACTCGCCGGCCGTCACCGGACCGCAGTGCGCCATCCAACCTGCGGCCAGAGCCAACAGGGCATCTTCGCGGGAAGCGGTGTTCGAACCGATCTCCGGCAGGGGAGACGCAAAGCGCGCGTCAGGGAAAATCAACGCGAAATCCCTGGCCCGTTCCGCGCTCACCCAATACTTCAATTCACCCACGTGAGCGAGTGTGGCGCGACGCGCGGAGGCAATCTGCACATGAAATTCGGCCCACGCCGGGAAGGACTCCTGCAGCTTCCGGCGCAAGTGACCATTTTCTGACCGCCCCGAATCTGTCGGCTCAGGCAGCGCGACCAGAGTTAGCAGGGCATCGTGCAGTTCCTCCGCATCCCGAACATCAGGCCAGGCTTCGTCACAGACCTCGGCGATTGCCGCAGGGTCCAGACGGCCAACTTCAGACAAGACTGCATCGGGGAGGGCGCGGCGCATTTCCACGGCGCGGGCGCGACGCTCTTCGAGTGGAGCATCGTCGAGATAGGCGTACGGATTGGCGTTGAGAATCTCGTGTGAAAACGCTGAGGGCACGGGCGTGTCCACGGCAAGGCAGCGAATTCGGCCTTCGACAATATCGCCCAACACTCTCTGAAAACCGTCAAAGTCCATCGCTTCGGTCAGAACGTCTTTCATCACCTCCCGGATCAACGGATGGTCCGGGATGGTAATGGGGCCCGAAATATTCTCCTGGCAGGCTTGCGCTTCCGGAAAAACCGCCGCGAGCAAATCATCCGAGCGCATACGTTGAATGGGCGGCGGAACTTTTCTCCCGTTTCGAAAACGCACCAAAGCCAGCGCGCGTCCCGCGTCCCAACGCCAGCGCGATGTGAATAATGGAGACGCGAGCGCCGCCTGCTCCAGGACTTCCCGTGACGATGCTGGACGGAGAAAATGAAAAACGTCAGCCAGAGGGAAACTGTGCTGCTCGGTCAGCGAAATATTCAGCCCATTGTCAGTGGCGGCGGCCTGCAGTTCGAAATTAAACGAACGACAGAAGCGCTTTCGCAGCGCCAGTCCCCAAGCCTTGTTGATTCGAGCGCCGAACGGGGCATGAATGATGAGCTGCATGCCGCCGCTTTCATCGAAGAAACGTTCAGCGATCACGGTGGTCTGCGTGGGCACGGCGCTCAGAACGGCGCGCCCAGCCACAACATATTCGACCGCTTGCTTGGCCCCAGCATCGTCAAGTCCACATTCGCTCTTGAGCCATTTCACCGCCGCGGAAACCTCCGCCGACTGCTGTGGCGTGTCTCCCGGCATGGCAGCCGACGTGAGCGAGCTGATTCTTTCGCGCAACTCAGCAAGGTGTGCGGAGAGCTCGGACGTGCGCCCCGGCGCCTCGCCGCGCCAGAACGGAACATTGGGCGGAGCGCCCTGCGCGTCTTCGACCAAGATACGGCCGGACTCCACGCGCCTGATCCGCCAGGAGGAGTTGCCGAGCAGGATGATATCGCCCGCGAGGCTTTCCACTGCAAAGTCTTCGTCGACGGTGCCAACCAAAGCGCCTTCCGGTTGAGCAAGAACAGCGTAGAGCGCATTGTCCGGGATTGCGCCACCGCTGGTGATGGCGGTCAGCCGGCTGCCTCTGCGTCCGCGGACACGCCCATTCACGCGGTCTCGGTGCAAGTAGGCGGCGTAACGCCCCCGGCTACCGGCGATGCCCTCGGAAAGCATTTCGACGATAGCGTCGAAAGCGGCGCGCGCCAGGTTTTTATAGGGATAAGCGCGGCGAACGATTTGAAAGAGGTGATCCTCGCCCCAGTCCTCAGCGGCGCACATGGCTACAACCTGCTGGGCCAATATGTCCATCGGCGCATCGGGAATCTCGATATGATCCAACTCACCCTGGCGAATCGCTCTGACGAGTGCTGCGCTTTCGAGCAATTCGTCGCGAGTCGTGGCGAAGATGCGGCCCTTGGGAACGGCGCCGCGCCAGTGGCCAGCCCGTCCGATGCGCTGCAGCGCAACACTTATGGACCGTGGAGAGCCAATCTGGCAGACGAGGTCAATCGAGCCAATGTCGATCCCTAGTTCAAGGGACGCAGTGGCAACCAGGGCGCACACTTTCCCCGCCTTCAGTCTCTTTTCCGCCGCCAGCCGCAGCCCGCGCGACAGGCTTCCGTGGTGCGTGCCTACGGCCTCTTTTCCCAGACGCTCTCCCAAATGAAGCGCCACGCGTTCCGCCAGGCGACGCGTGTTCACAAAGACCAGCGTGGAGCGATGCTGCGTTGCCAGTTCCGCGATGCGGTTGTAGATTTCGTCCCACATCTCGTTTGTAGTAATGGGTCCGAGCTCGCTGCGAGGCACCTCGATGGCCAGGTCCATCTCTCGCCGGAGACCTATCTGCACGATCTGCGGATCGGGACGATCGGCGCCAGACAAGAAGCGCGCCACAACTTCGATGGGTTTCTGAGTAGCGGAAAGACCGATGCGCACAGGGCGGCTGCCGGTCAGAAATTCCAAACGCTCCAGGGAAAGCGCCAGGTGCGCGCCGCGCTTGTCGTCGGCAACGGCGTGGATTTCGTCGACGATAACCGTCTTAACGTCGCGTAGGATTTCGCGGCTCTTCTCGGCAGTCAGCAGGATGTAGAGAGATTCGGGCGTAGTGACCAGAATATGCGGGGGGCGAGCCAGCATGGCGCGACGCTCGTGAGCCGGGGTATCGCCGGTGCGTACTGCCGTGCGAATTTCCGGCATGAGTATCCCGCGATTTCCAGCCAGCGCCCTGATTTCACCAAGGGGAATCTCCAAGTTGGTGCGAATGTCGTTGCCGAGAGCCTTCAGGGGAGAAACGTACAGAACTTCCATGCGATCCACTAGCTCGCCGTTCAGCGCTTTGCGCACCAAGCCATCGATGCAAGCCAGGAATGCTGCCAGAGTTTTCCCGGAACCCGTGGGGGCAGAGATAAGCGTAGTCCTGCCAGCAAGAATATGCGGCCAACCTTGCTCTTGCGGTTCCGTGGGCGTGCCGAACCGGCCGATGAACCAATCGCGAACGAGAGGGTGGGCCCATGCGACCCCAAGACAAGCGCTGTGTGAATTGGTGGCGTTCACGGCGAGGTTCAAATTATAAGCGAATTAGACAGGTGGTTACAAAAGGGGGCGTAAGTCAAGGAATAATGGTGGACGAGAAGGGATTCGGAACCGTCGGCCTGTCCGTAGCACCGGACCGCTCTTGCGCCTCAGGAGCGCGCGGGTTGTGAGTGGAATTTGGTGGACGAGAGGGGATTCGAACCCCCGGCCTCCTCGTTGCGAACGAGGTCTATCCTAAGCTAAGGCGCGGTGCCACAATCACTTAGCTTTCGCGGCGAGGTCGTTAGATGGGCGACTTGGGCTACCGTGCAAATGGTGGGTCCGACTGCTCTACGGCTTGCGAATTCAGCAGGGGTAATCACGCTCGCTCCTGCTCGCGAGGCAGGCGCCGTCGGGGCCGGCGGTATGAGACTCTCGGTGATGGATGGGGGACACGATTTCCGGATTCTGCGGGGACCGGAGCGAGCCCGCCTGCGCGCAGTAGCAACACTCGGAGATCAAAGCCACCGGACGGCAAAAGCGATTGCATGGGTCACGGCGAACTACGCCAAGCCTTTGCTCGTGGAAGAACTCGCACAGCTTGCCGGCATGGGCGTATCCACCCTGCATCATCATTTCCGAATGCCCACTTCGATAAGTCCGCTTCAGTATCAGAAACAACTCCGGCTTCAATGCGCACGGAGCCTGATGCTGAACAATGGTCTTGATGCCGCCAGCGCGGCTTTTGAAAGCGCCGCCTGAGTTTTTTTGAGCCTCGTTTGCTAAAACTGCGATCACGTGCGCGTCATTGCGAAGAATCAGCAGTTGTTTGATCCGCGGAACGCCTCTCCCAGGGCGGAGGAACCTTCACCGAGGCCATGCCCGCCGCCCTTGCCGCCGCAATTCCCATCTCGCCGTCCTCGAAGACTAAGCAAGACTGGGGTTTAACTCCTAGTCGTGCAGCCGCGAGTAGAAAGGGCTCGGGATCGGGCTTTCCTTTTTTGTAGTCTCCGGCACAAATCAAAATCTCAAATTTCTCGGCCAGTCCCAATGATCTTAGTGAGGCTGTCACCGAGTCCCGCGTGCTTCCGGAGACCACAGCAAAAGGAATGAGGCCATAATTAGTATTGATGTGCTCCAGCACTTCCGGCACAGCCTTCAGGTCCGGAAGGGACTGGAAATAGATCTCTTCTTTCCTTGCACCACGTCTTCAACCGGCATTTTCAGACCGTGTTTTTCGTTCAGCATTCTTACTATTTCGGTGACCGAGAATCCTGCCCACTCGTAAAAGAGGCTTTCCGTAAAATCACAATTCCATGGTGCTAGGGCGTTTCTCCAAGCGATATAGTGTAAGGGCATAGAATCTGCAATGGTGCCGTCGCAGTCGAAAATATAGGCCTGGAATTTCCCTTCTGGCAGGGAGAAAGTCAATTTGTTTGGGCTCCTTGAGTTGGTGAACGCTACAGGGACGGCTGGTCTCAGGGCAAAAGGAATTGTTGATGACCAGGATGCAGGTTAAGAGTCTTTCCCTTCCAGACCAATTCCCCCGGCACATTCGGGGGAAGATTAATTTCAGCGCTCACTCCTGAGCTCTTGGAAATGTAATTCACCTCGACCATCCCCTTAGGGGTTGGAACGGCGGAGACCACGTTGCGTAAAAGGCCCAGATGAGGTTGGATACTGACGCTTGAGAATCCAGGCGCTTTCGGCCGAATTCCGGCGACGATAGTGAGAAAGTCAAAATTAGGATGAGCACTCCAGGCATGGGAATCTGACCTTGTTGGCTCGGGTTGCTCAGCCCATGTGGTAAGTCCTAAAGCAACCATGTCCCGCCACGGCTTAAGCAGACTCAGATATTGATCTCCCATTCCTGCGTGCTCGAGCGCGCGGGCCAGATAGAATCGAAAGTAGTAGGTGGCCTTCGTCATCTCCGGAACGGGTCCGGTTGAAGTAAAACCTGGGTCGCTTACCGAGAGGATCTTGGTGAGAACATCCTCCTGTTGTTCACGCGGAATCACGTCGAGCCATACACCGAGAATATTCGAATGCTGGCTGTAATGTTTCTGTGCTGGGGTATCGGCGATCAAGCCATAGGTATTGTTCCAGCACAATTTGCGGATCGCATTTACCGCGCGACTTTCGGCTTCCCGATAGCGTTGCGCGCGACTCGAATCTCCGAAGGTTGATTCCATCTCCGCGCCGTAACGAAGCGCCTCAATATATTGAAGCGTGATGGGAGAAGAACCGCCGCCTGCATCTTCGGGCGGCATACCGAAGGCGAAGTCTTTTCCCCAATCGACGAAGGGCCACCAGTCCAAGTGTCCGACGAGTCCGTCTGGTCTCTGCCTGTCGAGGAACCAGTCCAGCACGCTCCTTGTGCCGGGAATTTGTGCCTTAACAAATCCCTCGTCTCCGCGATATCGCCAGAAGTCATGCACCATTCCGATCCACAACAACGAGAACGTGGGAATGATCTGCGTAACCGATGACGGATAGCGACTGCGCGTGATGCCTTCCGAGATTCGGGAATCATCAAAAGCTTGAATTGCTTGGCGAGCAAGCCGATCGTCACCGGCAACGCTATATGAGATCAAAGCCTGGATACGCGTGTCGCCGATATACTGCATTCGCTCCCAATAGGGCGTATCCATATAGGTGTCATGCGCGTCGAGCCGAGCAGTCCGCCAGCCGATTTGCCAAATCTGACTTAGAACCGGGTCATCCGATTGGAAGCGGGCACGCTCTTCAAATGGGAAGGCCGTGAACCAGGAGCGGAGGTTTTCAATGCGCAGCGGCTGGTCAGCGGTGTTGACGTCGAGCTGCAGATAGCGCCAGGTGCGCCAAGCCAGGGGCACAAACGGGCGCTTTTCGGAGCCGTCCGGCAGAAATTCATCGAAGATGCCCATGATGTGTTTGCCCGCGATTTCATTGCGATTGCCCTTCACTCCCTGGCTGTCAACGAGCGCTTCTGCGTAGGTGAGACGAATCGTACTCTTGGCGCCTCCGCTCACCGTCAGCTCCGGGTACGCGGTAGTCAAATGGGACTGATCCAGCAGTAGGCTGACAGTGGCGTGGGCCGGAATTTCGAATCCGGCGCCCGGGAAGTTCGCCGAAGGCTCAACTCCAGAGGCGCGTACCACGCGTCCAACTGGTGTAAGTTCCATTTGCATGGCGGGCAGCGAATTCGGCATCAATTGCCAGTTGTTGTTCTGGAGCATCGCTCCTCGCTCGGAGGCATTTCCAATCGGAGCAGCCTTCTCCCATTTGCCGCGCGAAGCTGTGTCGTTCCAGGACCAATCGAATAATGCGCCATCTATGCGCTCCGCCGGCTCCGCTACGTAGTAGAACCGCCGAACGTCCGGCGGGGTTGGCAGAGTTTGAACGCCCTTATCCTCTTCGACTTCCCAACTAGTATCAGTGTCAGCGACACTTTCCTCCGATGAATCACCCCGGAGCACAAATGCAGTTCGATCGCTGACCTGAGCCCCGGTTGAAACGCCTAAGCTCCATACTGTCGCAGCGATCTCATTACGACCCGGGCGCAGAAATGGCGACAGGTCGTATGTTTCATACTTCCAGTGTGCAAGATCGCTTCGTGCAGGACCGCGCCCTACCTCGCGCTGGTTCACGCAGAGAATGAATTGGCTGTCGGCGCTGACGTGGACGACAAAATGCTCCGGAGTCCGCGGAATCTCGATCACTTTTCTGAAATGCAAAACGACAATATCCCGTTGGGGCGCGCTCGGCGAAGTGATCCATTGCGCCTTCCAAAGTCCCGCCCGAGCTTCGGGAGGGAGCTGAGCCAATGCGCTGGTCGCGTAATTCAACGTCACGGTGAGAAAAGTGAACAGCAGTAGTTTGGTTTTCATAAGGTGATTTGTCCGTGCACCGTCATTCTGCACAAAAGATTTTCAAGCCCCTTACGGTCTCTTGCGCAATGCTTTCTTTGTTATATCTCCGCGAACGGAGAAAGCCGGTGTAAGACATGGACCTTCTGCTATGAGGTCAGACCGTCCCACAATGCCCGTTCTTGCCCGAAGGGATCCTCTTCAACTTTGCATTGCGCATCGATCATCATCGTGGCGCGTTTTTGCATGGTGTAGGCCGGCCAAGAGGGTTGCCCCTTGGCGCCCGGGTGACCGGTCCTAGCGAACGTGGCCCACATTTCGCTCATGTTCAACGCGGTTTTTTTGCGATCCGGGTCCGTCCCGATAAGCGACGGGCGCGTGGGATCTTTCGGCCCCTCTACATCGACGTTGTTAAACTTGTACCAAATCTCAGTTGCGTGAGCGGCGCCAAGCCGATGGTTCGTATCGGGAACAATTAGATTCGATTCGTGGGTGAACATGTACATATACACAGGAGCCGATTTCTGTTCGAATTTCTTCTCGGCAATTTCAATAGAGCCGAGCCACATGGCCCGTGCGGTTGTAATCGCAATGTAGAGATCCGCCGGCGAAGCGCCGGGCCGGCTCTTGCGATAAGTTGATAGAATTTTCTCCGTATTCGCACCGAATTCTTTGTCTAGGCGCGATTTCAACCCATCATCGGTCAGTGAAAATATGTCGGTTGCCTTGCGTTCAAAGAAAAAGAAGGCCATTTCGTCTCTGTTAGTTCCGACCATGAGTGGTTTATCTGTAGAAATTGCCGGCGCGCTAGGGTCAAAAGGATGATTCGGGAGGTAGGTTCCATCCACCACCGGACCAAATCCACCGGGGCGCGAGACTACCATACCCTTTCTTCCGCCGCTGAGCGTCAGATTTCCGGGGGCCTTCTTCGCCACTGCGGCTTGAACTTCCACCAGTTTTTCGGCGGGAACCTCTTTGAGCTTGGGAACTTCCTTGTCTGACAAGCCGAGTTCACTCAGAACCATCTTGGCGGTTTCTGTGGCCATGTCACGAGGCGTCATGCGAACGCCAGGCCCACTCTCAATCGAGGCCTTGTTGAAATAATCTCTTGCCAGCGGTAGCGCGTAGATGCAAGAAGTTTTTGCACCACCCCCAGATTCGCCAAAGACCATTACATTATGCGGATCACCGCCAAACGCCTCGATATTCTCGCGTACCCACTTAAGCGCCGCAGCGATGTCCAGTATTCCTTGATTGCCGGAAGTGGCATATTCTTCGCCCGCAAGGTCAGCTAGGAATAGATATCCCAAGAGTCCCAGACGGTGGTTACTTGCCACGACGACAACATCGTATTGCCGGGCGATGTTGCTGCCATCCTGGTACCAGGTGCTCCCCGACCCCACGACAAAGCCACCGCCGTGGTTATAGAACATGACAGGGCGCCGACGCTGATCAGCGGCGGGCGTCCAAATGTTAAGTACAAGGCAATTCTCGGAGGGAACTGGTTCGTCGACTCCGAAGGATGGCCGATTCGGCTGGAATGACGGTGGGCCAGGAGTTAACGCGTCACGAACTCCAGTCCAGGGGACAAGTGGCGGCGGGGCTTTGAAACGATTCTCTCCCGAGACGGAACCAGCGTACGGAACGCCTTTGAACGTAATCAGGTCTCCCTTACGCGTACCACGCAGCCGTCCGTAGGCGGTCTTCACCTCGACAGTCTCTGCGGTTGCCGGCAGCCCCCCAGCAAGGCCACTGGCGCTACCTAACGAACTACTCGCGATGGCGGCTAGGGCCATTGAGCCCTTACTGAGAAACTTGCGACGATCGAGGAGCAATCTGTTTTCGTCACATGGCATTCGAAGGTCCTTATGCACGTCCGGGAAATTTTGTGTCATGTCCTCCGTCCTTTGTGGTTAGAAGGTCTTCGATCGCAGAAATCGTCGGAGCGATTGCCCAGGGCATGAAACCCACTGCTGAGGATGCCTCCACACGGCCCTAGCTCCGCTATTTCGAATTGGTGGGCGTCTGCACAAGTTCCGCATCAATGGTTAACGTGACTTCATTACCGGCGATGCCCTGATAGCCGGTCATACCGAAATCGGTCCGGTTCACGGTTGCCATAGCGGACACACCCATGTGTAGCCGGCCTTGCCCATCTTTGACAGGCTTCGAGGGGCCGTCGACATCGAGGGTCACAGGCTTTGTAATACCGCGGATCGTCAGGTCACCAGTGATCTTCAACTTGTCAGCCCCCGCCGACTCAACTTTCGTCGATCGAAACGTGATGGTCGGGTACTTCTGAACATCAAAGAAGTGATCGCTGCGCAAGTCGTTATCGCGCATCTCGACTCGGGAATCCACGGAAGCAACTTCGATCGTCACCTCGACGGAGTCGTTCTTGAAGTCTGCCGGGTCATATCGGGCAGTACCGCTTAACTTTGTGAACGTACCGCGAACATTCGAGATTCCCATGTGTCTAACGGCAAACTGTGCGGATGAATGGGCCGGATCCAATTGCCACTGAGATGTCTGGGCTGCGGCTGGTGCAGCAACCATGAGTGCGCTTACTGCCAATAGGAAGCTGGTTTTCAAGCTGGCTCCTTATCTGTCACTGATTGCTAATTAGCGTCAATCCCGGCAAGCGGTTGCTCAACTCCTTGCTCCGCAAGGCGAATTCGAGATTACGCCTCGAAATCCTTGAATGCTCGCGCGCGAGCGCTTCCGCCCGCGCACCTTCGCGATTCTCAATAGCCTCCACAATCGCGCGATGTTGCTCGGCTGCAATAAAGGCCGTGCTCTGTTCGAGGTCCGCAACTCCGAACACTAAAGCTTCAGGCGCTGCGAACGGGATCTTGCAAGCATGTTCTAGCTCCCGAAAGAGAGATGCACTCTTCGCAAGCCGCCACAATTCCCGGTGAAATCTCTTATTCGTCTCTAAATACCGCGCGAATCCTTCAAGGGTGATCGGAATTTCCATAGTCGCTTCCAAGGTGAGTCTCTTGACCTGCGCTAGCTCCTCGGCCGATTCAAGCCGTTCAGCTGCGAACCTGACGGCAGTGCCTTCCAAAACGCCGCGAATTTCAATTGCGTCCCGAATGTCAGCCAGGCCGAACGAACGCAGGCGGAATCCCCCGGACGGAATCACATCAAGCAAGCCCTCATTTGCCAACCGTTCGAGTGCGAGCCGAATGGGCGTGCGAGAGGCCTGAAGCAGTGAAACAAGTCCTAATTCGGTAAGCCGCTCGCCGGGCGAGAACTCACCGTTCAAGATCCGCTTTCGCAAGGCTAGGACTAGGCGTTCGGTCTGCTTGTCCGAGTTTGAGGCAACTGTAGCCAACATTGCATGCAATGCTACAGTGAGTGTCGCATATAATCAATGGGTTGCGAAGTACGCTCTGCTAGATGTAATAGGAATTGCATGCAGTATGGGCTCCATTCGCCAGAGTTACAGGGGTATTACCGGGAATTGCATCGCTATTAGATTTGAGGCGAGCCGAGGCACAGATTCGTACTTCATTGCGCAGATTCCCAATGAGATTGCTGCCTCGACATTCGCATCGTGATCGTCGATGAAAAGACTTTGCTCTGGCTTCACGCGCAGAGCCTGCAGGCACTTAAGAAAAATTGCGGGATCGGGCTTGATGAGACGTACTTCCGAGGAAAAGATCAGGTGATCAAACAACTGCAACCATTCTGAACTCGAGCGGATATGAGCGGAAAACCTCAGATGCAAGTTGGAGAGTAGAGCCGTCTGAAAACCGGCTACTCGCAGCGACCGTGTCCAGGAGAGCAAAGGTTCTTCAAGATTGCTCCATATCTCGATGTCCCACCGCAGCAACTGTTCGAGCGCATCGTCATCGAGATGAGTCTTGGTGTCACGGGCAAAACGGCCCCAGTATTCCTTGCCACTAATGTCGTTCTTGTCGTAAGCGCCGCGGTGCTGTTCGTAGAGCTGCCAAAAGGTGGTGTGATCAACCTCGAAAAGTTGAACGATTCGATCAATCTCTCCTACCGAAGGCTTGCGGCATAGAACCATGCCATAGTCGAGAATGACGGCGCGAAGATCATACGGTATTGGATGCATCGGTCGACGCAGTCTAGATAAGAATTTTAACTGGAGTCGCACTCACCAATCCTTAGGAGTATTTATGTAGGAGGAATTCAGCGCGGAGACGGACGGACAGCCAAGGAGGCGCAGAGTACGTTCCACATCATCACGCAAAATCTCGAGTGCGCGCGTGACACCCAGCCTACCGGCAGCGGCGAGGCCGAAAGCATAAGCACGGCCGAGGAGAACGGCTCGTGCGCCAAGACAAATCGCTTTCACGATATCGCTGCCTCTGCGAACCCCGCCATCCATAAGGACTTCGGCTTGGCCGTTGACAGCGGCAACCACCTCTGGGAGCACCCTCAAGGTGGCTGGAGCACCGTCCAGTTGACGCCCGCCGTGATTGGAGACAACAATCGCGGCTGCCCCTTCGTCGATGGCACGTTTGGCATCGTCGGCCGTAAGCACCCCTTTGACGACAATCGGACCGGTCCAGATGCGCTTGAGCCAGCGAACGTCTTCCCAGGTGACGACAGCCCGGGCAAGAGCAGCCGTGACGTCGATGAGGGACATTGGTCCTTTACCCGGAATAACGATGTTCTCTAGTTTTGGAACTCCGCCATCGAGAAGAAACGACACGAGCCATCGAGGGTGTGTAAACATCTGTGGCAGGAAAGGAACCTTGGAGAATATTGAACTGCCCAAGAGCTCCTTCATTCCGTTGCGGGGATCACGTTCGCGCATTCCCGCCACAGGAGTGTCGATAGTCACGACCAGCGCCGAGAATCCAGCGCGACGAGCGCGATCAATGGCCCCTTCGGCAACCTCGCGTCCCCCTACGAGATAGAGTTGATACCAGACGGGTCCTCTTGAAGCGCCGCGGACATCTTCCAGTTTGTAACCAGAAATCGTGGATAGAGTATAGGCAAGGCCAGCCTCCTCCGCTGCGGTCGCCGCGGCGACTTCTCCGCCCGGATGCATCAATCTACTGTAACCAATGGGAGCTAGAATCGCGGGGAAGGCTAAATCGGCGGAGAGAACCCGAGTGCGGAGGTCGCATTCGAGAATCGCAACTGCTTGCCGAGGGCGAAAAGTGACGTCATCGAACACCCGGCAGTTTTCGCGCAAAGTGACTTCGCTCTCGGCGCCGCCATCAAGATAGTCGAAGACAACTTTAGGGAGGCGGCCATGCGCCAGGCGGCGGAGGTCGTGGATATTAATGACCCGCGGAGAGGCCAATGAACGTGGTGTGCTACGCACGGTGCCCCGGATTTCTTGTCGCGACACGGAGTTTCATGGGGACCTAGTTCAGTCTGAAGATGCTGATTGCGTTGCCGTAGCGGCTTTGCCCATGTAATTGCCATACCCCACAATCATCGTGGAGCCCACCAGCACCAAGAGACTCAGGGCAACGAGTAATTTCGTGCGCGTGCCAGCGCCTTTCCATTCTTTAAGGGCAATTCCCCACAAAGTGCTGAAAATAATGATGCTGGCCATATGCAGAGTCCAGCTAGAAAACTTGAAACGGCCCATCTGAGTCTCACCCATCGTGTAGAAGAAGAACTGAAAGTACCAGGTTGTTCCCGCCAGAGCTGAAAAGAAGTAGTTCGGGAGCATCGGCGCTCTCGCTAGCGTGGTTTTGTCGGCAGAAATCGCGGCGGCTACTGCCATTTCCTCACCGGGAGCATCCGTGACCGATTCGAGGATGGGCTCGTTCCTTCGATCGGGCCCGCCCTCGCGGATTTTAGAGGAGAAATACTGATAACCAGTGCGGTTTCTGACATTGAGGATCAGACACCAAGTAAAGTTTGTGGTGAATCCGCCGAGTAGTACGACGATTAGTGCCGGAAGCCCCTGCCAAATTGGCGAGGTGCCGTACTTCACAGAAAGAGCTTTGATGGGATCGCCTGCCGCAAGGCCGTAAGCGAAGCAGGCACTCATGATTCCGGAGAAGGTTGCGACCAAGAGGCCGCGTCTCAAATCAAACTCCTTGATGGAGGCACGCTTCTGCTCTGCGGACATCTCCTTTTCCTTTGACATCCCTGCCGCTCCAGCAAAAATGATGCCGAGGAGACAGACGACGACGCCCACCAGTATGATCCGCCCCGAGGAGGTACCTAATACCTCGGACCTGAACTCGCCGCGAAAAATGGGTGGTATCAAGGTCCCGAAAACGGCGGTGTAACCGAGCGCGACCGCCATTCCGAGAGACATGCCGAGATAACGCATGGTGAGACCGAACGTGAGGCCGCCCAGGCCCCAAAGAGCCCCGAATGCGTAAGTCCAGAAGAGGCTGCTGGCTGGTGTCTCATGAAGGACTTGAGCCACACTGCGCGTCATCACGAATGCCAAGAACCAAGGCGCAATTATCCAGCTGAAGAAACCACCGACTAACCAATAAGTTTCCCAAGACCAGGCTTTTACCTGACGGTAAGGAACGTAAAAGCTTGCGGACGCTAAGCCACCAAGCCAGTGTAAGAACACGCCCAAGGGGGGATTTGGTGCGAGCAAACGGCCCTCTCTGTTCTTGAGTCCAGCGGAGTAGATCCGTGCCTTCCCAGAAAACCAAGCATCGAAGACGGAGGCACGGCGACTCGGGACTGTAGAGCCTGAATGAAGGCCTGTCAATACAAAACGAATGTCCGTATTGAAATCTGCCCCTAGGGTATACTTCCAGAGAACAGCTCGCGTTAAGGCGAAACAATATGACCAATGCGTTCCGCAGCCGATTGTACGTGATTCCCGTCTTGTCCAAGGCGCTCGACGTTCTGGAACTGATGCAGAAGGATAATACTCCGAGGACGCTCGAAGAAATCTATCAACGAACAAACATTTCCAAGACGACCGTCTATCGCATTCTAAAGACGCTTGTTCATCGCGGCTATCTGGCGCACTCCGAGAATGGGCTATATCGAGTCGTGTCCAGGCCGAGGAAAGTCCGGTTTGGCTTCGGAGGTGAATCATCCGAGATGCCTTTCTCGGAAGGAGTGAGAGAAAGCCTGCAAGCAGCGGCGAATTCGGCAGGAGTAGATTTGTTAGTTCTGGACAACCATTATGATGCGCAGACAGCAGTGCGAAATGCCGAGGAATTTGTCCAACAGCAGGTTGACCTGGTTATAGAATTTCAGATCGATCAAAGAATCGCGCCGGCCATCGCCGACAAAATCAGTGCGGCAGGGATTCCATTGATCGCTGTAGACATTCCCCATCCACACGCCACTTACTTTGGCGTAGATAATTACCGAGTCGGATTTGAGGCCGGTCAGTATTTGGCCCATTTTGCCAAGAGCCGCTGGGGCGGGGAGGTGAGCCGAGTACTTGGACTGGGGATCGAGGAAGCGGGACCGCTGGTGCAAAGCCGGATCACCGGCGCATTCGCGGGTGTGCGCTCGCGGCTTCCCGGGATAAGGCAGGACGCTTACGTCTTGATGGACGGAGAAGGCTTGCGCGAGAAAAGCTGCCGACAAGTGCAAGACTTCCTTCGTAAGCATTCGAAAGAACGAGGGTTGTTGATCGCAGCAGCCACCGACACCAGCGGGCTTGGAGCGCTGCAGGCGGTGCGAGAAATGAAGAGAGAAAAGGACGTTGCCATTGTGGGCCAGGATTGCATCAATGAGGCGCTCGAAGAGATGAAGACTCCCGGCACACCCTACATTGCTTCCGTATCACATGAAGCGGGAAGCTATGGTCCGCGGTTGATTCAATTGGGACTGGGAATCCTAAACGGGCAAACCGTGCCGCCTTACAACTACATTGCCCACAAGCTGGTCACGGCGACGTCCATGTCAAAAAGAGCGCGGGCGGCAAGCTGAGCGTGGCTGGCGAAGTGGCACAAGGCGCAGGAGAATCCGGTCCGCCTGATACCACAGCCTCTGCGAAAGCGGACATCGTCAAGCCTTGTGTGATTCCTCTATTGAAAGAATTAACCTATTGCAGTCTTTCTTCCTGGAGCGTATCGTCGAGACCGCTCCTGGTGGTCGAATTAATCGGGCAACTTGCTCGCATGGAAGCCGACGATGGTTTTTCCCATGAAATCCAAAGAGAAACTACGATACCTGGAAGATCGCTGGGATGATCAGATTGCGAAGGGCTTGGACGCCGCCGAATTGTTGCGGTATCGGTCAAATCTTTTGGGTTCGGACTTGCGAATTACGAATTTCGGAGGGGGGAACACTAGCTCCAAAATCGAGGAGACGGACCCGCTCGATGGGAGGAAAGCAACCGTCTTATGGATTAAGGGGAGCGGCGGAGATATTGGAAGCATTCAAAGGAAAGGTTTCGCGACCTTATATCTCGATAAACTGCATGCTGCGAAGAAGCGCTATCGCGGCGTGGAATTCGAAGACGAGATGGTGGAGATGTACCCGCTATGCGCGTTCGGTAATAATACGGTCGCAGCTTCGATTGATACGCCTTTGCACGGCTTTCTTCCGTTTGCCCATGTCGACCATCTGCACCCAGACTGGGGAATTGCGCTGGCCGCGGCGGCAAACGGGCGCGCGAAAATGGAGGAATTTAATCGGCGGTTTGAGCACCGCTTGATCTGGCTGCCCTGGCAACGGCCGGGATTCGAACTCGCTATGATGCTGCACGAAGCGGTTAGTGCCAGTCCGGGTTGTGACGGAGTTGTTTTGGGTGGACATGGGCTATTTACGTGGGGAGAGACACAGCGGGAGTGCTATTCGAACACTCTGACGGTAATCGATCAATTGGGCCAATTCATTGCACAGCACGTGGAAGAAAAGGGAAATGCTCTCTTCGGTGGCACGCTTTCAGCGACGCTTGAGAACCAGCGCGAACTGGCGATGGACATTTTCCCATTCATCCGAGGCCGGGTTTCCGCTCGGCAGCGCATGATCGGAAGTTTCGGCAGCAATGTGGAAGTGCTTCGATTTGTCAATTCACAGGACGCCCAGAAACTGGCGCATTTGGGAACAAGCTGTCCTGATCATTTCATTCGCACGAAAATTCGGCCGCTTTTCGTGGCATGGGAACCATCGAGCAAGCTCAGTGGTCTGCGCCAGAAGATCGATGAAGCGCTGAGGAGCTACAGGGAAGAGTACAGGCAGTATTACGATTCATTCGCGGCGCCCGATTCGCCGAAGATGCGGGATACGAATCCCACGGTTGTGTTGATCCCTGGCATTGGCATGTTCAGTTTTGGCAAGAACAAAACGGAGGCGAGAATCACCGGTGAGTTCTATACGAACGCGATTCACGTCATGGAGGGAGCCACAGCCCTGGGGGCCGGGAAGGCGCCCGAGGAATTACCGCAGGCCGGGCCCGCTGCAAAAACGCAGGCCTTTACCGTTCATGCAAATTATGTAGCCCTGCCACCATCTGAGGGGTTTCGAATCGAGTACTGGCAGTTGGAAGAAGCAAAAATTCTGCGGCAGCCGCCAGAGAAAGAACTGAGCAGGCGCGTGGTGGTCGTTGTGGGAGCCGGGAATGGCGTTGGCCAGGCCACTGCCTTGCAAGCTTCAAAACGAGGAGCGCACGTAGTGATTGCTGACCGCGATGCGGACGCGGCGAAGAAAACCACGGAGGAAGCGCAACAGATCGCAGGCAAGGAAGCGGTCACTGCTGTGTCCATCGATATCCGCGACCGTGAAGCGATCCGCAAAGCCTTCCGAGAAGTGGTTGCCACGTATGGGGGGATAGACATCCTGATCAACACAGCGGCAATATTCCCGTCGTCTCCAGACGGCGTGATTCAGGATGGACAATGGGCCACGACGCTGGACATCAATGTAACTGCAAATCATCGCTTGGCGGAGGAAGTCGCTAAAATTCTTCGTGAGCAGAATCTGGATGGGAGCATCGTGCTAACGAGTTCCGCGAATGCCGTGGTACCGAAGCGGGGTAGCGAAGCCTACGACGTGAGCAAAGCCGCACTCAGCCATTTGGTGCGCGAACTGGCCATTTCACTTGCGCCAAAGGTGAGAGTCAACGGAATCAGTCCAGCGACAGTGGTAAAGGGGTCGACGATGTTTCCGCGTGACCGCGTGATTGCCTCGCTTACGAAATATGAGATCAAATTTGATGCTGAAGCAACGGATGAACAACTGCGCGGACTGCTAGCCGATTTCTACGCCAAGCGGACGCTTACGCATCAGCCCATTGACCCGGAAGATTGTGCGGCAGCCATTTTGTTTCTGGCAGGACCGGAGTCCCGCTGCACGACAGGTCATCTGATACCTGTGGATGGTGGTCTTACAGAAGCTTTCCTGAGATAGCATGAATGTTCGCTTGAGGTTGGGCCGCGCGGCCCTAGAGATTGAGAGCAATCACGATGGAGACGGCGGGGAAAAGAACGGCTCTTGTTGCGGTGGATTTGGGTGCACAGAGCTGTCGTGTATCGCTTTTAAGATGGAAACAAGGTCAGCCACAGATTCAGGTGATCCATCGTTTCCCCAATGCACCCATCGCCACGCAAGAAGGCCTTCGCTGGGACATCAGCCGAATTTTTGAAGGAGTCAAGGACGGTCTCCGTATTTGTGCGGAGGCAGCGCCCGAAGGAATTACGTCGGTTGGCGTGGACGGATGGGCGGTAGACTATGTTCGTCTGGATGAGAACGGGGAAGCAATTGCTGATCCTTTCTCCTACCGAGATGAGCGAACACAAGGCGCGGAGAAAAAGGTCCACGAGATTATCCCTCCGTCGCGGCTTTACTCTTTGACTGGTATTCAGTTGCTCGGGTTGAACACTCTCTATCAGCTCTACGCAGATAAACTGGCGGGCGGGAATTCGGGATTAGCGTGGCTCAACCTACCTGAGTATGTGACGTACCGTCTGGGCGGACAACGCGTCGCGGAATACACGAACGCCACACACACACAGCTCGTACGTTTGGGCACCCAAGAATGGTGCGAGGAAATATTTCAAGGGATTGGGTTGAGCCTATCGGCGGCGCCTAAAATCGTGCCGACTGGTTCAATCGTCGGTACTATCAGCGAGGATCTCAGCAATCTCCCCGCCCTTCGCAACACTAAATTGATAGTTCCCGCATGCCATGATACGGCATCTGCGATCGCAGCGATTCCTGCCAGCGGGGGGGATTGGGGCTTCATCAGTTCAGGCACGTGGTCGCTCGTGGGAACCGTTCTCACGGCTCCTTGCGCCAGTGATGAAGCGCGAGGAATGAATTTTACAAACCTCGGCGGCGTGGGGAGATCCGTCTGCTTTCTGAAAAATGTGAACGGGATGTGGCTGCTGCGAGAATGCATGGATGAATGGGAAGAGCGCGGGACGCCGGTTATGTTGCCTGAATTGTTGCAAGAGTGCGAAGCTCTTCCTGCTCCCGGTTTTTTGATTGATGTTGACGACCCCCCGTTGACACTCCCTGGGGACATGCTGGGAAAGATCAACGGACAACTCCGAAGGGTGGGACACCCGCCATTTTCAGGGGAAAAGCGCGATATTCCGCTTATCGCAAACATGATATTTCACAGCATGGCCCAGCGATATGCACAGGTGCTGGGATCGATTGCTGCGATTACCGGGAAGAATCTGAAGAGGCTGTTTATTGTCGGTGGGGGAAGCAAGAACTCCCTGTTGAATCGCCTGACGGCGGAGAGGACGGGGCTGGAGGTATTGCTTGGTTCGCCGGAGTCGACGACTTTGGGCAATTTCGCCATCCAAATGACGGTGTTGCAGGGAAGTTGGAATGAGACCACCGGCGCAGACGCCTCCGCAGTGGGGCGGTGGGCCGAGGAATTTGCCGAGCCCACATTTGAAGAAGAGTGGAAGCGACAAACGGTGTGAAGAATTGCTTTGTTGCAAAGCGACATGATCAACGGCACGGCTTGAGGTCACGATGAGGAATAGGCAGACGGAGACGGTGTGGAAGGCGCTCGACAATCTTCGAATAGAGCTGCCCTCGTGGGGCTTTGCGAACACCGGCACGCGATTTGGCAAGTTCATCCAGCTCGCTGCCGCCAGCACCATTGAAGAAAAATTTAGCGACGCCGCTCAAGTACATGCGGTGACTGGCGCATGCCCGACTCTGGCACTGCACGTTCAGTGGGACCTCCCGAATGGGTTGCAAGACGCGGGCAAGGTAAAAGATCTGGCAAAGAAGCATGGTGTCAAGCCCGGTTCGATCAATCCGAACGTGTTTCAAGATCAGGAATACAAATACGGATCGGTTGCAAATCCAGACGCATTGATTCGCCGCAGCCGCCCTCACATCGAGCGCGCATTCCTGGCACTCAAAAAAATGCTGTTCAAATTCATCGCGCAGGGACGGCGGGAGTTCGCCTAGCACGTACTTTTCTACAGCGTGTAGTCGCAGAGCTTCGTTATGGTCCATCAATCGCCTCGCTGAAATTCTTGGCCCTCGCAGCCCGACCATTTGCTAGTCACTGGAATGCTCGCCCCATTTGACCGTGTGATCCGAGAATTCTACGCCCACGCAAAAGCGATCCCCCGCAGTTGGCAAACAATAAATCACTCTTCCGACTTGCCGAAATTCTCCCGTTAAAGGCGTAATAAGCGACTCTTCGCCAGACTGCCAGAACCGCTGGCTGATTACGCGCGCACCGTGGGGACTGACATTTTCAGTAAGTGTTCGCTCCCGAGAGCGCGGTTCATCTAGGCTTGCGAGATAGACGGGAACTGAAGTAGGAAGGCGTTTCTCAATCCTGCCATCGAAATGGCCACCGTTCATCGCTGGCTCCCTCGCGGGGAAGAGGGTCCCCACAGCGCGTCTTTTAGGCTGTCAAATAGCTTCCCATAATCCATTGAGCCGTCAATCGGCAAAAGACTGTAATCGCCGCTGGGGAAATTCCCTGTAGCTCTATAAGGCGGCTCCTGCCAGAATGTCGGAACGGATGGAAGTCAGTGCCCCGATTGCGGGAGACCTGACTCCAATTCAGAGGGCCGGAAATGATTGACAGTTGGACGAAGAAATCCGCCAACGGCAAAACTGTGACCTTGAAGATTGAGGGAGATAGGAAGTCCGGTTTTGTGTACTCGGCGGGGATGGCCGGGCGCGACATCAAGGAAATCACTGGTTCGCTAAAGGTACTTACGCGCGAAGATGTGGAGATTATGTTCGCTAGCTACGTCGCCGGAAGGTAGCCCACGCTGATCCGGCCCAGGTCGCAGACCGGGACTAATTCCTGGGGCGCTCATACTCCCTTCTCTTCAATCCGCAATTTCAGAGCTTCAAGCTCCTCCTTCGTCATCCCTTGCAGAGCCATCGCTGTGGCCAGATGCAAGGCGGGAACGTGTTTCATTTTGTTGCCGAGTTCTACTTTGCGACGGAGTTTCTCTACTTCCGTGTCAGCGCCCACTTGTCTCAAGGTCGTTGACAAGGGCTAGTCCTGAGTCTGTGTTCAAATCAGCAACACTACTATTCGGGTGGGATGTCCAAATTTGACCACCATTTGGACTGCGGCGGACCGCAATTGGATTTTGTGGTACGACACACGTAAGTCCGCGAGGGAGTCGGTGGCCAGCTACCGATACAAAGAAGGCTTCCTTTTCGATTTCGGCAAGGTTTTAATTGACGGTAACTGAATTTCTTGCTACGAAGAAATTTCACTCTGCAATCAGGTACTATGGTGAGTTCGCTACCGAAGTCGACTAGGAAACAAAAGGGAGGGGTTTCTTTCGATCCCCAAGTGTTTCTTTCGACGGTGGGCGCGGCAAGGACTATTACTCAGTGTCCAAAAGACTACAAAATTTTCTCCCAGGGTGATCCCGCCGAGTATGTTTTCTATATTCAGCACGGTAGGGTAAAGATCAAGGTCAAATCCAAGCAGGGCAAAGAAGCGGTCATTGCAATCCTAGGCGCGGGTGAGTTCCTTGGTGAGGCATGCTTAATAGGTCAGACTGTCTGCCTGGCGACGGCTACCGCGATTGCACCTAGCACTATTCTTAGAATTGAAAAGAACGAGATGCTGCGTGTCCTCCACGAGGAGCGTACGTTTTCAGACCTTTTCATACCGTACGTGCTTTCACGCAATGTGCGCGCCCAGGAAGATTTGGTCGATCAACTTTTCAACTCCAGCGAGCAACGGCTGGCCCGCACTCTTTTGTTGCTCGCCAATTACGGTAAGGAAGGCACACCCGAGACTGTAGTTCCGGAGATAAACCAGGAAACTTTAGCAGGAATGGTTGGCACAACCCGGTCACGCGTGAGCTTTTTTATGAATAAGTTCAAGAAGTTAGGCCTTATCGATTACAAGAACGGATTGCGAGTGCATAGGTCCCTTCTAAATATCGTTCTGCACGACTAGCCTCCTTATCGCGTAAGGCAATCTAGTGCAGTCGCAGGGTACAATTGGTTTCCGGAGGGATTACTCAATTCTGAGCAATTTTGCACACCTTCGTTTCTTACCTCCATATCTTAATTGAACAGTAACTAAATGACTACATTAGGGTATTTCCCTAGATAGCTTCGTAATCGTGTGCACCCTAGGGTTAGAGCAGCAAGAGCCCTTAATGCCCCCCTCTTGAAACCGACGCAAAAAGGCACTCAGCTCAAGAGGTGAAAAGAACATGGCCTACTACAGCGGGCCCAGTACTAATCCAATAAAAAAGAACCAGCTAAGCATCGGAAGCCCCAGGCAGATCGAACGGCGTCGCGCAACCCGCCATCACTTCGTAAGCGCCGTGGAAGTGATCAATGTAGAATCACGGAAGCAACTCATTTCCCTTACTCGCAACTTGAGTCTCTGCGGTTGCTTCGTCACAGTTAAGGTTCCTCCCCTCAAGGGGACAAGAGTTAGCCTGAAAATCTCAAATTCGAAAGCGAACTTCTCCGCGGTAGGCGATGTGACCCATAACCTGTTCGACGAAGGGATGGGCATCGAGTTTGTCCAGGTTGGGGCCAAGGATCAAGCGGTTCTCGAAGAGTGGCTGGCCGAGGCAAACGCGAATGGCGTCGGACATGAATTCTAATTGTCGACGACCATGAAGCTATACCGGCGTGGTATCCGGTCTCTTCTTACCCGGGACTCTCTGGGAATTTGCGACGAAGCCGAAAATGGCAAGTAAGCGCTTGAGAAGGTTAGGGAGCTAAAGCCCGATCTGGTAATTCTCAGCGTCAGTGTGCCCGTGATGAACGGCGTCGAGGCCGCTCGGGAAATACGTTGGTTCGCACCTCGTTCGAAAATTGACGGTTAAGCGTCTCCCACACCCAGTGGGACACTCTGCAACTGTTTATATGCTTAGAAATGCGAACACTCTCGGGGGCCAGTATGGCAAAGGGAAGGACTGGCTCCGGGAATTTTTCCGAGCCTCGGATGGCTTCGACCCCACATGCCCGCATCAAGCGAGACGTCCTTAGCGGACCGGAAGGCAGACATCTGCCTTTGCACATCCTTTTTGTTCATAGTAACGCAGCGGACGTAGAACGTTGCCTGCAAGAGCTCAACAATTAGACGAGCTTCCTGCGCTCATTGGAAGACGAGACTTGGCTTCGCGGAGCAGGGCGCGATGATCCACAGCGACGAACTTCTGGCTGTTGCGAAACGCATCTTCTGTTTGGCACTCCGGAAGAAGCGCTGGAATTCCCATTACGCTTTCTGAGCTATGCGATGACCTACGCCTCGGATGAGGACATTGAGATCCTCAAGAAGCATTTCAGTGACGACGAATTCAAAGCTGATGGATGACCCCGCACATGGGATTTTCAACCAAAGCTCCTGGACAAAATGGAATCAACGCTACGCCCGTACCCCATTCCGCGCTTCCGAAGCGACGCATTCCAGGCGTAGACCCAGCCACAGTTCCTGATTTCTTTCCCGCCAAATCCTGAAGATGGCACTATCGCAGTAGCAGGTGTCCATTTGCGGGACACCGTTCCCCGCTCCTTGCTCTTGTTAAGTTCTGTGGGCGTTTCTCGCCTTTTGTCACGAACTGTCCGGGCCTGTCGCGTAGTCGAGTCCACTACTACCTTCATCTCTCCCAGGCGGTCTCCTCGACACAAGTTCCTGCCGGCACTCCTTTTCGTTTGCAATGTCATTTTCATGGTGCTATATGCATACACCATTCAGGGAGAATGGCTACTGCCGCAGGCTCGAAAGAACTGGCACCGGAGCTGTGGATTCCCACCTCCGCAGTCGCCTAGTTTTTGCCGGGGGGAGATTGCGAATTCCATGAAGTATGCCACGAGGTTAAGCACGGAACGTCCTACCGCCGCTCGGGACCACATCTCTGCGTCAAGGTCGCGACCAAGCGACTGAGCCAAGAGGTTCTTGCGTTGCGCGATTCTGCGACACTCTCCTCGATTGTGGTACCGCGTCAGAGAAGAGGCAAATCTCTGATGAGGCGTAGGTATCAACAACGGCATGTTTTTCAGAAAGGAAGACAGAGATCAGAAAAGTGGGCATCCGATGAACCGGCCTATGTTCGCTTTTGGAAGGACATTCCGGGTCAGCCAGATTTCAAGCGGACTTATGTCCCATTGGGCGTTTGCCGCACCCGCACCATTGCCGAGCGCAAAGCCGCAGAGGAGCTTGAACGTCTCGGGATCAACTCCAACCAACACTTCATCGAAGCGACTTCTTCCATCACCTTCCACGAGCAGGGAGAGCGGTGGTTAAAGTCGCTTTCAAAACGAAAGCGTAATCCCTTGGAACAAACGACGATCGACAATCGGCAGTACGCCCTGGATAAATGGATTTATCCATTTTTCGAAGACCGACTTCTGGCCGAGATCAATAATCGATCCATGAAGGAACTCGTCGAGACGATGGCGCCGAAGCGCTCGGCGGCTTCCATCCGCGACTATGTCAATATCGTCAAAGGCGTGGTCGCCTCAGCCATCACCGAAGAAGGCGAAGAACTCTTCCCTCGGAAGTGGAACGAGGAATATATCGACGCGCCGCTCATTGGTGCTCAGCGCCAGCCATCCACAAACGCAGATGGTGTTACGGCCATCGTGAGCAGTGCGAAAGGGCAGTATCAAATGCTTTACGCGCTGCTAGCGGGCTGCGGGCCGCTCCGCGCTGGAGAGGCACTTGGGCTCGAAGTCGGCAAGCATATCTCCCCAGACTTCCGCACGCTTTACATTCAACAGAAGGCAAAACGCGGAGTTATCCAACGACACCTGAAGACTAAGAACGGCGCACGCGAAGCGATCTTTGCTCGACGCTTGCGGCGATGCTTCAGGATTTCATCGGCACGCGCACTTCGGGGCTTTTGTTTCAAACCTCGACTGGCGCGCAACTTCTTCAATCGAACACGCTTCAAGACAGCCTCCATCCCATCCTGGAGAAGCTTGAGCATGTCAAGGGTGGATTCAACATTTTCCGGCGCTTTCGGATCACACTTCTTGACAAGTCGGATTGCCCGGACGCACTCAAGCATTTTTGGTCCGAACACGCGCAGAAACACATTTCTGAACGCTATGTGAAACTACTCGGGAAACGTCAATTCCGTCTCGATTGGGCCGACCGGATAGGGCTTGGATTCTCCCTTCCTGGCTCAGTTGGGCGACTTGGGCGACTCAGCGTTGTTCCAAATGTGGCGTAAGTTATTGAAAAGATGGTGGACGAGAAGGGATTCGAACCCTCGGCCTCCTCGTTGCGAACGAGGCGCTCTCCCAGCTGAGCTACTCGCCCACGAGCAGCGAAACAATTTTAGCAAAGGCCCCGGTGCTTGCCAACACGCGTTCCGCCGCCCGTAAACAGGTAAGAGCGCAGCATGCTTGCCGGCTTGGCCGGCTGCTGCGCCCTTGACATCGAACGCTTAATCTGTGAGTTACCCTTACGGTTGCTCGATTGCCCCGCCAGAGCGTTGCGCCACAATCTTCTTCACGTTTTGATACAGCGCACGTGCCTGGGGAATCGCTTCCACAGCCTTCTGGACTTGAGGATCGGCTTCCAGAAAAACCTTGAAGCCTTCCTGCTGGTTGAACGTCGACATGAACACTTCCTGCTTAATCTTGCGCTTGATCCAGTCGCCGGCTTCAGACATCTCCGGTTCCGTGTACCGGACGTTGTGCTTGCTCAAATACTCGCGGAAGACTCGCATGACACTGTCGTCGGCCTCGAACTCTTTCGTAATCGTGGGCTTGGCGCCCAGGTAAGAGCGCGTAAATCCGCCCACGCCTGTCTCGGCGGGCCAGAACACATCGTCGCGGTAGAGCAATTGTTCGAACTTCGTCAGTTTTGGCGCAGACACGACGATGTCCGGCGTGATGCCGCCCCCGCCGGTCACCTGGCGTCCGCTGTCCGTCAGTTTTACTTCCGTCGGATGATCGGGCACCTTGCGCTCATAATGATATTCGTAGAGAGAAACCGATTTGTAGTCGCGCTGAATCAGCCGTCCGCTCGGTGTGTAGTAGCGCGCGGTCGTCAGCGCCAGTCCGGTGTTCTCGCTCAACGGCGTCACCGTCTGTACAAGACCTTTGCCAAACGTTGTTTCCCCGACGATCAAACCGCGGTCATGGTCCTGTACCGCGCCGGAAACAATTTCCGTCGCCGAAGCCGAATTGTTGTTCACCAGAATCACCAGCGGCACGGTTACGCCCTGATTGCCGCGCAACGCAAAATAGCGCCGCTCCGGCGACGACCGCCCGTGATGAGAAACGATCAGCTGGTTCTTGTCCAGGAACATGTCGCCCACGGCGACCGCCTCGTTCAGCAGCCCGCCGGGGTTGCCACGCATATCCAGAATCAGTCCATCCAATGAAGAGGCGCTTAACTGTCTCAGAGAATCCCCAATTTCACGGTCCGTCGTCTCGTTGAACCCCGACAGCCGGATGTAGCCGACGCCCGGCTTTAGCATGAAGGCAATGTCCACGGAATGCCGCGGTATCTCGTCGCGCGTTACCGTGAAAACGAGTTGTTCGGCATAGCCCTCACGTGAAATTGTGATCTTGACGACCGTTCCTTTCGGTCCCTTCAGCATGTCCGCCACTTCGGTGGTGGTCAGTCCATCCGTGGACTTGTCATCGACTTTGACAATCACGTCGCCTGGGCGGATTCCCGCGTTATACGCAGGCGCGCCGGCATACGGCGCCATGACTACCGTGTGGTTCTCGCGCGGCGCGACGATCATGCCGACGCCGTAGTACTTGCCGCGCTGGTCTTCCCGAAGCAGCGAAAACTGCTTGGCATCGAAGAAACTGGAATGGGGATCGAGCATGCGCAGCATGCCCGGAATGGCGCCTTGATAGACGGCCCTATCTATGTCGATGTTATCGGCATAGTTGTTCTGGACAACGTTCAGAACCTTCGTGAAGTCCCGCACAGCCGTCTGGTAATCATCCGCCGAGGCGGTCGTGGCTCGCACGTTAGGGCCGTAAATGCCACCCAAGACTGCGGATACCAGCAATACAGCCGCTACAACTACAAGTCCGCGACGCTCTGAATTCATCCTTGTACCTCGCGTGACAGCTCAGGTTAAAATTATAGCACACCGTATACACCGTAAAGTCCGGTTTGACAGGGACTAACACCCTTTCTATGATGCCCATGGACCCTTTAGACGGCCCTCAAACGCAATGTTGAGCATTCCTCACATGATTGTGGTGTTTATAGTGGTTCTGGTCGTATTCGGGCCACAGAAGCTGCCGGAGCTTGCCCGCAGCCTCGGCAAGCTTATGGCGGAGTTCCGCAAGGCTTCCACGGACTTCAAGAGCGCGTTTGAAGAGGAAATGCGCGAAATGGAGCGGCAGGCCCTGCAGGCCGAGCGGAAGAAGACTGCCGAGGCCGTTGCGGCCTCAGGAGTGGCCGCCGAAACCAGCCTGCTTCCAGCTACCTCAGGCTCCACTGACGCGGATGCACCGCCAAGCGAGCCCCCGATTGAATCCCACGCCGCGGAAGAGCCGGTGATCTCTCCGGTGCCAGAATCGGTTCCGCGCTCTTCGGAAGACTCGGCCGAAACCGGCTCAGAGGGTGCCACAATCACCAGTCCCCAAGACGCTTTGAATGACCACCGCTCCCCGGCCTGAATCCGTGCCAGAATCCGAATCCAATTCGCAGATCACCGCACCCGCAGAAGAGCCTGCTGGCGCGATGACTTTTTTCGAGCACCTCAGCGAGCTTCGCAAACGCATTATCTATTCGCTTTATGCGATCGGCATCGGCGCGTTCATTGGGGTGTACGTCTCGAAATACATCATAAATTTCATCATCAGGCCGATCATTAAGGCGCTCACGGAAGCTCACCTGAACGCGGAACTGGTCTACACGCATCCTGCCGGATACCTGAACACCTACATCACACTCGGCGTATATATCGGAATCGTTGTTGCTTCCCCCGTTGTTCTCTACCAGGTTTGGCTTTTCGTCGCGCCGGCTCTTTACAAACATGAGCGCAGTGCCGTCACCGGATTTATTTTTTCTACTGTGTTTCTGTTTGTCGCCGGGATCGCCTTCGGCTACTTCGTCACCTTGCCATACATTCTGCGATTCCTGGTCAGCTTTCAGGGCCCTATTAGCTCGATCAAGCCCATGATCACCGTCAACGAGTACTTCGACCTGGTGCTATTGATTTTGCTCGGGCTTGGATTGGTGTTTGAATTGCCAATTCTCATTTTCTTTTTGTCGCTCTTCGGCATCGTCACGCCGAAATTCCTTTGGAAGAATTTCCGTTACGCCATTCTGGTCATCGCCATCGTGGCTGCTATCGTGACGCCCACTCCTGACGCGATGACTATGCTCATCTTTATGGCGCCTATGGTCGGGCTTTATTTTGTCGGGATTGCCGTTTCCGCCGTGGTGACGCGGCGGCGCGAGCGGCGGCTGGCTACTCCGGCGGAGGCGCGCTAAATGAATTCCTTTTCTAAGCTACTTCTGCGAATGGCCCTAGGCATTTGCATTCTTCCCGTCGGCTTCACGGGTTGCAAAGCGAGCGGCAACGAGTCGTCAGACGGTGCGGGCCAGCCACAAGTCACGAGTGCCGACACTTCCGCTTCACCTCAGGCCGGTGATGACGCACCTCCGCCGGAAAAGACCAGCGGCTTCGATGGCAAGCGCGCTTTCGCGCACGTCGCCAAACAAGTCAGCTTCGGCCCTCACCCATCGGGCTCACCTGCTATCGCAAAGGTGCAAGACTATTTGCTCTCCGAACTGAAGAGCTACGGCTGCACCGTCGAGACGGATGCTTTCAGCGCCGACACGCCCATCGGCCGTATCTCCATGAAAAATATTCTGGTGAAAATTCCGGGCGACAAACCTGGCGTGATTCTTCTCGGAACGCACTACGACACCGCCCGCTCGGCGCGCGATCAGCGTACCGGGGAAGTGCACCCAATGCCAACTTTTGTCGGGGCCGACGACGGCGGGTCTTCCACTGCCCTCATGTTGGAACTCGCGCGCCTCCTCTGCCCCCAGCGGGGCAAGTATGCCGCTTGGATTGCTTTCTTTGATGGCGAGGAGGCCATGCACAACTGGAGTGATGCGGACAGCCGTTATGGCAGTCGCCAGATGGCCGCTCGTCTCTCCACCAGCGGCGACATCAAGAAGATCCGGGCATTCTTGCTGGCGGATATCGTCGGCGGCCGCGGGGCCCGGTTTCTGCGCGAATCCAGTTCCACGCCGGCATTGGTCGATCTCATTTGGAGCACCGCCGCCAGGCTGGGCTATTCTGTTATTTTTCTAAACGAGAGTACTTCCGCCCAAGATGACCACGATTCCTTCTTGAAGCGAAGCGTTCCTTCGGTGGACGTTATCGGGGACTTCTTGAACAACGGTTACTGGCACACGCCGCAGGATTCTCTCGACAAAATCGGCTCGAAGACGCTCGCCATCGTTGGCCACGTTTTTCTGGAAAGCGTGAAGCAGCTTCAATCCAACTAATGTAGGCTGACTTCTAGTACTGAGCGCAGGGCTTTTCTCCTACCCCTCAAACTTTACATCCTTGCCCTTTTGAACCACCGAGTGCTTCCCAAAATCCTCGTCATTCCGGTAGGGAAAATCCGAGCGGTAATGGCTCCCTCGGCTCTCTTCGCGCGCTACTCCAGAGCGTGCGATCAGCAGCGCCAATGTGTGCAAATTTCGCAGTTCGTGTTCTTCGCGTCCGTGTTTTTCCGATTTCGGTAGCTCCAACGCTTGTAACTGCTTGATCCCTTCCGCCAATTCTTTTCCGCTGCGTAAAATTCCGACTTGGCGCCACATCACGTCGCGGATTTTCGCGAGCGTCGCACAGCACGGCGATGGATTTGACGTTGATTTTGACGCTGCTTTTGGCGGTTCCTTTTGCGTAGCTGAAGAGTTTCCCGGCAACGGGGCTGGACTGCCCGGCAGCGCCGCACCGCTCCGCTTTCCGACCGGTGCGTCCTTCATCATTGCCTGCCCCGCGCGCGCCCCAAACACCAATCCTTCGAGCAGGGAATTGCTGGCCAATCGGTTGGCCCCATGCACGCCCGTCGCCGCCGTCTCGCCCGCGGCGTACAACCCCGGAAGCGAAGTCCGGCCCCACAGATCGGTCTTCACTCCGCCCATCATGTAGTGCGCGGCGGGGCAAACCGGGGCCATATCGGATGCCAGGTCGAGCCCGTAGCTCGAACACGTCTCATAGATTCGCGGGAACCGTTTCTTCAGAAACTCTTCACTCATCTTCGTCATGTCTAGAAACACATGCGTGCTTTGCGTGTGATGCATCTCACTGACAATCGCGCGCGCCACGACGTCCCGCGGGGCCAGTTCCTGGGCTTCGTTATAGCGCTTCATGAATCGTTCGAGCCCAATATTGCGTAGCACCCCGCCTTCGCCCCTCAGCGCCTCAGACAACAAGAAACGGGGCGCGCCCTGAACCGCCAGCGCCGTCGGGTGAAATTGCACGAACTCCATGTCGGAGAGCACCGCGCCCGCTTCGTACGCGATGGCCATGCCGTCTCCCGTGGCCACTTCCGGATTGGTCGTCTCCCGGTAAATTTGCCCCAGCCCGCCCGTTGCCAGCAGCACTGCTCCGGCTCGCAACTCGTGCTCTGAACCGTCGGTTTCATCGATGAAGCAAAGTCCTGCCACGCGCCCGCGCTCCACAATCAATTCCGTCGTGAAAGCATGCGCGCGCAGGTGTAAATGAGGGATCTTATGTGCCCGCGCTAGTAGCGCCCGGCTGATCTCTCTGCCGGTCGAGTCACCGTGTGCGTGCAATATCCGTGAGCGGCTGTGCGCGGCCTCGCGCGTAAAAGCCAGCTTCGTCCCCGCGCGGTCAAACTCCGTGCCCCATTCAATCAGCTCCGTGATGTACTTCGGACCTTCCTCAACCACCAGTGCTACCGCCTCGGGACGGCACAAGCCATCGCCGGCATTGATGGTGTCCTGTTCGTGTAGCCCGATTTCATCTTCGTCCGAGAGGGCTACTGCGATCCCTCCCTGCGCCCAAGCCGTCGCGGAATCGCTCAGATTCGATTTCGCCAGAACCAGCACGCTTCCCGCTTTGCTCAGCTCAATCGCCGCTCGCAATCCCGCGATCCCGCTGCCAACAACGGCGTAATCGGCACGATAGCTTTTGTGGGAGTCGCTCATGGGAGTGGAAAATCTGCCGCCTTCGTATGGTAGCACGAAGGAATTACACCGCTGAACGCCGCCGCCCGCATACGATGCAAGCGAAGCATGTGTTACATTGAAAATGCCTCACCCATGAAAATGAAACGCATTCTCGTGAAATCGTCCGCCGGTCCCTACTCAATTCTCTCCGGCGTCGGCGTGATTCACCGCGCTTCGCAGGAAATTGCCGGTCTGGGACGGTTTTCAAGTATTCATGTCGTTTCCTCTCCCAAAGTCTGGCACGCCGTGGGGAAATCCATTCAGCGAGGGCTGCGGCTTTCCAAGAGTGGCTCCATTCATCTCTTTAATGATGCAGAGGCCACAAAAAATCTTCGCAGCGTAGAAGAGATAACTCGTTCCCTCTGTCGCGCGGGGGCCGATCGCAAGTCGCTGGTCATCGCTGTTGGCGGAGGCGTGGTTGGTGACGTGGCCGGCTTCGCCGCCGCCTCCTTCCTGCGCGGCGTGAAACTTGTACACGTTCCGACGACGTTTGTCTCCCAGGTTGACAGTTCCATCGGCGGCAAGACCGGGGTCAATCTTCCGGAAGGGAAGAACCTTGTCGGAGCCTTTTATCCGCCCGCTTTGGTGCTCACGGATCCAGAGCTGTTGCGTACGCTCTCCGATCGCGAATTTCGCGGCGGTCTTGCGGAGGTCATCAAGCACGCCATCATCGCGGACGCGGACATGTTCGCGATGCTTGAGAAAAACATGGAGAAAGTGTTGCGGCGGGATCGCTCAGCGCTTGCATTTCTAATCCCCCGCAACGTACAAATCAAAGCCCGCATAGTGAGCCGCGACGAACGCGAATCGGGATTGCGGGAAATCCTCAACTACGGCCATACGTTTGCTCATGCTCTTGAAAGCGTAACGAAATACCGTAGATATCAGCACGGGGAAGCCGTAGCCTGGGGCATGATCGCCGCTGCTTTTCTCGGCCACGAGCTTGGTTTGACGCGCGCTGACGACGTATCCCGCATCGTCGCGTTGATTCGCCGCCTGGGACCTTTGCCGGCATGGCCCAGCGTTTCGCCAACGACGCTGCTAGGCGCCATGCGCTCCGACAAAAAAACGCGCTCCGGGATTCTTCGCTTTGTCCTTTCGCCCCGCATCGGCGCAGCGCGGTCGTACGACGCGGTACCTCTTCATGCCGTCGAGCGCGTTCTTCATTTCACGCCGCGCTTGATCACTGCAAGTGGCAAGCTCTCGCAAGGGCGTCATGACTGAGGCTGCCGCGCCGGTAAAAGGGACACGCCCCGAGGGCGCTGTTACCGAAGCCGATGCTTCGAGCAAAATCCGTGAAATGTTCACGCAGATTGCTCCGCGCTACGATCTGCTCAATCATCTTCTTTCGCTGCAGCTCGATCGGCTTTGGCGCTCCCATACTGCAAAGCTTCTTCGCCCCGTTTTTCTCAACCGCGAGACTCGCGTACTCGATCTTTGTTGTGGAACGGGCGACATGGCGATTGCGCTCAATCGCAGATACTGTGCACGCGTGGTCGGCGTTGACTTTGCACACAGCATGCTGGTTCGAGCCAGAAAGAAAAGCGCCCGCCTGCATAGCCCTGATTTAGTGCAGCTCCGTCCGATCACCTATGTCGAGGCGAACGCCCTGTGCCTCCCGTTCACGGACAGCACTTTTGATCTTGTTACCACCGCCTTCGGCTTTCGCAACCTTGCCAATTATGAAGCCGGCCTGCGCGAGATTCAGCGCGTGCTCAAGCCCGGCGGGACTATCGCCATCCTGGAATTCACCGAGCCGCCCGAAGGTTTACTGGGCGATTTCTATCGCTGGTATTTTTGCAAAGTACTGCCGAAGATTGGTGGACTTATCTCCGGCGATCAAGCGGCTTACAAATATCTGCCGAAGTCCGTCGCCCGTTTTTTCCGTCCGCCAGAACTAGCTGCACTCATGGACGCTGTAGGCTATAAGTCGGTGGATTATCGCGCCTGGACCCTCGGCACCGTCGCCTTGCACACAGCCGTTAGACCGGGCTAGCGTTGAATTCGGCTAACCAGGCCGATGAGAAACTAAAACTGTCACTCTGAAGGCATCCGACGAGGATGCCCGAAGAATCTCACTTCGAACGGTTCAGAAACTCAGTGTTTGCCGCCACTCGATGGTGAAGGCGCCTTGGTCACTCTTCCAATCCCGTCCCACGCAGCTTCGCCAGCAGTGTCTTCGGCGAAACGCCCAATTTTTCTGCCGCTCGTGTCTTATTCCACTTACACTCGCGCATCGTGTTTTCCAGCAAAACCTTTTCCACGTGGCTCGCAGCTCGCCCAGTGACTTCTTCCAGTGATCCTTCCCAACTAAAATTCTCGGCAAGCATTCCCGCCGGCAAGCTCTTCGCATCCGGCTTAGAAGCCGCCAATTGTAACTCTTCAGGACAAATGCACATGCCGTCTGCCAGGATCACCGCACGTTCCAGCGTATTCTGCAGTTCACGTACGTTGCCCCGCCAACCATAGTGCAGCAGCCGGTCCCGCGCTTCGGCAGACAATTCCAGCCCAGGCTTTCCAAACTCGCGGCTGAATTTCTCCAAAAAGTGGTTCGCCAGCAGCAGCACATCGTTTCCGCGCTCGCGCAAAGGGGGAATCGTCATCGGAACCGCCGAAATCCGGAAGTACAAATCTTCTCGAAACAATTTTTCTTCCGCCAGTTTTCGCAGGTCGCGATTTGTGGCTACCACGATTCTAACGTCTACATCAATCGACTGCGTGCCGCCCACTCTTTCGAATCGCTTTTCTTCTAGGACGCGTAGGAGCTTTGCCTGAATCCCCAGCGGCAACTCTCCAATCTCATCCAGAAAAAGCGTTCCGCGATGTGCCAGATCCATCTTCCCGACCTTGCGGGCGCCCGCCCCCGTGAATGCGCCGCGTTCGTGCCCAAAGAGTTCGTTCTCCACCAATCCTTCTGGAATTGCCGCGCAATTCAGCGCCACGAACGGGTGATCCCGCCGCGGCGACAGGTGATGAATCGCCAGCGCGAACAACTCTTTTCCTGTCCCGCTTTCCCCCAGCAGCAGGCAGGTCGAATCCGTCGCCGCTACTTTTTGAATCTGCTGGCTTACTTCCCGGATGGACGGATGCTCGCCCACGATGCGCGGGAATCCGTAGCGCATCGAGTATTCCTCGCGCAGCAGCAAGTTCTCCCGCAATAATTCCTGCTGCCGCGACGCCCGCTGCACCAGTAGCTTGAAATGCTCCAGGTCCACCGGCTTCTGCAGAAAATCAAACGCTCCTTCTTTCATGGCAGCTACAGCTTCTTCCACCGAACCGTACGCCGTTAGCAGCAGCACCGGTATCGCTGCGTCGGCCTGCTTCGTCTCGCGCAAAACGTCCAGCCCTGAGGCCCCCGGCATCTTCAGGTCGGTAATCACCAGCAGGTATCTTCGCGCACGTATCTTTTGGATCGCGGCTGCGCCGTCCGGCGCTTCGTCCACGGCATAGCCCGCGCGCTCCAGTGCCTTTCGCAGCATGGCGCGCAATTCAGGCTTGTCTTCAACGAGGAGGAGAGGTTCCATCTCTTTCGTTTCTACCATGAATCCGGTCGCCGCCAGGGGACAACCAGAGACACATGTGCAGAGAAGGGAAGCACTCGGAGTGGTCGGAAGTTAAGTTTCGCAGCTGTGACGGGAGAAACGAGTTCACTTAGGCATCAAATCTGCTGTAGCACATCTTTAGAAGAAGGACTTAGTTAACAGGAAAAGGCCGGCAGCGGCAAGAATAGTTCCTATTCCGAGATACAGGAATTGGGCCCTTTCCTTCCCAATGAACCACCAGAAATTAGCGACGAAGGGTTGCATTGATCGCGTGCGATCGAAGGCCTGCCGGCCAAACGTCCGATGCAGCAGCACGTTGAACCCTCCAGCCGCCAATAGAGCTGTTCCAAAGAATCTACTCGCACTCGAGGGAAGCACAAAGAGGAAACCAGTTACGCCAGCCGCCAAGAGAATGAGTAGCGCGATCAACACTCCTCTAGGATTGATAAAGCCAGTCATTGGCAGCATGATTGGACAATGCCGCTGTAAGAAGGCGCTTTGCGCCTACCTTGCCCACCCTGGATCGCCGCCTGATTTTCTCAGTTGATCTTCCAGGTCATCCAGGCCTTTCTTCAACTGATCCAGCTCCTGCTTTTTTGCGTCGATCTTTCCATTGATCGCGTTAATGTCGGCGCGCGTGTTCTGCTGCTGCATGGCCTTTTGAGGGTCAGGGTAGTATTCCACTTGAGCCTTTTCCAGTTCGCGTCCCAGAATATCAAGTTCCCTTTGAGCCTTAGCAATCTTGTCGCGTTGCGCCTGAAACCGTTTTCTCCACGCCGATTCACTATTCGGATCTTCTTTAGGCTCGTCTCCAGCTTTCCCGGAGGGTCCTGTCGCCTGTCCCGTCGCGCCGGCTGCTTTTCCACTGGCATCGTTCGTGGCCGCACTGGGCGCCGCCTGCTCCGGCACGCTCTTCTTAAAATCGTCGTCCGTGTAAACCTTCTTCGGCTTCGTCGTATCCTTGTCCTTCTTCCCTTCGCGGGCCTTTCTTGCGGCATCCGCCACGGGATCACCCGTCTGTTGCGTGGCCGCCGAGAGCCCAGCGAGGCACAGAGTGGGCACAAACAAGAAAGCCTTCATCCACAATCTCATTCGCATGGTCCTACCTCCCGGGAGCAGTCTGAAAGACCCCGACACTCTCTTAGATGCTGGTCTGCTTTGATTCTACTGCTTCTGGTACGCTGCGTGGCAAGGGCAGCGTAATGATAAACTCCGCCCCACCTTCGGTCCGGTTCCGCACCTCTACTTGACCGCCATGTTGCACGATAATCTTCTGCACTACGGCCAATCCGAGCCCTGTTCCCTTCGCTTTTGTCGTAAAGAACGGCCGGAAGAGCTTCGGCGCCACGTTCGCAGGAATCCCAGGGCCGTTATCCGTCACTCTAATCCGCTGGACACCCGTCTCTTCGCCGTGAACAATTTCGCCGCAAACAGCGACGCGCCCTCCGCCTTCAGCCAGCGCGCACGCCTCCGCCGCGTTTCGCGTCAGGTTAAGCAGCGCTTGCCTCAGCAGCCCTTCGTCTCCACCCGCGTCTCCGAAGGTTCCTTCCCATCGAATCTTTACTTGCGGCATCGTCTCTCGCACTTCAGCGACTACCCGCTCTACGACGGTTTGCAGCGCCACCCTCTCGTCTGGAATCTCCAGCGGCCGTGCGTACTTCAAAAACTCCGTCACGACGTGCGTAATGTTCCGCGTCTGCTCCAGAATGCGTTCCGCGTAGTCCAAAGCTTCCGCCTCGGAAGATTCCGAACGGATCATCTGCGCGTAACCCGATATCGTCGCCAGCGCGTTCTTGAACTCGTGTGCGATTCCCGCGGAGAGTTCTCCAAGCGCCGCCAGGTTTTCCTTCAATTGCATCCGTTGCTGTAGCGCGGCAAGTTCCGTCAAATCCGTCAGCAGACAAATCGCCCCGCTGATCTTTCCCTCGCCGCGCCGGATGGGCGAGATCGTCACTCCCAGATGCCGCGTGTCTCCCGCAGGCGGTATGTGCTCCACCTGTTCGCGCCGGAAAATCGTTCCGTCCGCAAGGCACTCCGCTATCAGCCTGGACATCCCCGAAGATGCCCCCAGCGCCTCGCTATATCGCCGGAATCCCAGCCCGCGAATTCCCAGTGCCTGCTCCGCCGCGGGATTCGAGCTGGAGATAATTCCCGTGGCATTCACCACCAGGAGCCCCGCCGGCATGTTCCGCGTCACTTCTTCGCTCAACCGCTCCGTTTGTTCCGCGCGTTCTCTCTCGATGCGATGCAGCCGCTCCAATTCCTTTTCCTGCACGCGGAGTTGCTGAATCACCCCCTGCATCGATGCCGCCATGAAGGCTGAAGGGTTCTCCGTGCCCGGCCCGCTCGTTTTGAATTCCTCTTTCTGCTCTTCCCGCCTGCTTTGAAAAGACTTGCGCATCAGAAATACCACCAGCCCGGTGACCGCCAGGAACCCGACTCCCAGTCCCGCAGCAATCATCCAAAGGTGCTGCGTATTATTTCCGGCTTGCAGTGTTCCGAACATGATCTCGGCTTTCAGCTTCTCTCTTTCTATGCGAGTCTTAGCGCTCTCTGCATCTCTTGCGTTATCTTTTCCTTCTCTTTCGTTTGCTTCCTTCCTGAACTTTCACCTTCAAACTTTCAACTTTTAACTATCCGACGATACCTTTGAAAATCGGCCACTGCTCCGCAATAACTGGCCCCCCATACACAATCGCTAAGGCCCCAATTCCCAGAAACGTGCCTAGTGGCAACTGATATTGCCTCGCAATGGCCCACCGCAATTGCCTCTCCGTCCCCAATCCCCGCCGGCTTGCCCGTTTCGCCACCCCACTCCTCCATCCGCCGAGATACAACGCCAACACCAGCCCAATCCCAATCAAGCTTCCCAAGAGACTCCCCACCAAGAGCGTCAGGAACGTCCCCCGCAAGCCCAGAAACGCCCCGATCATGGCGATCATTTTCACGTCGCCCATCCCCATGCCCTCGTGACCGCGCACAGCTTTGTAGCCCGCTGCCAGCCCCCACAGCAAAAAACTTCCAAAAGCGGCGCCAAGGATCCCATCAAGAATTCCCGCGGCGACTCCCGGCAGCCGTACTTGCAGGAATCTTCCTGCCAGGGCGTCCGCGTATCCGTTATTCGGCGGCACGACAGCCGAGAAAAGTAATCCCGCCGCAAAGCCCGGCCAGTTGACCACGTCAGGCAGTAGCCGCACGCGCAAGTCGGTTACTGTCAGAATCTCAAGCAAGCACGTGAAAAACAGCCATTTCACCGTCGCCTGCGTGATGCCAAACTCCAAAAACGCCGCCACAAACAGGAGTCCGGTTGCCAGCTCGATGAGCGGGTACATCGGCGAAATCGGCAGCCTGCAAGCCCGGCATTTCCCGCGCAGCCACAGCCATCCCAGCACCGGCACGTTGTCATACGGCTTGATCGGCGTCGAGCACCGCGGGCAGCGCGACACGGGCGAAACAATGGAGATTTCCTCCGGTATCCGCGTGATGCAGACATTCAGGAAGCTCCCCACAATAATCCCAAGTACAAAAAAGAAGGCGATGACCACGGCTGCCCGGCCACTCCGCGGCCGCTCTTCTCAATCTGCCATACCCAACCTATGGCCTCAATCCATCGCCTCTTTCTCCGTGCCTCAACCCTAACGCGCTCTTCTCTGTGTTCCTCTGTGTCCTCTGTGCCCTCTGTGTAAGTTCTTTCTCGTTTGTTGTGAAGCGCCGTTTTTTTGCTTCTGAAACTAACAACTGTAAACTATCAACTGATAACTACCTTCATGCACTGGTTCGAGCGCAAAATCCGCCGCTACGAGCATCGCCGCTGGACCACCGACGACAATCGCCGCGTCCAGCCCTTCCACTGGGGCCTTGAGCACATTGGCGGCTTCCCCGACGACCCCGACCCCGCCGCCTTCGTGCGCGAATACGCCCGCAAAGCCATCGACTCCAGCAGGGAATGGTACGCCGCCTCTCCCGCCACCGATTACCGCCTCGACACCCAGAACGTCCTCACCTTCACAAGTTCCATCGAGTCCTCCTGGCCGGAAAACAACACCGTCCATGCGCAGCTCTTTCCCGCCCGCGAGACCCTTTCAACTCGCTCGCGTGGGAAACGTCAGGGCGCAGGTCCCGCCGTCCTCCTCCTCCCCAACTGGAACGCCAAATGGCACGGCCAGAACGGCCTCTGCCGCTGGATTCAACGCCTCGGCATCACCGTTCTTAAAATGAGCATGCCTTACCACGACCGTCGCATGGCCCACGGCCATGAGCGCGCCGACCAGCTCTGCGGTCCCAACATCGGCCTTACCCTTCAGGCTAACCGCCAAGCCGTCCACGACGCCCGCCGCTGCCTCACCTGGCTTGAGCAACAGGGCTACACGAAGCTCGGCATCCTTGGCACCAGCATCGGCTCCTCCGTCGGCTACATAACCCTCGTCCACGATGTACGCATTCGCGCTGGCGGCTTCTTCCACGTGTCCACCTACTTCGCCGACGTCGTCAGCCAGGGCATGACCACCAATCACGTCTGGGAAGGCCTTCGCCACCACGTCACCGTCGACGAGCTCCGGGAATACTGGGCTCCCATCAGTCCCATGCCTTATGTAGAACGCGGCATGGGCGCAGGCCGCACCACCTTCATGGTCTATGGCAAGTACGACCCCACCATGCTCCCCGAACTCACCCGCCAGATGCTCGGTTCACTGCGTCGCCATGGCGCTGAACCCCGCACCCTCGAACTCGCCTGCGGCCATTACTCCCTCGAACTCGCCCCTTTCTCCTACATCGCCGGCTACCGCATGCTCACTTTTTTTCTCGAATCCCTGGCCTAGTGGCGTCGGCTTCAGTCTGTGCTCTTCCGTAGGGGCACGATACATCGTGCCCTCCGCGCTGCCGCGCCACAACCGCAGCTCCTTTCCCTGAACAGCCTCAGCGGACTGGGGATTTCCTAACGCATCAACGGCACTCATTCGTATTCGGGAATATCCGCCAATGAATTCATCAATTTCCCGCATATTGAGTCAAGGACTTCCCTGGTTTCTCGTGCCCATCCTAGGGTTTTTCCCGCAACACATTCAACAATTTCCCTGAAGGCATGTGAGGGTTTCTCCCGATTCAACTACAGGGAATTCACTCGCTTGTTCTATTGCGTCTCTCCGCTATCGTTTGCAAGGTTTCCCCGGTTCCCGTTCCCTAGTTCACAACTGATTCGGAAAGTACCTATACCTAAAGGAGATGGCATGAATGTTGAGTTTCTGAGGCGGTAGGCTTCCGGGAGCTGGAAACAGTTCTCGGAGTAGACAGG